>Ga0105044_10000009_pt1 | contig 154371 bp, 150 predicted proteins | sample MAT01_FD_78092 | JGI IMG/M metagenome (GOLD analysis project Ga0105044, IMG submission 78092) | Freshwater microbial communities from Lake Fryxell liftoff mats and glacier meltwater in Antarctica - MAT-01 | ecosystem: Environmental > Aquatic > Freshwater > Ice > Liftoff microbial mat | place...
CCATGGGCATCTTTGCCGGCTTCGTACCTGACGATACGGTTGAATTGGTCGGTGTGGAAGCCGCCGGCGAAGGGTTGTCCAGCGATCGGCATAGCGCCTCCATCACGAAAGGGACGCCCGGGGTCCTGCACGGCGCACTCAGCTACCTGCTGCAAGACGAAAACGGACAGGTGCATCCGGCCCATTCGATTTCCGCTGGCTTGGATTACCCCGGCGTCGGGCCCGAGCACGCGTGGATGCACGATACCGGCCGAGCGACGTACGTGTCCGTCACCGATGCCGAAGCGCTGTATGGCGTGGTGTTGCTCAGTCGCCTTGAAGGCATCATCCCCGCGCTTGAAACCGCGCATGCGGTGGCGTGGATTGCACAATCCGCTGGCCGCTGGGGGCACGACGAGCCGGTGCTGCTGTGCGTGAGTGGTCGCGGGGACAAAGACATGGCGACTATCAGCCAGCATGAGCTGCCGTCTCTATGAGTGTTGAGATCGCGACGTCGACGCACGCACCGCAGGCGGTCTCTGCCGTCGAGGACGCGTTACGTGCGTTGACGAAAGCGCAGCGCGCGATGCAGCTCTATCTTCCCAACAATGCCACGCGTGCTCAAGCGATCGAGCAAGCGCGGGCCGCGTTTGCTCGCATCTGGACGCACACGTCAACCGTGGAGCTGGAGATTCGCGAAGCGTCGATCGCGTGGGACGGCGCGGTGGTGTACCAGGACCTTGAACGCGGGACCGATGGGTTGCCGTGGCTGCTTCATCGCGATGGGCTCCGCGCGCTCACGCTGCGCGCGCGGTTTGAAGTGGAAGAACTCGAAACGCTGCTGAACGCGTTTCATCGCGCACGCACGGCCGCTGCCGACGAGGACGATCTCGTCACGCTCTTGTGGGTGGCCGACCTGCAGTCGGTCGAATACCGGCACGTCGAACTCGACGGGGTGACCGATTTCGCGCTCGCCTCCGGAGACCGAACAGCGGACGGCAATGGGGTGGCCTCGCCCGATCTTCCGCCGCTCGCCGTGCCCGCCGCCGAAACAACCGCACCGGGAGAGGGTCCCCCACCGAGCCTCGTCCGTGTCGAGGACTTTGATTCAACACTGGTGTTCCTCGAGCCACGGGAGATTGCATACCTGCAGGAGGAACTCAAGCGCGAATACGCTGCTGATCAGCGTCGACAGGTCCTCAGTATGTTGTTTGATTTGGTGGAGTTGCAGAACGATACAGCAGCACCGTTGCGCGCCCTCGAGCATGTCGACCAGCTTCTCCTCGAGTGCCTGACAATGGGTGACTACGAACAGGTCGGCTATGTGCTTCGGGAAGCCGCCGCAACGTTGCGGCGCGGTGAGCATATCGCCGCTGTTGCGGAGGGGCTACGCGAGTTGCCGGCCCGCCTCAGCGAACCAGCCGTCATGGGCCAGCTACTCCAGTCGCTTGATGAAGGCTCGCGGACTCCGGTCTCCTCATTGCTCGAGAATCTGTTCGCCGAACTCCGTCCCGCGGCGTTGCTTCCCCTGGTGACGTGGCTCGGCACGTCCGCAGCATCGCCGGCGCGCGCCGCGATCGAGCGCGCCTCGCTTCGACTCGCCGGCTCGCACACGGGTGAGCTGGCGCGTCTGCTGGAACACGACGATCCCGCAGTCGTGCGGGGTGCCGTGCGTGTCGCCGCCTCGTTGGCAACACCCGCCGCGGTTCCGGGCCTCTCGCGCGTGCTGCGCGGAACAGATGTCGCGCTTCGGATGGATGCCGTCGCGGCGCTGGCGGGGATTGGGTCGCCCGGTGCGCTCCAGGCACTCGAACGCGGCGTTGACGATGAGGACCGCGATGTCCGCGTCGCCACCTACCGCGTCATCGCCAGTCGCAAACATGCCAGCGCCCTCCCTCGTCTGGCGCAGGTCCTCCGACGGAAGGAGATTCGCACCGCGGACCTCGGGGAGAAAATGGCGGTGTTTGAGGCGTACGGCACACTCTGTGGGGAAGCGGGTGTCGGCGAACTGGACGCGCTCCTGAATGCGCGCGGCATGCTCGGAGCCAAAGAGCCGGCGGAGCTTCGCGCCTGCGCCGCCCGTGCGCTCGGGCTCATCGGCACGCCCTCCGCGATCGGTGCCTTACAGCGCGCGTCGGATACCAAGGACGTCGTGGTCCGCAGCGCCGTAGCGCGCGCGATGCGAGGGGGCAGCTGATGCACGACGCGCAGGAGATTGGCGCCGAGGTTGTCGGCCAGCGCAATTCTCGCGCCTTTGTCGTCGCGCTGCATGGAGCGGTACGCGCGGTGCGCCTCTATCCGGTCGAGAACGCTGCCGTGCAGCGCGCGCTCAACGATTTGTCCACGACCGTCGAACGCTTGTTGGGTGCCGATAACGGCTGCGAATTGCGGCGTGCTGGCGACTATCTCTTTGTCAACGAGACGCGTCTTCGGTTAACGCTTGACAACTACGCCGCCGTGGCGTTTGTGCTTGGTCTCTTCCACGACGCCGGCATCGGCGGTATCTCGGTCCTGACGCGCCCGGAGCCGCGCGCGTGGGTGGTCCTGTTATCGTTCCTGCAAGCGCCGCCGATGGAGGCTGACGAGTCCGCACGTTTGGCGCTTATTGAGGAACGGTTGGCACAGGCGGGCCTCACGGGCTTTGAGCTGTCCGCCCCCACCGAAGAGGGTGTCGCCGGAGACGACAGCGAGCTGGATTCCAAGGAGCGCGCGCGGCAAACCTACGTGCGTTCGCTCGATGTGACGCGCGACGTGATGACGTCAGCACGCCTCGGCAAGAGCCCCGGCCTGAAACGTGTCAAGCGCGCCGTGCAGGGAATCGTGGATGCGATTCTCACCGACTCCGCGTCGATCATGGGCATGACGACGCTCCGCGAGTTTGACGAGTATACGTTCGTCCATAGCGTGAACGTCTGCATACTGTCCGTCGCGCTCGGTCGGCGGCTCGGGCTCTCAAAACCTCAGCTGCTCGACCTCGGGCTCGCCGCGCTCTTGCATGATATCGGCAAATCCAAACTCCCCCTCGAGATCTTGAACAAGCGAGGGAATCTGGACGCGCAGGAGCTCGCGCTCTTGCAATCGCACCCATGGCAGGGCGTGCTCACGTTGTTCTCCCTGCCCACGGGAGCTGGCAGGCCATGGCGCGCCATGACGGCGGCCTATGAGCATCATATGCGCATCGATCTCTCCGGGTACCCCAAGCCAGTGCGCCCGCGCGCGCTCTCGCTCTTCAGTAAAATCGTTGCGGTGGCCGATGGATTTGATGCGGCCACAACCACGCGCGTCTATCAGCAATCGCCGTGGACACCGGCGGACGTGCTGCGCGGGATGCGCGACAACCCTCGCCTTGGCCTCGACCAAGTGGTTGTCAAAGCCTTCATCAACTTGACCGGCATCTATCCCGCAGGCACCGTCGTGGTCCTCGATACCCTCGAAGTGGCGATCGTCTTGCAACCCAACGCCGATCCCGCCGCGCTGTCTCGGCCCCTCATTCGCCTGCTCTTTGACCCGCAGGGCAATCGCACACCGGACGGACCGCTGCTGGACCTGTTGGAAAGCGACGCCGATGGTCAATTTCTCCGCACCATCATTCGCACCGAAGATCCTTCGCGATACGGCATCCGTATCGCTGACTACTTTGCCTGATCTGTGTCGCCTTCTCCGATAACACAACGGTTTGCACAGCTCGCGGCTGACGGCCGCCGGGCGCTCGTGTGCTATGTCACCGCTGGACACCCTGATCCTGCGCGCAGTCTCGAGCTACTTCGCGGGATAGAGGCGGCTGGTGCCGATATCATTGAGGTTGGCGTCCCGTTTTCCGATCCGTTGGCTGACGGCCCGGTCATCCAGCGGAGTTCGCAGATCGCGCTCGATCACGGCATGTCACTCGGCGGTACGCTCGATCTGATTCGCAGCGCGCAGCTGTCGGTACCGGTCGTCCTCTTCAGCTATCTCAACCCGCTCATCGCTGGCGGGTCAGAGGTACTGGCGCGCGCACGCGACGCAGGTGTGCACGGATTACTCGTGACGGATCTTCCCGTCGGCGCGGATCCGCAGCGCGAAGCAGCGTTTGGAGAGAGCGGCCTCGATTTCATTCGACTGGTTGCACCGACAACCCCGGCCGAGCGGATGGCGGAGATCAGCCGACACGGAGGTGGATTCGTGTACGTAATCAGCCGCATGGGCGTCACCGGCGAACGTGATTCACTCTCCGCCGATCTCCCGGCGACAGTGAATCGGCTGCGCGCGGTCACGTCACTGCCGCTCTGCATTGGGTTCGGGATTTCCACGCCGGAGCAAGCGGCCACTGTCGCCAGACTCGGCGACGGTGTGATCGTTGGGAGTGCGCTTGTCCGCGCGGCCGAACGCTCCATTGATGAGGCCGTCACGTTCACCGCGTCGCTGCGTCAGGCAATCGACGCCGCATGAGCGCGCAGTTACCACAGTGGGCGCAGGTATCGGCAAAGCGACAACTTCACATTGAGCGCGTCGTGGCGCTCCTGCGGCGTTGGAGCGATCAAATGGAGCTTTCGGCGGCTGATGCCGGCGCGTGGCGCGACGTCGGACGGTGGCACGATGTCTATCGGGACGCCGACGAAGCCTTCCTCCGTTCGCTGACGGGAGACGCCGAACGCCCTGTCGGCATGCTGCATGGACCGGCAGCGGCGCTGACCCTGGAACACGAGGGAGAGTCGCGCCGTGAGGTGCTTGATGCCATCCGTTGGCACACCGTTGGGTCAACCCAATGGCGCTCGGTGGGTCGCGCACTGTACATGGCAGATTTTCTTGAACCCGGTCGCATGTTCATGCAAGCAGATCGAACCTTTCTCGCCGACCAAGTGCCGCGTGCGTTTGATGCGGTATTTCGCCAAGTCGTTCGCCTGCGCCTGGAATGGACGATTCGCGAAGGGAAATCACTGGCGCCAGAAACGGTGGCCCTCTGGAATTCCGTGCGATGATGACTCGGCTCACCAATGACCGACACCGGCCTGCAACGCGCGGCAGAGTTCGCATTGCGACGTACATGCTGCTCGGTTTCTTGTGCTCCGCGGCGCACATCGATGCACAGACAGCCGATGCGCAAACGGCGCTCGGAGACAGCCTATCCCGTGCGCCGTCCGGAACGCGCGTGCGGGTGCGGGTGCTGAATGGGACACTCACTCGAGGGCTCGCCAAGCGCGCGACGTTTCTGTTGCGCGATCTCGGGTACGACGTGGTGGACTACGATACAGACACCAAAGCCAGGCGCACGGAAACGGTCATTCGCTCGCACACGGGACATGCAGAGTGGGCCGAACGCCTGCGCCGAGCACTTGGCACTGGGACCATCGATGTCCGGTCCGATAGCTCACGCTTCGTCGACTTCACCGTGGTCATCGGGAGCGACTGGAAGGCGCCGCCCCAGTCGTTCCGTCCGTAGTTGCCCGCAGGCGGCGGAAATATCGAGCCCGCGGCTCCGCCGCACGGCCGTCTCCACGCCGCGCGCGCGCAGTAAGCGGGCGAACGCCGCGCTGGTCGAGGCGGGGCTCGGATGAAAGCCCATCGATCCGCCTGGATGGAGCGGAATCAAATTGACGAACGCGCGGCACTCGCGCGCCAGTGCCGCGAGTTGCGACGCATGCTCGATCTGATCGTTGACGCCGCCGAGGAGCACGTACTCAAACGTGACACGCCGATCAAAGGTCGCCGCCGCCGCAATCACCTCCGACAACGGATATTTGACGTTGACGGGCATCAGCGACCCACGCAGCGCGTCGGTCGGCGCATGTATCGAAATCGCCAAGCGGAACTGCTCTGGGCGTTCTCCTAAGGCGACGATACCCGGCAACACGCCAACCGTCGAAATCGTGATGTGTCGAGCGCCGATCCCGAGCGCTCGCGCGTCGTTCAACAGACTGAGCGTGACATCGACGGCGGACCAGTTCATCATCGGCTCACCCATACCCATGAACACGATATTTGTGGCCATGCGGGCCGGGGACAGCATGCGGAGCTGCCGTACTTGCCCGGCGATCTCCGACGGTCGAAGATTACGCTGAAAGCCCATTGCGCCCGTTGCACAGAAACGGCACTGCAGGGCACAGCCCGCCTGCGAAGAGATGCACAAGGTCAGTCGGTCATCCTCCGGAATCGCCACCGTCTCGATTAACTGTCCGTCGTCGAGTCGAAAGAGAAACTTCTCCGTACCATCCTTCGAGAGCTGCTGTGCAGAAAGCGCCAAGGACCGAATGGAGAAATGTTCGTGCAATGCGGCTCGCAATCGCGCGGGAATCTCGGTCATCTCGTCAAAGGTCGCGACAGGCTTGAGCCAGAGGCGAGCGAACACCTGCGCCGCGCGGTACGTGGGCTCGCCGCGCTCGGCGAACCAGGCGTGCAATCGGGCGAGTGCATCATCGGGCGCGAGATCCAGCAGTTCTTCTCGTGCGACGACCATCGCGTCTTGCGGCATGGCGGCGGGATTCGGGGCGGACGTGTGGGTCAACGAGATAGTGCGCTCAGGGTGAATTGATACAAAGGGCCAAGCCCGCTGGCGCCCTCTTCGCGCGCCACGCCAACGACGTAGCGCGCATAATGCAGCGCGAGACCGGATCGAATACGTGCGACGGTGCGCCCCGAGACACTGGTGCGCAGATACCCAGCCCGTAAGTCGACGCGATCGAAACGCCACGCCACAAAGGGCCCACGTTCTTTCGCACCGAGGCTGACACTGTTAAAGCTATAGCCGACCCGCGTCTCGCGATCGCGCACCCCCATCACGCGCACGTCCGTCGCCGCCACAAACGCCGGCCGATCTTCCAGCTCACGACCGGGTCGCCAGAGAAAACTCGAGAGCGCAATGCGCGCGTCCAGCACCGGAAGGGAATGGATAATGATGCCGACATCCGCAGCGATCGCGTGATTCACCAGGCGATCAGCACGCCCTTCGCGATAGCGCGCCGAGATCCCGGCGGTGACATGCGGCAAGAGGTCACGTGCGGCCGTCGCCGAAAGCAGCAGGCTGGAATACAGCACCTGTCCAACGCCTTGGGGATCGCTGTCGGTCCGGAGAATGTCAGCGACGGACGCGCGCGCAACAGATACACCGAGCGTCAGGCCGCTGGAGCGGCGCACGTCCGCACTGACGAGTTGCCCCGCAACGCTCTGCTGAGCCGCAGTCGCGAGCGAAGCGACCCCCACACGCCAGCGCTGATCGCGAGGCAGGACTGTGGACGCGGGGTTCCACAGACCGCCGCCAGGTTCGCGGGCGAGCGCCGCGGGCTCGAGGACTGCGCCGAGCGGGAACTCCCAGAGATCACGTGCCGGCACCGGTTGCGCCGCAAGGCCTACCGCCCACCAGGACCCCACGAAACAGCACAAGAACTTGTGGCGCATAGGGTTGAGTCTAGTCTGGTGGTGTCTCGACGACAAGCAACAGGCGGCCACGTTGTGCGCGTCTTTTCCTACCCTGGCCCCATCGGGTCAGCTAGATTGTTCCCGTGATCTCATTTCGCAGAAGCCTTTGCACCTCATAGACTTTCTGACCCCGTCGCGGGTCGCAGTTCAACAACCTTTGCTCGACGCCGATGCGGTGCTCGCGAAGCTCGTCGCGCTGGCGCTACCGTCGTCGATCGGGCGCGAGGAGACATTACGTGAAGTAAAGGCGAGGGAAGCCGTGTTCCCGACGGCGCTGGGGGACGGCGTCGCCCTGCCGCACGTGCGGAGTCGGAACGTTGCCGTACTGACCTTGAGCGCCGTTGTGCTGACGCACGCCATTCCGTTCGGCTCGCGCGACGGCAACGACGTTGACATGTTTCTCCTGGTGCTTAGCCCAAGCAACGCCCCGTCGGAGCACTTGCAAATGCTGCGGGCTGTTGCGAAGCTCGTGGCACGACCGGCGACGATTGCGGCGCTGCGACACGCCACGTCCGTTGCAGCATTCCTGGAGATTGTCCGCGAGACATCGTGATTCTGATCACCGTGGTCGTCCGCCCCGTGCGTCTCACACGCATTCACTTACGTCGCACGCGCATCCAGCCGGAGTTCTGTTTGTGAATTTGGAAGGAAGAGATGGACAAGTCGAGGTCGCATCGATGGCGACATCGTTGCGAACAGACGCCTGTGGCCTCTTGCGTCGGAGTGATGTCGGTCGAATGGTGCGGCTCGGCGGATGGGTACACCGGAGCCGTGATCTTGGAGGACTCGTGTTCATCGATCTGCGCGATCGCACGGGGCTCGTGCAGTTGGCGTTCGGTCCCGGATGGTCGTCTACGCCAACAGCCGCCATCGCCGCAGCCGTCGGAGTGGAGTCCGTCGTCCTGTGCGAAGGTGAGGTGGTCGCGCGCGAGGAGGATCGGCTGAATCCGGAGATGGAGACTGGGGCTATCGAGGTACGCGTCCATTCGATTCGGGTGGTCGGACCGGCCGTGACACCAGCGCTGCCCGTGGCGCGCGGCCGAGGCGAAAAAGCGCCCGCGGAGGAGCTCCGATTGCGGCATCGGCATCTGGACCTGCGGAGACCCGAGCTGCAAGCCAACCTCGTCCTCAGACATCGGCTCATGCAAACCACGCGTCGCTTTCTCAGCGACCGTGGATTTCTTGAGCTGGAGACGCCCATTCTGACGAAACCGACACCCGAGGGAGCGCGGGATTACCTCGTCCCCAGTCGCGTGCATCCGGGCGAATTTTACGCCTTGCCGCAGTCACCACAGATTTATAAGCAGCTCTTTATGTGCGCCGGTTTCGATCGATACTTCCAGATCGCTCGCTGCTTCCGCGACGAGGACTTGCGCGCCGATCGGCAACCGGAGTTCACGCAAATCGACATCGAAGCCTCGTTCATTGAGCAAGAGGATATTCTGACCCTCGCCGAGGGGTTGCTTGGAGCCATTTGGCGTGAGGCCGGTCATGAGACGCCGCCGCCATTCCTGCGGATGTCGTACGCGGACGCGATGGAGACGTATGGCTGCGATCGCCCGGATTTGCGCTACGATCTACCACTTCGCGACTACACCACCGTCTTCACGTCGCTCGACTTCGTCGTGACCAATACCGCCATCGCCGCGGGATCTCGCGTGCGCGGACTCCTGATTCCCGGTGGCGCGGCGTGGAGTCGGAAGCAGGTCGACGAGCTCGAAACAATTGCCAGGAGCGCGGGGGCGGCGGGCATTCTGCGACTCAGACGAGCCGACGGGGCATTCGACGGCCCCCTCGCCAAGTTCCTGACAGACGATGCGCGCGCTGCATTTGCAATGACCGATGGCGATCTCGCGCTGTTTGTCGCAGCGCCCGACCACATTGGCAATCCGGCGCTCGATCGGATCCGTCAGGAGTGCGCGCGTCGGCTTGCGCTGATCGACCCGAAGGCGCAGCGCTTCTTGTGGGTCCTCGACTTCCCGATGTTCGAGCAAGATCCAGTGACCGGCGCACTGGCCGCTGTACATCACCCGTTCACCGCGTCGCATCCCGACGATATGCGTGCGTTTCCGTCCGAGCCTGCGCGCTGGCGTGCGCTGGCCTACGACGCCGTGCTGAATGGCACGGAGCTCGGCGGTGGCAGTATCCGCACCAGCGATCCCGCCGTGCAATCACAGATGTTCACCTTGCTCGGCATCGGCGATGTCGCTGAGCAGGAGCGGCGATTCGGTTTCTTGTTAGAGGGACTGCGCGCGGGCGCGCCGCCTCACGGAGGGATCGCGTTTGGCTTCGATCGCATCGCCATGTTGTTGTCCGGCGCGTCCTCGTTGCGCGACGTCATCGCGTTTCCAAAAACCACCGCCGCTCGCTCGCTCTTCGAAGGCGCTCCGGTCGCCGTTTCGGCACAGGACCTCGCTGACCTCGGGATTCGTCTGCGAGCGGAGCACCCACATCCCGTGAACGACTCATGACTGCTTCGGGCATAGCTCCCATGACTGTGCGCGTCTCCGTTGAGGGGGCGGACCTCTTGCTGCTTGCGGGGGTGAATGATGCGAATTTGACAGAGCTCTCCAGAATTACCGGAGCGCGTATCGCCCTGCGCGGAGACGCACTCGTCCTCACGGGCGATCCGGAAACGCTGGCCCGCGTGGAAGGGATGGCCGCAGCGATGGTGACGATGGCGCGAGAAGGTCGCGCCGTAACGGCTGATGATGTACTTCGGCTCTCACTCACCGAGCGTCCGGTGGACGTGCCGGGCGCCACCTCGGGAACGCTCGTCGTGCCCGGCGCGCGACGCGGCGTGCAGGCAAAGACGCCCGGACAGGCCGAATATCTGAAGCAGATCAGCGAGCATGATATCGTCGTTGGCATCGGACCCGCGGGAACAGGCAAGACCTACCTGGCCGTCGCCTCCGCGGTTGATGCGCTGATGCGAAAGCGTGTGCGGCGCATTGTGCTGGCTCGGCCCGCCGTTGAAGCCGGGGAAAGCCTCGGCTTCCTTCCCGGTGACATGCAGGCCAAAGTCGATCCGTATCTGCGTCCGCTGTACGATGCCTTGGAGGATATGATCCCCACCGAACGTATTCAGAAGTTGATCGAAACACGGACGATTGAAGTCGCGCCGTTGGCGTTCATGCGGGGGCGCACGTTGGGCGATGCGTTCGTGATTCTTGACGAAGCGCAAAACGCCACCGGCCTCCAGATGAAGATGTTCCTCACGCGACTCGGCGTAAACTCGAAGATCGTCATCACGGGCGACAAGACGCAGGTCGATCTGCCGCGCCGAGAAGACTCAGGGTTGATGCAAATCGAACGCATCCTGAACGGCATCGAGGGGATCAGCTTTCATTACTTCACTGATGCAGATGTTGTTCGGCACCGCCTCGTACGAGACATCATCCGGGCATACAATTCGGATGCCGCGGGCGAATGACGCCGACCGCAGCGCGCGCGGTATCGGTGCAGTCAGACCGCGTGCGCACACCGGTAGCCGCCGAACGGCTGCAGACGCTCGCCCTCGAGACGTTGCGCGCGCTCCGCGTACGCGCGGCCATGCTCTCCATCACCATGGTGTCCTCACGTCGCATCGCGCAGTTGAACCGCATCCATCTTGGGCACCGCGGGGCGACCGACGTCATCACGTTCTCGCTGGCGCCGAGCGGCGACAATGCCATCGTCGGCGATATCTACATTTGCCCGGACGTGGCTCGCCTGCAAGCGCGCGCGCACGGCGTCGGCGTGCGTGAAGAACTCGCCCGCCTGGTCATCCACGGAACGTTGCATGCGTGCGGATGGGATCACCCCGTTGTCGGGGACCGTGAAGGCTCGCGCATGTGGCGCCGCCAGGAACAGCTCCTGCGGCGATTGTGGATAGTCTCTCACGCGCGCGCATGATCGATCGAAGTCGACCGAGGCGCGTATGAGCGCGTGGCCGTGGTGTGTGGCCGCCGGTGGTGCCGTGCTCGCGGCGCTGTCGGCCGTAGCCGACGGTGCGCTGCTCGCGGAACACACAGCCTTGGGCGTGGGAGAGCGCAATGGATTGATCCCGCTCCCGATCATCAACCGACCCGTGGTATGGCGGGAGCGTACACACCGTGCGCTGTCATTCGCGCGAATCCTTGGCCATGGGATTGCTGGTGCGGCCTTGGCGATCGCCTTGGGTCTCGCCGAACGCACCGAACTCCAGGGCATTGCGCTCCTGGCCTCCGCCGGACTGCTGACCGTGCTGCTCGCCGAAAGCACGGCACGTGCCATCGGCGACGCGCTCGGCGATCACGCCAGCGAGCGATTGCGAGGGTTTACGCGGATCGTCTCCACGCTCAGCGCGCCAATCGTGCGTTTGGGAGAGTGGATCGACGGCCTCTTTGTCGATGCCGTGTTGGCAGCCGACAACTCCATCGAGCGGTCGGTCGAGCGACGAGAGGAGGCTGCGGCGCAGTTCCGAGAGGTCATCAGCACAGAAGCCGATGTCTCGCGCGACGAGCGCGATCTCCTGCTCGGCGTCTTTGATTTCGGTGAGACCACGGTCGAAGAAGTCATGGTACCTCGTGTGGATATCCTCGGCATTGAACGAGAGACGCCATGGTCGGAGGTACTGGACCGCGTGCGCAGCGCGCAGCACTCCCGTGTCCCCGTGTTCGACGAGACGATCGACGAGATCGTTGGCGTGCTGTACGCGAAGGATCTGCTCGGCGCCGTCATCGCGGACAACGAACCAGCGGCCGGTTGGATGACGCTGGTGCGGCCGCCGACCTTCATTCCGCCAAGCAAGCGCATTGCCGACCTCCTGCGCGAGTTTCGGGCGACGGGACGCCACATCGCCATTGTCGCGGATGAATTCGGTGGCACCGCTGGATTGGTCACCATCGAGGACGTGCTGGAGGAATTGGTCGGTGAGATCCGCGACGAGTACGATGTCGAAGAACGCCAGATCGAATCGGAGGACGAACTCCGCTATTGGGTCTCTGGCCGACTCACGCTCGACGATTTGTCGGATGCACTGCATCATGATTTCCGTCGCGATGACCTGACCACGGTCGGTGGACTCGTGCTGGAGTTGCTTGGCCGAGTACCGCGTGCTGGTGAGGCGTTACACATCGGACCGTTCCGCGCGATCGTCGAACGCGTTGTACGGCGCAAGATCGAACGGGTGTATCTCGAACGACTGCCGGATACGCAGCTCAGTGGGGACGGACCCTGATGCCGATCTTTACGCTGTTGGTGGTTGTGTGCGTCGTGGCCGTGTTGACGGCCGGCGCGACCGCCGTGCGCGCCGTCAGCCGGCTGTGGTTACGTCACTGGATCGAGCATCGCCAGCCTGCCAGCCGATCAATGCGGGGCTATCTCGAGCGCCCAGCACGCCTCGCACATGCCGCTGGGACCGGGATCACGCTCACGGTCTTCGTCTTCGGCGCCACGCTCGCTGGAAGCGAAGGACTTCGTACATGGGCGTTTGCGCGCGATGCCGTGTTCGGTGCGCTGCTGATCGTGGTGTGTGGTCAACTCCTCCCTCGGGCGGCCGGCCGACGGTGGGCGCCAGCGCTCGTGCCCGTGCTCGTCCCCGTGCTTCGGGTGGTGGACATCGCGCTCACGCCCCTCTTGCGACTTGCGCACGCGGCGACGGGATGGCTCATCCGTCCGCGCGCCGCTGAGAGTGAGCCGCGCGACGGCCTCGAAGACCTGCTGCGCGACGGAGCCTTTGAAGGCATGGGAGCCACGGAAGAGATGGCGATTATTTCCGGCGTCATGCAGTTTGGCGACAAGACCGTTGCCGATGTGATGACACCCGCGGCCGATATCTTCGCACTCGACGCCACGCTCCCCGCCCGCGACGTTGCCGAGAGCATGGCGCTCTCGGGATACAGTCGGGTGCCAATGTTCAAGGGAAGCCGAGATGAGATCGTGGGGATGATTTACGTGTTTGACGTGTTCAAAACGGCCGGCGAACACATGCCGCCGTTACGTCCAGTCACCAAGACCACGCCGAATAAACCCGCCAACGAGCTCCTCTTCGAACTGCTCCGTGCCCGCCGCCAACTCGCAATCGTCTATGACGAACACGCGAAGGTCGTGGGACTGGTCACCATGGAAGACTTGCTGGAGGAGTTGGTGGGGGATATTCGCGATGAGCACGACGAGCCATCGAGCGACGGCGGCGGATCAGCGAAGCCATGAGCGACGTCACAGAGCGCCTTATGGTCGCCTTCCGAGAGGGGCGCAGTGCGGCGCTCGCGCGGGCCGTGAGTATCGTAGAGAACCATCGCCCGGGCTTCGACACGTTACTTGCGACGTTACATCCGCTGCTCGGCCGTGCCCGTCGCATTGGCATCACGGGGCCACCGGGAGCGGGGAAGAGCACCTTGACGACACGGCTCGCGAGCGCCTACCGGGCTGCGGGTTTCAAGATCGGCATTGTTGCCGTCGACCCAACCTCCCCGTTCACCGGCGGCGCTCTCCTCGGCGATCGCATTCGCATGGAAGCGGTAGCGCTCGATCCCGGCGTCTTTATTCGGTCGATGGCGACGCGAGGCTCACTTGGTGGATTGGCCATGGCGACACGCGAAGTCTGCGATGTGCTCGATGGCTTTGGGATGGACGTCATCTTGCTGGAAACGGTGGGTGTCGGGCAGAGTGAATTGGATGTTGCCAAAGCGGCAGATACCACGCTCGTCGTGCTCGTCCCTGAATCTGGGGACTCGATCCAGACCCTGAAGGCCGGGGTGATGGAAATCGCCGATGTCTTTGCCGTGAACAAAGCGGATCGCCCGGGCGCCGACCGCCTCCGAAACGACATCGAGTTGATGCTCGGGCTGCGTGCGGGGGCGTCCCACAACGCGCCAGCTCACCACGGCGTGGACTTGTCACAACTGGCTGACCGGGACGCCCTGCGTGACGCGATCAACCCGGCTCGCGCAGCACGAACCGCCGCGCAAGCGGCGTCCCCCGAGCGGTGGACCCCACCGGTCCTGCGGACGATTGCCACGCAGGGGGAGGGGATCGCCGAAGTCCTTGACGCGGTCGATCGGCATTTCCGCTATCTTGAACAGAGTGGCGGGCTGCGCGAGCGGCGACGCCAACGCCTTCGGGAACGAGTGATGGAGATTGTCGAGCTGCAGCTTCGCGGCCGTCTCTGGCACGATCCGGAGACGTTGGCGTGGTTGGAGGTGCAGCTGCCGTTGCTGGAAGCGGGATCCATCGCGCCGTTCGCCGTGGCTGACCATCTACGCGAGCGCAGTGGCCCGCTCCTGACCGGTCAGGCACACCGCACTCTGAAGCCGCTCCAACCGGAACCCACGGTATGACAACGACGCACGAACTCGAAGAGGTGGTCCAGCAGCAGCAGGCCGAACTCGATGCGCTGCGCACCGAGCTGGCGCGCTGGCAATCGGAGTATGCCGCGGGCCGAACGCGTGATGTCGCCTTCACAAACTCCGCGCATGACGTGCCACCGCTGTACAGCGCCCTGGACCTGGAAAACTCTGCCGGAACCGCCTTCGAGATGCCAGGCCAGTGGCCCTTTACGCGGGGCATCCATGCCACGGGCTATCGCGGCAAGCTCTGGACGATGCGTCAGTTTGCCGGGTTTGGCACGGCGCGAGAAACCAACCAGCGTTACAAGTTTCTCCTTGGACAAGGACAAACGGGCCTGTCCGTCGCGTTCGATTTCCCGACACTGATGGGATACGATTCCGACCACGTGCGCTCAGAAGGTGAAGTCGGGAAATGCGGCGTGGCGATTTCGTCGCTGGCAGACATGGAAACGCTGTTCGACGGAATTCCGCTCGACAAAGTATCAACGTCGATGACAATCAACGGACCGGCGATCATCCTGCTCTGCTTTTACATCGCCGCCGCGGAAAAACAGGGCGTTGACGCGTCGAAGCTGCAAGGCACCGTTCAGAATGACATTCTGAAAGAGTACATGGCGCAGCACGCGTGGTGTTTTCCCATTGAACCAGCGCTTCGACTCATTGTCGACGGATTCGCCTGGTGTGCAGAACACGCGCCGAATTGGAACACCATTTCCATCTCCGGATACCACATTCGCGAAGCAGGATCGACCGCCGCGCAAGAGTTGGCCTTTACCCTCGCTGACGGATTCACCTACGTAGAACGAGGCATCGCGCGGGGCCTTGACGTCGACGAATTTGCCCCGCGCCTTTCGTTCTTCTGGGATATTCACAACGACTTCTTCGAGGAGATCGCGAAGTTGCGCGCGGCCCGGCGTATCTGGGCGCGGCACCTCAAGGAGCGTTTCGGCGCGAAGAATCCTCGTTCGTGGATGATGCGGTTTCATTCGCAGACGGCCGGCGTGACACTCACCGCGCAACAGCCGATGAACAACGTCGTACGCGTGGCCTATCAGGGACTTGCCGCAGTGCTCGGCGGCACGCAGTCGCTACACACCAATTCGATGGACGAAACCCTGTCGCTCCCCACAGAGTCAGCGGTGCAAGTTGCCCTGCGGACGCAGCAGGTGCTGGCCTACGAAACGGGCGTCCCCAACGTCATCGATCCGCTCGGCGGATCGTACTACGTCGAAGCGCTCACAGATCAGATGGAAGCCGAAGCGGAACGACTCTTCGCGCAGATCGACGAGATCGGCGGGGTCGTGAAGGGATTGGAGGATGGGTGGTTCCAGAAGCGGATTGCAGAAAGTGCGGCGCGTCAGCAATGGGAGATCGAGCAGCGTCGCAAGCTGGTGGTCGGTGTAAACGAATTTGTCACCGACGAGCCAGAGCTCGGCATCCCTATCCTCCGGATCGGTGAAGAAGCGGATCGCGAACAACGGGCGCGCATGGCGGCCATGCGTGCCTCGCGCGACAACGCGCTGGTCGCGCAGCGTCTTCAGGCGCTGCGTGAGGCCGCACGCACTACGACCAACGTCGTGCCATTCATCCTCGACTGCGCGCGCGCATACTGTACGCTTTTTGAGATTCGCGCGGCGCTCGAAGATGTGTTCGGCAGCTATCGCGAACCGGTGTTCTTCTGAGTTCCGCATCGAGTGCACGGCACGCGCCAGCCCCATGGTGGCAAACCCATTTCGATGCGCAATACTTGCACGAGTACGAACCGCTGTTCGATCTCACGCAAGACCGAAAAGAGGTCGCGCGGCTTCTCGATCTGATGGCGTTACCATCGGGCGCGCGAGTCCTGGACTGTCCCTGCGGGCAAGGACGCCACGCGCACCTGCTCGCGGAGGCAGGTTTCAACGTGGATGGCCTTGACTACTCGCACGCGCTCCTCAAGGTGGCCGCCGCCCGCGGCATTTCGAGGTCACTGCGCTATAGGCAAGGCGACATGCGCGCGCTCCCGCCATCGTGGTCGAATCGCTTTGATGCCGTCGTGAACTTGTTCACGTCGTTTGGGTTCTTTGACGCGGCGAGCGACGATCGGCGTGTGTTGGCGCAGTTTGCGCGCGTGCTGAAACCGGGCGGCACCTTGATTTGGCATGGTGGCAGCCGCGACGGCGTGATGGCTCGATTCCTTGGCCGCGATTGGTGGAGCACGGCCGACGGCACGGTGTTCGGTCAGGAGCGCAGGTTCGATCCCCTGAGTGGATTCCTTGACATCACGAGTACGTGGCGTGGTCCATCGGGCGACGGCGAGCGGACGCACCGCATTCGGCTTTATACGGCGTCTGAACTCGCCGAGCGCATGCGTGAGTTTGGTCTGGTCGTGGAACAGGCGTTCGACGCCTGGTCGCCGAATCCGTTGACGCGACGCTCGAGTGAAATGTTGTTGGTCGCTCGACGTGAGCACTAGCCGCATCTATTCCCCTGCTTTCTCCCAACCGAACTCCGATGACACGACCTATCCGCGTGCTTGTTGCCAAACCGGGCCTCGATGGACATGATCGCGGCGCGAAAGTCGTAGCGGCTGCCCTTCGCGATGCCGGAATGGAAGTGATTTATACCGGTCTGCACCAGACGCCGGAAATGATTGCTACCGCCGCCGTGCAGGAAGACGTTGACGTGGTTGGCCTCTCGATCCTCAGTGGGGCTCACATGACACTGTTCCCACGTGTGCGTGACCTCCTCGTGGAGGCAGGTCGCGATGATATCCTGCTCACGGGCGGGGGAATCATTCCCAAGGAGGACATGGACGCATTGCAGGCGCGCGGAGTCGCGCGCCTCTTTGGCCCGGGTACCAGTACGCAAGACTTGGTCGACTACATCCGCGAATGGTTCGCTGCGCATGTCCAGAACCCCAATTATGGAGCGGCTGACGCGTGAGCGGACGCTTGCAACAGCTGGCCGACGCCACGCGCGCACTTGAAGCACGACTGCGAGAAGGTGGCGGCCGCGACAAGATCGCCAGGCAGCACAAACAGGGAAAACTGACAGCGCGGGAGCGCGTTGCTCGTCTCTGCGACGAGGAAACCCCGTTTCTCGAAATCGGATTGTTGGTGGCGTACGATCGTTACGAGGGGCAGGCACCGGCGGCTGGTGTCGTGACCGGGGTCGGGATCGTTGAGGGGCGCGAAGTGGTGGTTGTCGCCAACGACGCGACTGTGAAAGCCGGGTCGTGGTGGCCAGAGACGATTTCAAAGATTCTGCGAGCGCAAGAGATTGCCATGCGCTGCCGCATCCCCATTGTGTACCTCGTCGACTCGGCGGGCGTAAACCTTCCGTATCAGGAGGGCGTGTTCCCGGGCCAATACGGGGCAGCGCGCATTTTTTATTACAACTCGATCATGCGCCGGTATTTGCGCATTCCCCAGTTTGCCGCGGTGATGGGACAGTGCGTCGCTGGAGGGGCGTACCTCCCGGCGCTCAGCGACGTCATTCTGATGGTCAAGGGCTCTTCGTTCATGGGGCTAGGCGGCCCGAACCTCGTGAAGGGAGCAACCGGCCAATCTATCGACGGTGAAACGCTTGGCGGTGCCGTAACGCACACGGAGGTGTCCGGCGTCGCGCACTACGCGGTCGACGACGACGTGGCCTGCCTCGCGAAGCTTCGCGATCTCGTGTCGCGATTGCCGAGGCCGATCACGTTTGAAGCGCCGACCACACGACCGCCGGCGGAGCCGCCGCAAACCGCCTACGATCTTCTGCCGGCTGATCATCGCATGCAGTACGATATGCAGGTGCTGCTGCGGACCATCCTCGATGACGGCGAGATCGACGCGTTTCAACCGAATCTCGCAAAAGAAATGCTGTGTGGTGATGCACGCATTGAAGGGATCGCGGTTGGTGTCATTGCCAACCAACGAGGGCTGATCAGGGGGCGCCCAGGCGAGAAGCCACGTTTCGGCGGCATTATCTACGCGGAGAGCGCCGAGAAGGTGGCCTTCTTCATCGAGCGCTGCGATCGGCAAGGGATCCCGTTGCTCTTTGTCCAGGATGTATCGGGCTTTATGGTGGGACCCGAGTCAGAGCATGAAGGCATCATTCGCGCGGGAGCCCGTTTTGTCGAGGCCATGGCGTGCGCGCGCGTCCCGAAGATTGTGCTCACGGTCAACCATGCCAGCGGCGCTGGATACTACGCCATGGCCGGCCAGGGGTTTGATCCGGATTTCATCTTCACGTGGCCGACGGGGCGCATGGCGGTCATGGAAGGAGAGGCCGCGGTCCAAGCGGTGCATGGACCAACGTTGCAGGCCGCTCGGCAAGCCGGCACCGCGCCGGCCGCTGAGGTTGCAGCATCGGCAGACGCGATGCGCGCCGACTACGAACAACAACTGGACGCGCGATACGCGGCAGCACGGGGCTTTGCCGATGCGATTGTGTACCCCGAAGATACCCGTCAGATGTTGGCGCTCGCCTTGCGCGCGGCGAGTCGCAATCCAGGCCCGCACCTCGGGGCCTTCGTCCTTCCGCCGATGCCTGCGGCATCGGTGTGACACCAGGTAATCACGATGTTTTTCGGTCATTCGATCACGGAGTGTTCATGAGCCCACACGACAGCGCAAACTCAACACCGCGTGTGGTACGCGTTGCCAGCGGCCAAGGGTTCTGGGGTGATTGGCTGGAGGCACCTCGTCGGCAGGTCGAGGGTGGTCAGGTCGACTACCTGATGCTCGACTATCTCGCGGAAGTGACCATGTCGATCGTGCAAAAGCAGAAGGAGCGCGACCCACGCATGGGTTACGCGAGAGACTTCATTGGCGCGATGCAGAGCATCTTTCCGGCGGTGGCCGATCGTGGCGTCAAGGTGATTGCCAACGCTGGTGGTGTGAACCCGAATGCGTGCGCCGACGCCGTCCTGGAAGCGGCGGAACAGTCTGGTGTTCGCGGCAAGATTCGCGTTGGCGTGGTCACCGGCGATGACATTTTGCACCGCCTTGACGAACTGCTCGCGGCGGGACATCCGCTCGCGAACATGGACAGCGGCGAACCGTTGAGTGGCATCCGTGATCGCGTCTTGTCGGCCAACGCCTACATTGGCTCAACGCCGATCGTCGAAGCCCTCCAGCAGGGCGCGAACGTGGTCGTGACTGGACGCAGCACCGATACGGCGCTCACGATGGCACCGCTTCGCCATGAATTCGGATGGGCGGCCGACGACTGGGATTTGTTGGCGGCTGGCATCGTCGCCGGGCACATTCTCGAATGCGGCGCGCAAAGCTCTGGCGGAAACTGCCTCCACGAGTGGCGCACGATTCCCGATCTCGCGAACGTCGGCTATCCGATTGCTGATGCGCTGGCTGACGGCTCCTTCGTCATCACGAAGCATCCCGGCACGGGCGGGCGCATCTCGGTGCCCAGCGTGACCGAACAGCTCGTCTACGAAATGGGAGATCCGCACTCGTACATCACGCCAGACGTGGTTGCCGACTTCACCAGCATTCGCCTTGAAGACGCCGGCGAAAACCGCGTGCGGGTCTCCGGAATCACAGGCGGCCCGCCAACGCCGTTTCTCAAGGTCTCGATCGCGTACCGCGCCGGCTACAAGGCGGTCGGCTCCTTGGTCTACTCATGGCCCGACGCGATGGAGAAGGCGCAGGCGGCTGATCGTATTCTGCGTGAGCGACTGGATCGACTCGGACTGCGATTTGATCAGGTGCTGAGCGAGTTTGTCGGCGCGACCGCCACCCACGGCGCGTTGTCGGGTGACGGGCGCGGCGCGCCCGAGGTGCAGTGGCGGATCGGGGTGCGCGGCAACGATCGCGCCGCGGTTGAACGCTTCACGCGCGAGATTGCACCGCTCGTCCTGAACGGTCCGCCGAGTGTGACGGGCTTCGCTGGTGGCCGACCCAAAGTCGAAGACATTGTGGCGTACTGGCCCGCGCTGCTCGACAAGCGCGCTGTAACCACCGCTGTTCGCATCCAGGAGTAGTCGCATGAAGATTCAATTGGTAGACATCGCCCACGCCCGCAGCGGCGACAAGGGAGACACGGCGAACGTTGGCCTCATTGCCCTCAAGCCGGAGTGGTATCCCCTGCTGGTGCAATACGTGTCGCGCGAACGCGTGGCGCAGCACTTCGTCGGACAGATTACCGGAGACGTGGTGCGTTTCGAGCTGCCGAACCTGTGCGCCCTGAACTTTCTCTTGCATGGCGCGCTGGATGGCGGCGGCACGCTCTCCCTCAAGACTGATGCGCAAGGGAAGGTGTACTCCACCGCGCTGCTCCGGATGATGCTGGACATACCGGACGCCGATGCGCGCGCCGCAGGGTTGCCGGGCGCATCATGAATCGCATGCGCCTGCTGCTGCTGATTGCCGGGGTAGTGGCGTTTGGCGTGGCGCTGCGCACCGGCACCGAGCCTATGCGGTGGGTTGGCATCGTGCTCGTGGCCATCTCGCTGCTGTTGCGATTTGTCGGGAAGCGCTAGGCAGGCTTAGCTTCCAGCATGCGTACAACCTCCAGTCCTGAACTCCTCGCCCCAGCCGGAACACTGGATGCGGTGCGCGCGGCCGTCGCCAATGGCGCAAATGCCGTGTATCTCGGCGCGTCGATGTACAACGCGCGCGACGATGGCGCACAGCTGTCGCTCGACGAACTTGCCATCGCCTGTGCGGTGGCACACGCGCGAGGTGTTCGCGTTTACTTGACGTTCAACGTGCTGATCAAACAGCACGAACTGATCGACGCCTTGCGCTATCTTGGCGAATGTATCGACCGTGGTATTGATGCGGCGATCGTGCAGGATCTCGGCGTCGTACGCCTCATCCAACGGGTGTATCCGCAGCTCGAGATACACGGCAGCACGCAAATGACCATTCATGATGTGTCCGGTGCGCAAGTCATGGAGCGCATGGGCGTTGAACGGGTCGTCCTCGCGCGCGAGAACACCCTCTCGGATATTGCGGCGATTCGCAGCGCGGTTCCGGGACTGGGATTAGAGACGTTTATTCACGGCGCGCTCTGTATCTCGTACTCGGGCCAGTGCTTTATGTCGGGGATGATTTCCGAGCGAAGCGCCAACCGTGGCTCCTGCGCCCAGTCGTGCCGCAAGGACTACACCTTGACCGATGAGCAGACCAAGGCCACGCTCGACTCCGGCTTCCTCATTTCGGCAAAGGACTTGGCGGCACACGATCATCTGGCGCAGCTTGCGGCGCTCGGTGTGGGGTGCTTCAAGGTGGAAGGGCGAAAGAAGAAGCCGGAGTATGTCGCGACCGTCACCCACGCATATCGCGAATGGCTGGATCGGATTGCCCGTGGCGACGTCGCTCCGCCGCCAGCAGCGGAAATCGAGCCATTGGTGCAGATCTTCAGTCGTGGCAATACGGGCGGTATGTACGGTGGTCGCGAGGGACGCGAGTACATCACGCGGGATCAGCCGGACAACCGCGGTCTGCCAATCGGAATCGTTGTCGGGCAGGAAGGACACGACGTGATCGTGGACGTGTCGCATCAGATTGCCGTCGGCGACGGCATTGGGTTCGAACCACCGGTCGCGTCTGCCGGGGCTGCCGTTGGCGGTACGGTGCAGGGCGTGCGACAGCTGTCTGCCAGGAACGGGCGCTATCGGCAGGCGCTCACGATGCGCGTGCGCGCCGCCGCGGGATGGCGGGTCGTGCGATCCAGTGACGCCGCGTTACTCGCCACCGCTCGCGGCAGCTTTGCCGACGTCCAACTGCCCGAGCGCGTTGGTCGCGTGCCGGTCCATGTGCGCGTCTTCGGTCACGCCGGTGGCCCGCTGAAAACGATCTGGCAGCTGGACGGCGACGAGGTCACGATACGCGGTGAGACGGCGCTCGCGCCGGCGAGCAACCGTGCACTCGACAACGCGCAGCTTCGCGCGCAACTGGGGCGCCTGGGCGAAACCGCGTTTGTCCTTGGCACGGTCGATGAGAGCGGCCTCAGCGAGGCGCTCTTTCTGCCGGTCAGCGAGCTGAATCGCATTCGACAGGCCGCCGTCGACGCGCTCGATGCACGACGTCAGTGGACCCGGGCGGCCTCATCGGCGACGCGGGAAGCCGCGGTGACGGAAGCCGTGCAACGCGTTCCGCTTACGGTGACGGAGAGAACACGTGCCACAGCCGACGTGCCGCCGGTTCGCGGTGCCGCGCCGTTCGCCCTGCGGGCGATCGTGCATGATCTCAACGATGCGAGACGCGCAGCATCCAGCGGTGCGACGGAAGTCGTGTTTGATCCGTTTGTGCGTCATCCAGCGCCGCCGCGCGCGCGCGTGCGGGCGCTCCACGAGGAACTCACCGCCAACGGCGTCTCGCTCCGACTCCGTACACCGACCATCGTGCGGCCTGATGAGCGCAAGCAACTCGATGCCTGGCTTGCCCTGGGGCTGCCGCTGCTGTCGGGCCATCTGGGTCTCGTCGCTTCACAAAGCCCCTCAGGGGTGGACACGATCGCCGACTATGCGACCAATGCGTTCAACGCCCACACGGCGGCGCTGCTGTTTGAACTCGGCGCGGCGCGCGTCACGGCGTCTATCGAACTCACGCTCGATGAAATCGGTGCAGTCGTCGCGCCGTGGCATGGTGATCGCTTCGACGTCGTGGTGTATGGTCGGCCTGAGGGGATGACCATTGAGCACTGCGTCCTCTCGGCGGCCTTTGACCGCAAGCCCACCACGTGTCGTGATCTCTGTGTGCAGAAACACACGCATGTCTCCATCACCGATCCGGCAGGGTACACCTTTGCCGTTGCCACCGATTCGGCGTGCCGGAATCGGTTGTTGCATTCGCGTCCCGTCGACGCCACCGAATTCCTTCCCGTGCTGTGGCGTCAGGGACTTCGTGGATTCCACATGCTCTTCAACGTGCCCCACGAGCCGATCGAAGCCCTTGTGCGGAATTACCGGAACGCGTTCGATGCGCTGGCGGAGGGGCGAACGCCCGACTTGAGCGCCGGTCGACACGTGTTGGCTGGTGCCTTCACGCGCGGGCACTTTGTGCGCCCCGTGTAGAACGCGGGGTTCGCACGCACCGCGTTCGGCGCACACACGAACCAGCAATGCGCGGCAATAGAAAGATCGTCGCGGGTCGCGATCGTCCGCCGTAGCATGCGTCATGGTCTCTACCGCATCCCCCACGAGGGAACATCACGCCTTGCACGACGCTCGCCGAGCGCTTCGGCAGCACTTTGGCTATCCGGATTTCCGACCGCCACAGCGACGCGCCGTTGAGGCTGTCCTGTCGGGTGCTGACGCACTGATCGTCTTGCCAACCGGCGGAGGAAAGTCGCTCTGCTTTCAAGTGCCGGCGCTCCTCCGATCCGGACTTACCGTGGTGATTTCTCCGCTCATCTCGTTGATGAAAGATCAGGTCGACGCGCTCGATCGGCGTGGTGTGCCGGCCGCCTACCTCAACAGCACGCTCAGTGCACACGACGTGGCAGCCCGATTGGCCCGTGCGCGAGACGGCGCAGTCAAGCTGCTCTACCTCGCCCCGGAACGTCTCGAGGGCGGAGCGGTCCTGGACGCGCTCAGCCGCACCGGCGTCTCACTCCTCGCGGTTGACGAAGCGCATTGCATTAGTGAGTGGGGACATGATTTCCGGCCGAGCTACCGTCGTATCGGCGCCATTCGCGAGCGTCTCGGGCAGCCCCAAACCGTCGCGCTCACGGCGACGGCGACCCCGGCCGTCCGCGACGATATCATTCGACAGTTGGCGTTGCACCGCCCGACGATCGTGGTGGGAGGGTTTGACCGCGTGAATCTGACCTATCATGTGGAGTCGGCACGCACGCAACCCGACAAGGATCGCGCCGCGATCCAGTGGCTTCGCAGCGCGCCCGGTCCGGCCATTGTGTACACCCCAACGCGCAAAGCCGTCGAACGCCTTGCGTCGCTGCTCATACGGGCCCGTGTGCGCGCGGTGGCCTATCACGCTGGCCTCGACGACTGCCTGCGGCAACGCGCGCAGGATGCGTTCATGCGCGAGCGCGTTCGGGTGATCGTGGCGACCAGCGCCTTTGGCATGGGCATCGACAAGGCCGACGTGCGGCTCGTGATACACCACGCGATGCCAGGTTCTCTCGAAGCGTACTACCAGGAAGCCGGGCGTGCGGGGCGCGACGGCGCGTCGAGTCGCTGTGTATTGCTGTATAGCTACGCCGATCGCTTTACACACGAGTTCTTCATGGGCATCGCCAATCCGCAGCGCACGGTGATCGAGCAGACGTGGGGCGCATTGCGTCGGCACGCCGATCGTGATCGTTTCGTCGGGCTCTCGCTGGCACAGCTGACCGCGCAGCTCCCACCACGAACCGACGAACGGCACGTGGCATCGGCGCTCCGTATCCTGTCGGCCGCAGGAATACTCGACGTGGAACCGGCGTTCGCATCACGCGTGTGGGTGCGACTCCTTGCCACGCCAACGCGGATCACGCGTGCACTCACCGGTGAGCGCGCCTTCGATCGCGAGGTACTCCGATCCCTCTGGCGCGCCGCGGGTTCTCGGCTGGAGTCCGGAACCATCGTCGACCTTGCGGGCCTGCCCCCCGGTCTTGATGGGGCGCATGGAGTGCTTCCGGTGCTCGAGCGCCTGCAGTCTGAACAATATGTGACGTGGGCACGAACGGGCGGAGGATACCACCTGCTCGCCGGTGCTGCGGACGAGCCTACGCCGCCCATTGACTGGCGGGCGCTCGAACGGAGACGTCGGACCGACTTGGAGCGTCTTGAGGCCATACAGGGTTATTCTCAAAGTCCGGCTTGCCGACGCGCGTTCGTCCTGCGCTATTTCGGTGATGCCGATACGCGGCGGCATTGCGCCGCGTGTGATCGTTGTCTCGGCTTGACTTCTGGTATCCGCGCTGCGGCCCCACGCCCAGACAACGGGTCCCGCACGTGACGCACTCAATACCTACCCATGGACGATAGACTGTACTTCTCTGAGCAACACGAAGCCGTACGCGACATGGTTCGCACCTTTGCTCGTGAGCACGTGGCCCCCGTTGCCGCACAGCACGACGCGGATTCCACCTTCCCGTGGGAGAACGTGAAGGCCATGGGAGAGCTTGGACTCCTCGGAGTACCGTGGAGCGAAGACATCGGTGGCGCGGGATTTGACACCCTGAGCTTCATGATTGCGATCGAAGAGCTTGGCAAAGTCGACGCCTCGCACTCGATCACGATCAGCGCCCATACCACCCTTGGCACGTCGCCGATCGTCAATTTTGGCACGCCGGAGCAGGTCGAGCGGTACGTCCCGATGCTTGCCAGCGGAAAGGTGCTTGGTGGGTTCGGGCTCACCGAAGACAACGCTGGCAGTGACGCTGGCGGCACGCGTACCACGGCGGTGAAGAAGGGTGGGCACTATGTGCTGAATGGCTCCAAGCGCTTCATCACCCACGCCGGCGTAGGCGAAGTGTTTGTGGTCACCGCCGTCACGGATCCTGAACAAGGCACGCGAGGCATCTCGTCGTTTATCCTCACCAAGGACAGCTGCGACCTCGCGGCATGCGCGCAGTACGGCGTAGGGCACGATGCGACGCTCCCTGCGATGGCTGGCTTCACGTCGGGAAAGAAGGAAGACAAGTTGGGATGGCGTTCGTCGGACACCCGCGAACTCTTGTTCGATAACGTCGAAGTGCCCGCCGAGAATCTGCTCGGGACCGAGGGACTCGGCTTTGTCAATTTCATGAAGACCCTCGATGCCGGGCGCATCGGGATCGCGGCCCTCTCGCTCGGCATTGCGCAAGGCGCATTCGATGAGGCCCTCAAATACGCGTCGGTACGCAAGCAGTTCGGTGCGGCCATCGCGACGTTTCAAGGCGTCCAGTTCCAGCTGTCCGACATGGCCACAGAAATCGAGGCGGGGCGACACCTGATGTACCACGCCGCATGGCTGTCGCAAAACGGGAAGCCGTTCGGAAAGGAGGCGGCGATGGCGAAGCTCTTCTGCTCGGAGCTCGCCATGCGGGCCACGATCAAGGCCATCCAGATTCACGGCGGCTACGGGTACACCAAGGACTATCCGGTCGAGCGGTTCATGCGTGACGCCAAGATCTGCGAGATCGGGGAAGGGACCAGCGAGATTCAGCGGTTGGTCATCGGGCGACATCTCCTCAAGGGATTGCTGGGCTGAGGCGCGTCCAATACTGTTCCTCTCGTAGTACGTTCAAGCTGTTCTGGAAATCCGTAGCCGTCGCTGTAGGCTCCGGCGGCCCGCGCGACTCGCGGGCCGTTTGCGTATGTGGTTTGGGGGTTTGGCGGGGTCAGCGTACCGCCGTCCGACGCCCGCCACTCGTTCCACCGCGCGTCATGCCGACGTGCATCGATTGCAGGTCACCGCGTTCTTCCCGAGGTGTGTGCCGCCGCGCTGAGTCGTAGCCGCGCAGGAGAGCACCGCACCGGGCGCGTGTGGCGTGAACAGTCGGATGCGAGGTGGAGGAGCCTGTGACGTTGTCGGCCGCACCGCAGGTGGTGAGGGCTGACTGTTTTGTGGGATCACCGTGTGCGTCGCACCTTGGGTCAAGCGGAGTCGCCGCCGCTCACGGTGCGGACCAATCAACATGAAGCGTGAAATCCTGGTGAACGCGACCCCGCGTGAAACGCGCGTCGCGATCATCGAGGACGGTTTGCTCGTGGAGCTGCTTGTCGATCGTCCTGATGCGCGTCGCATGGTAGGAGACGTCTACATCGGGAAGGTCGAAGCAGTGCTGCCTGGTATTCAAGCCGCCTTCGTCAACATCGGAACTGAGAAGTCCGCATTCCTGCATGCGGCCGACGTGGTGGTCGACGACGCGGACGTGTCCGACGACGACGACGACGACGAGGATACGTCCGCCGACGACAGCGGCGGTGCCCGACGCGGCCGTCGGGAGGTTCGCCCGATTCAGGACTTACTGAAGCGTGGGCAGGACATCGTCGTACAGATTTCGAAGGAGCCGATCAGTACCAAGGGCCCACGGGTCACCGCGCAGGTCTCGCTGGCCGGGCGGTTCCTGGTCTACATGCCCTTCGCCTCAAAGGTCGGCGTCAGCCGCAAGATCGACGAGCGAAGCGAGCGTCAACGGCTGCGTCAAATGGTGCAGGAGATCATGCCCGATGATGTCGGCGGCGTTATCGTGCGCACCGTGTCGGAAGACGCAAACCAGGAGACGTTCAAGCGCGAGTTGGATACGCTGATCAACAACTGGAAGCGTATTAAGCGGAAAACGCAATTCACGCGCGCTCCAGCACTCGTGCATCGCGAGACGAACGTGACGCGCGGCCTCGTGCGGGACCTCTTTAGCGCCAAGGTCGAAGGGGTGACCGTCGACTCCAAGCAGGTGTACAACGAAATCACCGAGTATCTTCAGGGCATTGCTCCGGAGCTGGTCGAGCGCGTCAAGCTGTACGAAGAATCCATCCCGTTGTTCGACAAAGCCGGCATCGAGACGGAACTCCGCGACATCTTTAAGCGCCGCTGCGATTTGCCCAGCGGCGGCTACCTCATTATCGAACCGACCGAAGCCCTCGTCTCGATCGATGTGAATTCCGGACGGTACACGGGGAAGCGTGACCCGGAGAAGACCATTCTCAAGACGAACACCGAAGCCGCACGGGAAATCGCGCGCCAACTGCGGCTTCGCGATGTAGGTGGCATCATCGTGTGTGACTTCATCGACATGGAGACGCAATCCAATCGCGATCGCGTCCTCGGCGAGCTTCGCCAGCATCTCGGGCGTGATCGCGCCCGCACCAAGGCGTTCGCCGTCAGCGATCTGGGATTGATCGAAATGACTCGGCAGCGGGTGCGCCAAAGCCACTACCAAAGCATGACCGAAGCGTGCCCAATCTGCACGGGCACTGGCCGCATCTTCACGCCAGAAACCATCGTCCGGCGGACGGAGCGCGCGGTCCGACGCATGGCCGCCGAAGGGCGCAAAGAACCAGTGACCCTCCGGTTGCATCCCGAAGTCGCCTTGCACGTGCTCGAGCAAGAGCACGATTTCGTCAAGAGGCTGGAGAAGCTGGCGGGGTTCACGATCGAACTTCGCGACGATCCGCTGCTCAAGCAGGACGAAATGCGACTCGTGATGAAGGGCGCGCAACGTGATGTCACACAGCAATATGCGCTCTCCTAAGTCGGCTCCGACCACGCGACGCGGGCGCGTCAGTTGGTCGGTCGCGTCCCTTGACTGTTAAATCCAAGTGGCGTATGCTTCTAGGCTACGCCACATACGCCTTATACCTGATCGATTCATGAGCTACGCAATTATCCGCACCGGCGGGAAGCAGTTTCGCGCTGAGCCGGGCAAGTCTCTCCGTATCCCCTCGCTTTTGGGTGACGCGGGAACCGCCGTTGAGTTCAACGAAGTCCTGCTGGGTTCCGACGGCACCACGGTTCGCACCGGCATTCCAACGTTGTCCGGGGCCAAGGTGACGGGTGAAATCGTCAAGCACGGTCTCGACGACAAGATTATCGTCTTCAAGTTCAAGCGCCGGAAGAACTATGCCCGGAAGCAAGGACACCGGCAAAAGTTTACGGAAGTGCGTATCAAGGACATCACCCTCGGCTGACCGCCGGCTGCGCCCTGCCGGGCGCGCCCCCCTCAAGGAGTTTCGCAATGGCACATAAGAAGGGCGTCGGTTCGTCACGAAACGGCCGAGATTCAAACCCGAAGTACCGCGGCATCAAGAAGTACGGTGGCGAATTCGTCATTGCCGGAAACATTATTCTCCGGCAGTGTGGTACGAAATGGCATCCGGGAACGAACGTCGGTATGGGAACGGACTATACGATCTACTCTCTGGTTGACGGCGTGGTGCAGTTCCAACACAAGAGCAAGAAGGCCTACAAGGTCAGCGTGCTTCCGGTCGAGTTCGAAGTGGAGATGGACGACGAGCAGTCCGTGCTGGCCATGACCACTGCGAGCGTGGTCAGCGCGCCTCAGGCGACGGTGGCCTCTCCCGTTGCGTCGACGGCCGCCAGCTTCGGTTTTAAACCACAGAAGGCGGGAAAGGATGATCTGACGATCGTTGAGGGCATTGGTCCGAAGATCAGCGATCTTTTGGTCGCCGGTGGGATTGACACGTTCGAGCAGTTGGCGAACGCTTCGATCGAGTCGATTCAGGCAATTCTCGATGCCGCGGGCCCTGCCTATCGCATCGCGAAGCCCGCGACGTGGCCTGCCCAGTCGGCGTTGTGCGCCAGCAGCTCATGGGAAGAACTGCGTGCACTTCAGGAACGCCTGTCGGCGGGTGTAGAACCCGACGCCTAGGTTCAGGGGGGCTCGACGCTCAAACACAAAGGGCCCTCACAATGTGGGGGCCCTTTGTGTTTGCGCGTCGTAACTCCCAACGCAATCTCGCGTATGATCGGTTGCAGCATTCACTTTCACTCGACCGGAGCATAACATGGCGATTTTCGATAAAATCAAGCAGGGCTTCGATAAGGCCGGCAAGGCAGCCCAGGACGTCTTCGACGAGGGCAAGCTTCGTATCGATTCGTACCGGGCGCGTGAGCAGGCTGACAAGGCGGCCGAGGCCCTCGGCTACGCGGTTTTTCGCGCGTGGGAGAGCGGTGCTGAGCTTGACGCCGACGCGCGCGAGCGACTGATGGGCGCTCTGCGCACGCGAGAAACAGAGGCGCGAACCCTCGAGACAGAGTTGGCGGATGCCAAAGCCAACAATGAGGGATCCACCGCCAGTTCGACCGCAACCTCCGCGCCCGGCTCGGCGGGCGAAAGCAACGAGACCGCCGCCCCGGAGCCTGCGCCACCGTCTCCACCAGCAGATCCAGCGGCGTAAGCCAGCCACCGGATACCCGACTCCAGAAGGGCGGGAGTAAAGTACGTATTCACCGTGCTTTAGGAGTCTTTCATCGTGTTGTACGTCAAGCGGATTCGTCTCGCATCAGCGCCGCCCGTAGTGCCCCGGGGATATCGGTACAGAGCCCGTCCACACCGAGCGCAATGAGCGCTCGGGCGTGGTCAGGGTCGTTGACCGTCCACGCGATCACACGGCACCCACACGCGTGTGCTTCGCGAACGAGGTCGGCGTCGATCAACTCTGCCGATTGCCAATAGGCGTCAGGGCGAGCGCCAGAGAGGAAGCTGGTGAGCGAGATGGGGTAGCTGCTGCTCAAGACGCCGATGGGGATGTTGGACCGTAATCGCCGAACCATCACCGGAATCCGGTGGTCGAAGGAATGCACCGCGATGCGCACCTGCGGGTATCGGTCAAAGCAGGCAACCAGCCCCTCAGCAATTCCTGTCGCCTTGGCTTCCACGTACACGGCGGCCTGGGATTGTACCATCTCCAACACGCTTTCCAAGGTGGGCAGGCGTCCCCCATCGGGCAGCGCCGGGTCAAGCACCGTCGCCGCGTTCAACTCCACGATCGCGCACGCCCGCGGCACACCCATGGCATCGACCACTCGGACGACCGGATCGTGATGGACCACGATCACCCCGTCCTGCGTTGAGTGGACGTCCAGCTCAATCCCATCGGCAGCCTGCGAAAGTGCTAACCGAAAGGACGCGAGGGTGTTCTCTCGCGCCTCACGAGGGACGCCACGATGGGCAATGATTTCCGTGTTCAGGGTCATCAGGGTGCTCGATTGGGGGAGACCTGCGCGATCCATGCAAAAATGCGTCGCCGTCGCGGGGCAGACGAGGGCCCCCGGTATGTGGAGGCGCATTAACATTCCACCGTGAAAGACGTCTCCCCTGTACAGAGTGTATGATCGAGGCCGAACCCGGGGACGATACGGCGCTTGATCGAGCGCTGATAGAACGCTGGAACGCGGGCGACGAACAGGCCGCGACGGCGCTCGTGACGCGCCACGCGCCGGCGCTGGCGCGGTATGCCGTGCGGTTGGGGATGTCGGACGAGGCCGCCGAGTTAGTACAGGATACGTTTGTTCGGGCGTTCGGAGCGCTGGGCACCTTTCGCTCGGAAAGCTCGCTCCGCACCTGGTTGTTTACCATTCAGCGCCGGTTGGTAATTGACCGGCGACGCGCAACGGCTCGGCGGGGGCAAGAGCTGGACATCGAAGAGGTGGGTTATGCATCCACCGGCTACGACGCACTGGACACGATAGTCGCGGATGAAACGTCGATGCGCGTGACAAAGGCATTGGCGTCCTTAACACGGATGCAGCGTGAGGTGTTTGTGTTGCGGGTACAAGAGGGGCGCAGCTACAAGGAGATTGCACAAATTCTCGACAGCTCCGAAGGGGCTGCACGAGTGCACTACCATAACGCGATGCGCGCGGTGAAGGAGTTTCTCGATGACTGACTGCATGAACGCAGAAATGCGCGATCTACTACCCGATCTTGCGGCCGAGGCGCTCTCGACGGCCGAGACGTCGCGCGTGGGGGCTCACGTAGCTGGCTGTTCGCCGTGCGCCGACGAACTCGCGCTCATTCGTCAGGTGCGTGGGTTACGAGCGCCAGCGGTAGAGATTGACGTGGGTGCCATCGTCGCGAAGCTCCCGAGACCAACACCGGGCGCAGCGCCGCGAGTCACGGCGCCGCACGACGATAGGGGTGTCGTGTCACTTGACGCTCGGCGTCTCGCCGCGACGCACGCAGCGGTGGGCAGGCGATCCTTGGCGAACCGCGCGCGTGGCGCGTGGAGAGTGGCCGCTGCGCTGGGAGTCATCGTGGCCGGCGGCTGGTCGATCATGATGGTGCGATCGGGCGGGATTCCGAACATGCAGATGCAGGCGGACTCCGTGCCGCTGACGGATTTGGGCGCGGGCGTTTCGGTCCCAAACGTCACGGCGAACGAAGACGGCGGGAACACGCCCATCGCGGACACCTCTCCCAACGCACAGGCCACCGAGGGGGCCGCCATCTCGTTCGGTGCGATGAATGACCTGACCGACGAAGAGTTGACGCGCGTGCTTGATCGTCTTGAGCAGTGGGACGGCGCCACGTCTGTCGAAACCACCACCACACGGCCAATCCTCTTGATAACGCCGGGAGAGGCGCGCCAATGAACGCGAACCGCTTTTTGCGAGTGATGTTCTGGATGGTCGTGGTTACCGGCGGCTCGCCAGCGTTGAGCGTGGCGCAGGTCGCGCCACCGACGGGCGGTGCGCGCGTTGGTCCCGAGCGAAACGCCAACAGGCGCGGCGGCTCCGATCGGCTCATCGATGATCGGATCAACGCCGTGATTCGCAAGCGCCTGGAGTTCGCGGACGACCAGTTCGAACGACTTCGCATCGTGGCGCGCCGCATGGAGAGTGAACGTCGCCTGCTACGCATGGAGGAAGGATCCACGCGCGGGTCGTTGCGACGCGAGTTGTTGGCGGGAGAGAACGCCAACGATTCAACCGTTGCGGCGCTGTTGGAGAAGTTGCCGTCGATTGAGCGCCGTCGTACTGACCTGATGGAGCGCGAGCAGAGCGAGCTCGCGAAATTCCTGTCGCCAATCCAGCGGGCGAAGTACATCGGCTTGCAGGACGAGTTGCGTCGGACCATGGAGGAGCTCCAGTATCGCCGATCGAACGGCGGCGCTCGGGACCACGACTCGCTTGGCTTTGGTCGAGGTGGGCCGCGACGTCCGTTTCGCCCCCCCGTTCAGCAGTAGAGTCGCTGGCGCGGATCTTCAGGACATTGGATTGCGCGGACCGGTGGAAAAATTTGCGTCAGCCGAGTACACTATTCCACATGTGTCGTGCAGGCAGTCTGCGCGCGCGCCCAGGTGGCGGAACTGGCAGACGCAGGGGACTCAAAATCCCCCACTCTCACGGGTATCCGGGTTCGACCCCCGGCTTGGGCATTGGTTACACCGCGAACTTCAAGGCTCGCAGGCGGATGGTGCTCGTTCGTCACCTTGCACCATGTGGCTGCACGGGTCACGTGATGGGGTGTAGCTCAATGGCAGAGCGCTCGACTGTTAATCGAGTGGTTGGAGGTTCGACTCCTCCCGCCCCAGTTTGACGAGGCGCCTGTTCCACCTTGCGTGGGACAGGCGCTTTGTCGTCCGAGCAGCGTGGCCCCGCTGCTCGCTTGCCCGCTGCTCGCTTGTCCGCTGCTCGCTTGCCCGCGCCAGCGACGTCAGCCTAGCTTCCCATCCACCGTTTGTTCAGCATGTGCGAGCGAGGTCCGCGTCGCACCCCGCTCATTTATCCCAGCCCGTTCTTCACGACTCCATCTATGGCTCTCACGTTACTGTTATCACACGCTTCGCCGTCGGTCATCGAGTCTCCACTCCTCGTGGTGCTCCTTCCGCAGCCGCCCGTGTTGGATGCCGAGCTCACTCTCGTGGACGGCGCGCTCGGTGGAGCCATTCTGCGATCGATTGCGCGCCGAGATTTCCGAGGTGGGCGTGATGAGACGCTGCTGGTGGTCGGAACGGACAGCGGCGTGCAGCGCGTGCTCTTGGTCGGGCGGGGCTCGTCAGCCCTGACCCGTGCCTCCGCGCGCCGCGCGACCGCCGTTGCCGCGCGTCAGGCACTGCGACTCGGCACGGGTGCGATGCACGTGTACGCGCCGGATGCCACGGACGACGCCATCGAGGGCATGGCGCTCGGGGCCGCGGCTGGCAGCTGGGAATATCTCGACCTTCGCACCCCGGTTCCAGAGGCTGAACGGCGCGCAACGCTGTCGAACACAACCGTTTTGGCGCCTGACCGAGACGCGGCGCGCTCGGCGTTTGCGGCTGGCACCGCCGTCGCCGCTGGTCAGGCCATCGCCAAGCGCTTGGGACAAATGCCCGGCAACGTCTGTACGCCGGAGACATTTGTCGAGGTGGGTCGAGAGATTGCCGATCGTCACGGTATGAAACTCACCGTGCTGGGTCGCGCCGAGATGGAGCGCGAAGGCATGGGATCGTTTTTGTGCGTCGCTCAGGCCACGCCGGAAGAGCCGCGACTCGTCGCGCTGGAGTACAGTGGCGGCGATGCGGACGCGCCGCCGCTTGTGCTCATCGGCAAGGGACTCTGCTTCGATACCGGGGGCGTCTCCATCAAGCCTGCGCCGGAGATGGAGTGGATGAAGTTCGATATGTCGGGCGCCGGTGGCGTGATGGGTGCCATGGAGGCGATTGGACAGCTCAAACTCCGCCTGAACGTCGTTGGCATCATTGGCTCAACGACCAACATGGTGTCTGGTACCGCCGTGAAACCGGGCGACGTGGTGCGCGCCTCAAACGGGAAGACGATTGAAATCATCAACACCGACGCCGAAGGCCGTCTGGTCCTCGCCGACCTGCTCGTATTCGCCAAGCGATTCAATCCGGCGCTGGCGGTCGATGCGGCAACCCTGACTGGCGCCATTGTGATTGGACTCGGCCATAATGCCATGGGCGTGTTCGGTACGGAACGCCCAGCGGTTGACGAGGTACTGGCTGCAGGGGAACGCGCCGGTGAGCCTGGATGGCCGATGCCCATGTGGGATGAGTACAAAGAGCAGATCAAGTCCGACGTGGCCGATCTTCGAAACACCGGCGGACGGGCCGCGGGCTCCATCACGGCCGCGCTCTTCCTGAAAGAGTTTGTAGACGGCTTTCCGTGGGTTCATCTCGACGTGGCAGGCACCGCATATTCGCAAGCTGATCTCGGGTGGATTCCGAAGGGACCCACGGGCACACCCGTTGGCACGTTCGTCGAGATTGCACGCGCGCGCGCTCGATAGCGTGATCCGCCGTGTCGCGAGACTGGCAACGACGACCTTCCTCTGGATCGTTGCTGCCGGCTGCGTCGTAGCCAGTCGAAGCGCGGCGCAAGTGCGTCCCGACAGCGTGACCGCGCGCAAAGACACCACGCCTGTGCGTACGGCAGCGGACAGCCTGCGAGACGTCCTCGCGCAGGCCCGCGTTGACAGCGTGTATCGGGCGAAGCTCGCCGATACGATCAAGACCCCGCTGGCAGGTTTCGAGAAACCCGATCAAGCGGAATTCACCGAGCGCCTTCGCTTCTCTCGCGCGGACATTCTGGGTTCGGGTGCCGTGAATTTAGTTGATCTGCTGGACCGCGTTCCCGGGTTGACCACGTTTCGCTCGAAGTGGCTCGCTGGTCTGCATGTGGCAGCGTTCAACGGCGACTTTCAGCGCCTCCGCATCTTCTTCGACGGCGTCGAGCGCGACGCCATCGAAGCGCGCAACGGCGGCGTGCTTGACCTGAGTGACATTCCCATCTCGACGCTCGATGAGATCATCGTTGAACGCGCCGCGGGTGAAGTCCGCGTCTGGCTTCGCGGGTGGACCGTGCGGAGAACGACAGCATTTACGCGCGTTGACGTCATCACCGGTGACCTCAACACGAACGGATTTCGTGGCCTGTTCGCCCGCCGCTTTGGTAATGGCCTCTCGTTGCAATTCGTGGGGCAGCAGATGGCGACGCAGTCGGGACAGATTTCAGCGTCGACCGGCGCGACGGCGAGAGGATCCGGAGACGGCGATGCGAAGTTTGTTGATCTGCGGTTCGGCTGGGCGCGTGGCAAGCTCACCGCCGACGTTCACGGTATTGCGCACTCGCGAAATCGCGACACGCAAACGGCGCGCGATACGTTTACGACGTTGCCCTTGTACAAGGGATCACGTCGCGAAGCCTTTGCGCGCGTGGCGTATGGAGATTCGGCCCGCGGGCTCTGGACCCACGTGATTGTTGGTGCGCTGCAGACGCGACTGCAAGGGATTCGCGCGACCACTGGTACTGCGGATTCAACAGTCTCGAGCGATACCTCGCGCAGTCGGACGCAGCAGATCCTGGCGCTTGGCTATCGCGCCCCGCGCTGGCATGCGTCCCTTACCAACCGACTCCGTCCTGTAGACGGAAAGCACTACTTTGCTCCCGCGATTCGAGTGGGGGCGGGAACAGAGCGGTACGGTGTGGCCGGCTATGCCGAAGACCGTCCTGTGGATTCTCTGGGGCAGATCGAGATCAGCGGATGGGCGCGTCTGACACCATGGCTCCGCGTGATCGCATTGCAGTCACGACGCACGCCACGAGGTGATACGTCGCGAAGCGCATTCTCCTCGACGCGCGTTGAAACCGCGGTCCGCTTCCGGCGATTGTGGCTTGGTGGTGGCATCGTTCGTGAGGGCGTGGCCGCGGCGCGTTCGCCGGTGCTGTTCGGTGCCCCAGACGTCCTGATTCCGTCTGCGTCCTCACTGGGCTTCGTGGGCTCGGCCCACGGCGGCTTGTACAAAGATGTGCAATTTGACTCGCACTTTACCTACTGGAATCAATCACAGTTCTCGCGTCCGCGTTTCGCGATTCGGAACGAGGTGGCGCTGGTGAGCGGTTTTCCACGTCGTTTTCCGAAGGGCGAGTTCACGCTCAATGTGCGCTTTATTCACGAAGTCCGAGATCCGGTGCCATTCTACTGGCTCTCGACGGGAGGTGCCGGACAGCGTAATGCCAACGATGCGCAGGTGTTTACCGGGTTGCTGGAGATTCGCATCCAAAGTGCGACGCTGTACTACCAGTATCGAAACCTGACGGGTCGCGCCTACGAGCAGATTCCCGGGCTCACGATGCCCCCGGCCGTTCAAACCTATGGTGTTCGATGGGACTTCTGGAATTGACGGCGCTCTGCTTCCACGTTTCATTGGCCTCCATATGATCCGATCAATGACGGGCTTTGGACAGGCGGACGGAACGGTAGGAACCGCCCGCGTGAGCGTCGAAGTGCGCACCGTGAACCATCGGTTCTTCTCGCCGAGTATCAAGCTGCCTGGCAGCTTCGGTCGCTGGGAGGGCGATGTGCGCGAAGCGATGCGGCTGCGCGTCAGCCGCGGACACGTCACACTGTCCGCCCGTACGGAACGCGCGCAGTCGTCTGCCCTTGGTGTGGACGACGCGCGCTTCGCCGAGATCGTGGCACAACTCCGTGTCCTGCAGCAACGGCATCAGCTGGACGGTGGCGTGTCGCTGGCCGATGTGTTGCGCATGCCCGATGTTATCACGGGACCGCGCGAGGACGACCATTCAGGTACAAGCGCCGAGCTGATTGCCGTTGTGGAGCGCGCGCTTGAGGGGCTGAGCAGAGCGCGGGCCGAGGAGGGCAGTCGTCTCGGCCTGATACTGGCCCAGCGGCTTGACCTGGTGGCGCGCTCGCTCGACCGCATTGCCGAGCGCGCACCGCAGCGGCTCATCGCGCATCGCGATCGTTTGCGCCAAGCCGTCCGTGAACTTGCTGACGGCATCAGCATCGATGAGCATCGCCTCGCGCAAGAAGTAGCACTGGTCGCCGATCGCCTCGACGTGAGTGAGGAAATGGACCGTTTCCGCTCGCACATCGCGGCCTTCCGCGCCACGCTGTCAGATACCGGCGCCGAGCCGGTTGGCAAACGGCTCGGCTTCCTGCTTCAGGAAATGCTCCGGGAGGCAAACACGACCGGCAGCAAGGGGGCCGACGCCTCGATTCTTCATGAGGTCGTGGCGTTGAAGGAAGAACTGGAACGCATTCGCGAGCAAGTCGAGAATCTCGAATGAGTGCATTTCCGGTCATTTTGTCCGCGCCGTCCGGTGGCGGAAAGACAACAATTGCACGCCGCGTGCTGGAGCGGCGTGCGGATGTAGGTTATTCTGTAAGTGCGACCACTCGGCCACCTCGGGCGGGTGAGGTTGATGGTCGAGACTATTGGTTTCTCAGCCATGAGGCGTTCGTCGAGGCCCGTGCCGCGGGGGGGTTCGCGGAATGGGCTGAAGTTCACGGCAACCTGTACGGGACGCTTCGCTCTGAGGTCGACCGAGTGTTGTCGGCTGGGTGCCACGTGTTGATGGACATCGATGTGCAGGGTGCGCGGCAGTTTCACGCGGCCTTCCCCGACACCGTGTTGATTTTTGTGCTTCCGCCGTCGGGAGAAGTGCTGAAGGCCCGACTGTCTGGACGAAACAGCGAAAGTCGGGAACGGTTGTTAGTGCGCCTGCAGAACGCGCGCGCAGAGCTCAGTGAGGTTGGACGCTATCATTACGTGGTCGTCAACGATGAGCTTGAGCGTGCGGTTGACCAGGTAGGAGCGATCATCGATGCCGAGGGGCTGCGTCACGATCGTGTGCATGCTGTTGAGGAACAAGTGGGCGCGCTCATCGCGCAGTTGGAGCTGGAAATCAACGACTTCACCAAGGGCGACTAACGCATGCAGGTATTTACGCCAACCGAAGTGGCCAAGCACGCGGCCAACAAGTATCTCAGTGTGTTGATCGCCGCGAAGTTCGCGCGCGTTTTGAACGAGTTTCCCCGTGACCGTTCATTGCACGAGAAAAAGCTCACCACCCGTGCACTCGAAGAGCTCTCCGCAGGCGAGATAGCATACAAGGTGATGCCGCGGCGCAAGCCGGGCTGACCGCGTGTAACTTGTCGTCTACCTGCCGCGCCGCGACTTTCGTTGCGGCGCGGCGCTGTGCCTTCGCCCTTTGCTATGGCTCTCGTGGTGTCTCTCCTCAATCGTCGGCGGCCACCAGCGATCGCGCGTGGCGTTCGCCACGCATTCGCGATGCGCGCGCGCGCCGACGCATCGGGGCAGACGATCGCGGGAACGCAAGGACATCGACGTGGACGCTAGAGAACGGCTGCGTCTGTATCTGGAACAACGACGAGAACTCGGCGAATCCGAGCTGGTGCTCGATGGCCTCGCCGTCGACGATGTGCTGGCGGTCTTAGGCGCGCGTCCGCCGCGGACGGCCAAACGTGCAGCGGACTCCGCGCCGACGGCAGCGCCGGTCACCACCGTGTCATCGGCGGCAGTAGCTCCGCCTCGGCGCACGGTCGCGGCCGATCACCCTGCCGTCCCGCTCACTGGCGCGCCCCCTGCCGCCGTTCGGCAGGCGACCGTGCCACCACCGGCGGTTCATGAACCCGACGTCCGTTTCGACGCATCGATCCAGACCAACTGGCGTGATGCGCTGCGGCAGGCCAATGCGCAACCGGCATCCGACGGTGCGGCACAACCGGCGGCGAGCACCCGCGGTCCAGAGCTATCGGAGACGTCGCGCGCCGCAGTACTCCCCGCTTGGCTTGCGCCGCTTTCCGTTGCGGCCGGTGTCGCCGTAGTACACACGCGCGCCCAACACGGACACGCCCATTCTGCGCAGACACTCGATGAGGTGAGTGGGTTGATCCACGCGTGCACGCGGTGTGCGCTCCACACCAGCGCGCGATCGGCAGTGCCCGGCGAAGGCGATCCGCAGGCCGAGCTGCTTTGCGTTGGGGAAGCACCGGGCGCGAACGAAGACGAAACAGGCCGTCCGTTTGTGGGCGACGCCGGTCAGTTGTTCACGAAAATTCTCTCGGCAATTCAGCTGTCGCGCGAACAGGTCTTCATCTGCAACGTGCTCAAGCATCGTCCACCGGCAAATCGCGATCCGCTCCCGGATGAAGTGGCCGCCTGTACGCCATTCCTCGAACGGCAGATCACGCTCGTTGCCCCCCGTGTCATTCTGGCGCTCGGTCGCTTCGCCGCACAATCGTTATTGGGAACGTCGCTCCCGCTCGGCAAACTCCGAAGCCAGATCCACCTGTATCACGACATTCCGGTGATTGTCACGTATCATCCGGCAGCCCTTCTGCGCAACGAGGCGTGGAAGCGACCCACCTGGGAGGATGTACAGCTCGCGCGACGGGTACTCGATGCGTCGCGCGCGGCCACGCCGCGGCGTCACGACACCGCTGGACAGTGAGACACCAGGGATGACCAGCCTCGTACCCTCTGGCGGGCAACCACCAGCACCTCGCGACCCGTACAAGGAGCGTCGCCCGCCGTGGTCGGAGGAGGCGGAGCAGGCCGTCCTTGGCGCGATGCTCCTCGACGCCGACGCAGTCATGCGTGCCGTCGAGCATGTCGACGATACCATGTTCTATCGCGAGGGACATCGGCGGCTCTTCCGTGCCATGTATGCGATTACTGAGCGCGGGAGCGTCATCGATCCACTCACGTTGTCCGACGAACTCGAACGTCGTGGCGAAATCGAACTCGCGGGCGGGCGCGAGTACCTCGCGTTCCTCCTGGACGCCGTACCCACCGTTGCGAACGTCGAGTATCACGCACGCATCGTCAAAGAGAAGGCGTTGCTTCGTCGACTGATCGAGGTGTCGACCGAAATTGTCACTGAGGCCTTCGAAGGCCGCACCAGCGCCTCCGACCTGCTCGATGCTGCGGAGTCGCGCATCTTTGGCCTCGGACAGTCAAAGGAACGGACCGGATTCTCGCGCATCAAGGAACTGCTCTGGCCAGCCATGGAAAAGTTGGAGCTGTTGGCGCAGCGAGAATCCGCGATCACCGGGGTCCCGTCGGGGTTTCACGAACTCGATCATATGACCTCCGGTTTTCAACCGGCCGATCTGGTGATCGTTGCGGCGCGCCCGTCTATGGGAAAGACGGCCTTCACGTTGAATATCGCGCAGCATGCCGCCATCACCGCGAAGACCGGCGTGGCGTTCTTCTCGTTGGAAATGAGCAAGGAGTCTCTGGTGCAGCGTATGCTTGCCAGCGAGGCACTTATCGATGCGCAAGCCCTGCGGAAAGGCGGTAGGGCGCTCGATGAATCGATGCCACGGCTCGCGCAGGCGGCGGGTATCTTGAGTCATGCGCCCATCTTCATCGACGATACGCCCGGCATCACGTTGCTCGAGATGCGCTCCAAGGCGCGCCGGCTCAAGGCCGAACACAATATCGGCATGATCATGGTCGATTACCTGCAACTGATGAGTGGGCCGTCGAACTCGGAGAATCGGCAGCAAGAAGTCTCGCAGATCTCTCGCGGACTGAAGGCGCTCGCCAAAGAACTCGGCGTGCCGGTGATCGCGCTCTCGCAGCTCTCGCGCGCGCCGGAACAACGCACCGGTGATGACAAGGGAAGACCGCAGCTGTCCGACCTCCGTGAGTCGGGAGCCATTGAGCAGGATGCCGACGTCATCATGTTCATCTTTCGGCAAGAGGTGTACGCCGAGCGTGATGAGACCGGCCGACTCAAAGACCCGACGCTGGAAGGGAAGGCGGAGATCATCATTGGCAAGCAGCGCAACGGACCGATCGGTAGCGCACGACTCTTCTTCCACAAGCAGTATACGCGGTTTGACAACTTCTCCCCTCGCCAGCAACCTCCGGACTACGGAAGCGGCCCGAAATTGGTGAAGGGGCCTGACGACTACGCGCCGTTCTGATGGCGAAAGCGCGTACGGTGTATCGCTGTACAGAATGTGGTGCAGACTCGCCGAAGTGGGCCGGTCGATGCGAAAGCTGTTCGGCGTGGAACACCCTCGTCGAAGAACCACTCGCCGCGGTGGTGACCAGTAAGCGCACGGCGGCTCGTGCGGTCGCTGGCGTCGCCGCGACAACCGTGCAACTGCGCGCCGTAACGGGCGCAGAAACACACCGATGGAAGACGGGGCTCAACGAGTTCGACTTTGTGCTGGGCGGTGGCATCGTCCCGGGAAGCATGGTCTTGGTTGGCGGCGAGCCGGGCATCGGCAAGAGTACGCTGTTGCTGCAGGTTACCGCACGACTTGAGGGCACGCAGCATGCCACGCTCTATGTGTCAGGCGAAGAGTCTGCGCTGCAGGTCAAATTGCGCGCCGATCGACTGACCGAAGCGGCGGGTGACGTGGCCTTGCTCACAGAAACGTCGCTCGAGACGATTCTCGCGACCGCATCGCAGCCGCGAGCGGACGGTCGGCGCATCGACTGTCTCGTGGTTGATTCGATTCAGACCGTGCACACTGAATTGCTGGAAGGTGCGCCAGGGAATGTCGGTCAGGTGCGTGAGTGTGCCGCGCGATTGATGCGCTTTGCGAAGGACACCGGAACAACCGTCTTTGTGATCGGACACGTCACGAAGGGCGGTGGTATTGCCGGACCAAAAACACTCGAACACATCGTCGACACCGTCCTGTATTTCGAAGGTGACGGGACGCTCGACCATCGAGTCCTGCGCGCCACCAAGAATCGCTTTGGCTCCGTTGACGAAATCGGCGTGTTTCGCATGGTGCCGGCCGGACTCATTCCCGTCGAGAATCCCTCGGCGCTTTTCCTCGGTGATCGCAACGACGTGGCCAGCGGGAGCGCCGTCTGTGCGCTTATGGAGGGCACGCGACCGGTGCTCGTTGAGGTACAAGCACTCGCGGCCCGCGCAGGATTTGGCACACCGCAACGTGTGGCGAGCGGTATTGATTCGCGACGGCTGGCCTTGTTGTTGGCCGTGCTGGACAAGCGCGGCGGGTTTTCCTGCGCCCAACTCGATGTGTTCTGTAATATTGTCGGCGGCATGCGTGTGCAGGAGCCTGCGGTCGATCTCGCGATCGTAGCGGCGCTGGCCTCCAGCGTGGTAGACCGCCCCCTGCCGGCGCGCGCGGTGTTTCTTGGCGAACTCGGACTTGGTGGCGAAGTACGCCCCGTCTCACAGGCGGAGCGACGCTTGGCCGAAGCGGCCAAGCTGGGTATGACGCAGGCGTTCCTGTCCGATCGCGCCGTCCCGCGTCGCGTTCCGGCAGGCATGGATGTCGTTGGCGTGCGCACGTTGCGAGATGTGTTGCAGCGGACGGTTGGCGCCACCGTATCGTCTTCATCCGCGTAGGAAGCAATGCACGATTCGAACGATGCTATACGACCACTGCGGTCCATACCACATCCATCGCCGACGCGATCGCGCGCGGACAGCGCGGATGCCATGGCGCGCATGGAAGGCGGACCAGTGCGCGACGTCGGTGTGGTGATTGTGGCTGGGGGATCAGGGACCCGCACCGGGGGGGCCGAGCTCAAACAGTTTCGATGGGTCGCGGGGAAACCCGCGCTGCTGCATAGCGTGCAGGCGTTCATGGCCCGTGCCGATGTCGCACTCGTCGTTGTGGTGCTGCCCAAGGCCTATGCCGCAGATCCGCCACCATGGCTGTTCCAGTGTGACGTGGAGCGCTTGCTCGTCAGCACCGGCGGCGCCGAGCGCCACGAGAGTGTGATCAACGGGCTCGAGGACTTGCCGGAGCACATCGCGATTGCGGTCGTGCATGACGCAGCGCGTCCCTTGGTTACCGACGACACGATTTCACGGGTCATCGCCGAGGCGAGAAAGGGACATGGTGCAATCGCCGCGCTCCCCGTGGTTGACACGCTGAAGGAAGTTGATGCCGATGGCCGCATTGTCCGTACGGTCGATCGGACGCTCCTCTGGCGCGCGCAAACGCCACAAGCGTTCCCGCGTGAGCTACTCGAGCGCGCGCATATCGCCGCGCGCGCGGACCGTGTTGGCGCCACCGATGACGCCGCGCTACTCGAGCGACTGGGCTTGCCCGTGGTGGTGGTGCAGGGAAGTGAACGCGGCATGAAGATCACCACGGAGGCCGATTTCGCGCGCGCGGATGCCATCAGCCTGCTGCCCGAATGAACAGTTCGTCGCTCACCATTCCCTTCTGGTCTCCCGCCGAGATTGACGGGGCCTTGTCGGGGGTGATTCATCATTTGGCGAATCGTGGCGTGCTGGCCTATCCCACCGAAACGGTCTACGGTTTCGGGACGGCCGTTGATCACGAATCCGTGGAGGCTTTGGTGCGCTTGAAGAACCGGCCACCAGGAAAGCCCTTTCTGATGCTGATTGGTGATCCGTCGCAGATTGCTCGACTCGACTTGCACTTGCCAACGTACGCGGCGCATCTCGCCGCACGCTTTTGGCCCGGACCGCTCACGCTCGTGCTGCGTGGAGGCGACGGACGTGTTCCAGCACGATTGCGGGGACCCGAGGGCGGCGTTGCCGTTCGCTGGACGCCGCACGTTGGCCTTCGTCGCCTGCTCAGTGCCTACGGCGAGCCGATCACCAGTACCAGCGCCAATCGTCCCGGGGTTCCTCCGGCGATGGTCGCGGGGGAGATCGTGGAGCAGTGGGGCGAGGCGATTCATCGAGGGCAACTGCACGTTTTGGACGGTGGACGGCTGTCGCCGTCGCACTCGTCAACCGTGGTCGACTGCACCGGACGCCGCCCACGGATTATCCGACCCGGCGTATTGTCGGCACCACTGCTGCGCGATTGCGTGGCGGATCTCGTTGGCGATACTTGAATCATGCACCTTCTTTTCGTTTGCACCGGCAACACCTGCCGTAGCCCGCTGGCCGAAGGCATCGCGCGTGCGATGATCGCTCGTCGCCGGATCACTGACCTCAGTGTGCAGAGCGCAGGCACCAGCGCGTGGCCTGGATCGCTGGCATCGGACGGTTCACTATTGGTTGCACTGGAGCACGACATCGATCTCTCCGGCCATCGCGCGCAAGCATTGACCACGCCGCTCGTCTCGACAAGCGATCTGATCTTGACGATGGGTCCTTCGCATCTCGAGCACGCGGAAGCACTCGGCGGCCAAGGCCGCAGCTGGCTGTTGACCGCATTCGTCGACGCGACGCAGGCGAGACCGATCAGCGATCCGTTCGGCGGCGATCTTGACGTCTACCGAGCGACCTACAACGAACTCGCACCGTTGATTGATGCGGTCATCGGCCGCGTCGTGCAAGCGCGGGCGGATCGATCTGACAGCGCGCATGGATAGGCCGGTGGCCACGCGAGCGCAGCACGCCCCGCTGCACCTCGCGATCCTCGGTCACCCGGTGGCGCATTCGCGTTCACCGGATATGCACAATGCCGCCCTGTCCTACCTGGGCCTGGCGCCGCGCTACGAAGCGATCGATGTGTTGCCGCATGAGCTCGACCGCGTCCTGGCGCAGCTCGCCGCACGGCAGACGGGTGGTAACGTCACCATTCCGCACAAGGAAGCCGTTGCCAACATCGCCTCCCGCACTGAGTTGGCGGAGCGCGTGGGTGCGGTCAATACGTTTTGGCATGATAACGGACGACTGATCGGTCACAACACGGATGTCGCCGGTGCGTCTGCAACGATTCACGCGCTTTGCGAAGCCCCTGTCGACGCCATGCGCTGTGCGGTGCTTGGCGCTGGCGGCGCGGCGGCCGCCGTGCTCGTCGCACTCGAGGACCTTGGGTGCACCGATATCTCGATCAGCAGCCGATCGGGAGCGCGCGCGTCTCGCTTGATTGACCGACTGCATGTTTCCGCCCATGTGGCGCCGTCGGCCGAAGCGGCGGCGCGAGGAGCGGACTTGGTCATCAATGCGACGCCGATCGGACTGTACGATGACGCCACACCGCTCGGCGTCGAGCACCTTGAAAAAGGGGCGGCCGTCTTCGATCTGGTGTATCGCGCCGGAGAAACCGCGTGGGTGCGACAGTGTCGGGCCATGGGACACCGTGCCGTCGATGGGTTTCCCATGCTGATAGAGCAGGGGGCCGCAGCGTTTGCATGTTGGTTTGGCGTCAAGCCGCCTTCTGACGTCCTCATCCACGGCGCTCGGCGCGGTAGTGGGACCTCGTATGGCACGCCTTAGCATGATCGCCGTTCGTCAGCCGATTCGCGACCTTGTGCGGGGACTTGGGTCGCTGCTTCTGCCAACCGCGTGCGCCGTCTGCCGTCGACCACGCGCCGAGCCGTCCGCATCGATTGTCTGTTCGTCGTGCATGGCTCGCGTCACTCCCATGGTCCATCCGCAGTGTGACCGCTGTGGTCACCCGAGACTCTCTTTGCACGCACCGCAGCCGGCGGGCGAGGCGTCGACGGGAGCGCCGGACGCGCTGCCAGCCTGTCGCTGGTGCATACGGCTTCCGGCCTACGTCCGCGCGGTCCGCTCGGTGACGGGCATGCACGAGGGTACCGGCGCGGCGCTGGTGCACGCACTGAAATACGATGGGTGGAGCGAGGTCGCGCACTCGATGGCCAACCTGATGGCCCGACTCCGCTTTCCCGACGATGTGGTGCAAGAGCGGGCGGCACTCGTCCCGCTTCCACTGTCTCCCACGCGCGAGCGAGAGCGCGGGTATAACCAAGCGGAGCGCCTTGCGACGGCTCTTTCCGCCCTCTGGCGTATCCCGGTTTGGCCGGACGTCGTCTTTCGCACGCGTAACACGCGTTCGCAGGTGCGGTTGACACCGTCGGAGAGGACAGGCAACGTTGCTCAGGCATTTGCCGTACAGTCTTCAATGCGGCATCGGCTCACAGGAGCGCACATCGTCCTGGTGGACGATGTGCTCACGACGGGTGCGTCGCTCAACGCGGCCGCGCTCGCGCTCAGTACCGGCGGCGCGCGTATCATCAGCTACATCACCTTCGGACGGGCGCCTGATCCTGGCGACCGCACCGATCCCAACGTGGACTTCTTCAAGGACTGAGTAAGCATGGCCATTCGCGTCGGCATCAACGGCTTCGGACGTATCGGACGACAGGTCCTCCGCGCTGCGAAACAGCAAGGTGTCGCGGACCTCGACTTCGTCGCGATCAACGACCTCACGGACACCAACACCCTCGCGCATCTCTTCAAGTACGATTCGGTCCATGGGCAGTTCGACGGGCAGGTCACTGCCGATGCCGAGAGCATCACCGTGGACGGCGATCGTATTCGCATCCTCGCCGAGCGGGACCCGGCGAAGCTGCCGTGGAAAGACCTGGGCGTGGATATCGTGCTGGAGTGTACCGGTCACTTTACGGTGAAAGCCGACGCGATGAAGCACATCGAAGGCGGCGCGAGAAAGGTGATTATTTCCGCTCCCGCGACAAACGAAGACATCACGATCGTCCTGGGTGTCAACAGCGACAAATACGACCCCGCCACGCATCACGTGATTTCCAATGCGTCGTGCACAACCAACTGTCTGGCGCCGATGGTCAAAATCATTCGCGACAACTTTGGCTTTGTCCATGGCACGATGGTCACGATTCACAGTTACACCAACGACCAGTCGATTCTCGATCTGCCGCACAAGGATTTGCGTCGTGCCCGCGCCGCGGCGCTTTCGATGATTCCCACGACGACGGGCGCCGCCAAAGCGACGGCGCTGGTGATTCCGGAAGTGAAGGGCAAAATCGACGGGATCGCGATTCGCGTGCCGACGCCAGACGTCTCACTCACCGACATGACCTGTGTCGTCGAGCGCCCGGTCACGAAGGACGAAATTAATGCGGCATTCAAGGCGGCATCCACCGGCGCCTTGGCCGGCATCGTTGATTACAGCGAGGTGCCGTTGGTCTCGATCGACTATGTCGGAAACCCTGCATCGTGTACGCTAGACGCGCTGAGCACGAACGTCGTGAACGGTACGCTGGTCAAGGTGTCCGGTTGGTATGACAACGAGTGGGGCTACTCTTCACGTTGTGTGGATTTGCTGCGATTCGTTGGCGCGCGCCTTTAGGCCGTCGTCATTCACTTCTCCCACGAGCCCCGGCGTCTATGCGCCGGGGCTCACGTACTCCATTCCATGAGCACTCGAACTCTTCGCGATCTTCCCGCCGCTGACCTCGTCGGCCGTCGTGCGCTCGTGCGTGTCGATTTCAATGTCCCCCTCGACGACGCCGGACAGGTGGCCGACGACACGCGCATTGCCGCCGCGCTCCCAACCATCACGGCACTCCTCAATAGCGGGGCGAAGGTGGTGCTGCTTTCGCATTTTGGACGACCCAAGGGCGCGCCGGACCCCACGTATTCGCTCGCCCCGGTCGCGACGCGCTTGCAGTCGCTGCTTGGTCGTCCGGTGCAGTTTCTGAACGAGACCGTGGGCGCGCGCGCCGTCGCGGCGACGCGAGCCCTCGCGAACGGCGAGACCTTGCTGCTCGAAAATACCCGCTTTCTGGCTGGGGAAGAGCTGAATGACGATACCGTGTCACGACAGCTCGCTCAACTCGGTGATTTTTTTGTCAACGATGCGTTTGGCGCTGCCCATCGCGCTCACAGCAGCACCGCAGGGGTGGCCACCTACTGCCGACCGGCCGTCGCGGGTCTGCTGATGGAAAAGGAGCTGGCCTACCTCGGCGGCGCACTCGCCGCGCCGAAACGACCGTTTGTGGCGATCCTTGGTGGTTCCAAGATTTCGGGGAAGCTCGACGTGGTCGAAGCGCTCCTCCCCAAGGTCGATCATCTGCTCATCGGCGGTGCGATGGCCTGCACATTTTTTCGGGCGATGGGACTTGAAACAGGAGGCTCGCTCGTCGAACCGGAACGGTTGGCGATGGCGGCTGCCTTGCTCGCGCGCGCGGGAGGGAAACTGGTCCTTCCCACCGATGCCATCGTATCGGTCTCCATGGACCGTGGCGATCTCGCGCACGCGGTGGGACGCGACGCGATTGCATCCACGGAGGCCATGTTCGATATCGGACCGGACACCGTGGCCGCGTACACCGCGTTGATCGTCGGGGCGCAAACCGTGCTCTGGAACGGGCCCATGGGCGTCTTCGAAAAGCCGCCCTTCGATGTGGGGACGCGCGCGGTCGCTCAGGCAATGGCGCGCGCAACCGGCCTCGGCGCCACGACCATTGTCGGCGGTGGAGATTCAGCCGCTGCGGTGGCCGAGGCGGGGCTTGAGGCGCAGATGTCCCATGTCTCAACGGGTGGCGGCGCCTCGCTCGAGTTCCTTGAGGGAAAAGCGCTACCGGGCGTCACCGCGCTCGACACGCGAGCACACACAGCCGGTGATCTGTCTGTCTGATACGTCGTCGACTCCTATCCGCATACCCATGCATTTACGTCCTGTTTTCGCCGCCAACTGGAAGCTGAATCTCACGCCGACCGACGCGCGCGCTTTCATGCAGCGCTTTTTGGCGCTCACTCCGCGCCAACACGATCGGACGATCATCTTATGTCCTTCGGCGATGACCATCGCCACCGTGATGGAGGCGTTGAAAGAACGCCCCGATATTTGGGTCGGCGTGCAAAATGTCTGCGGCGAAGCACAGGGCGCATTTACCGGTGAAAATTCTGTGCTGATGGCGCGCGACGTTGGCGCGCGCGTGGTGCTGGTGGGACACTCCGAGAGGCGTCACGTGTTTGGCGAAACGGACGCGATGATGACCAGGAAGTGTGCGTTGGTCGCGCAAGCCAGACTGACGCCCATGCTCTGCGTGGGCGAGACGCTCGTTGAACGCGACTCGGGCGCGACGTCGTCGGTGATACTGCGTCAGTTCGCAGCCGGTATCGCTGGGTTGGAAGACGCGCAGGTTGGCGCCATGATGGTGGCGTATGAGCCTGTGTGGGCGATCGGCACGGGGAAGACGGCGACGCCCGAAGACGCCTGCGACATTCACACCATCCTCCGTACCGCCCTGACCGAGCGCCTTGGCGAAAAGCTGGGCGCCGCTGTGCCCATTTTGTACGGGGGGTCGGTCAATCGTGGGAATGCCGCCACGCTCTTGGCTGCGCCAAACATCGACGGCTTGCTGGTCGGGGGTGCGTCCCTCGACCCGGACGGGTGGAGCAGCATCGTCCGCGGCTAGTTCGCAGGCGGGTTGAGCGGTGCGCGGTCAGTGGCGCGCGACCGCTTGGGATTGCCCAGTTTCCAACACCGCACGGCAACAGCCCTTGAATCCAGATGGTCAAAGCATGATTTTATAAGGCTATCCAGCTCATCTGTTGCCTCGCACCTAATCCGCGTCCATGTACACGCTGCTCCTCATCCTGTTGATCATCGATGCCCTCGTGCTTGGCGCAGCCATCTTGCTGCAGTCCGGCAAGGGCGGCGGCTTGGCTGCGAACTTCGGCGGCGCGGGGTCGTCATCTGACTCAGTCATGGGGACCCGTCAGGCAGGTAACCTGCTCACGAAGGCAAGCTGGTGGTGCGGCGGGATCTTCCTGGGTTTATCGTTCATCCTGCAGCTGATGTCCTCGGACGGTGCGACGCCAAAGTCGGTGCTCGATAAGATTGTCGCACCGGCCGCTGCCCCGTCCGCGCCGCCGTCAGGCGCTGCACCGGCGTCGCCGTTGACGGCGCAGCCAACAGCACCGGCCTCTGCGCCGGTGACGCCACCGTCGAAGCCGTAACGACGGTGCAGGCGATTCGTACGAAAGGGTTCCTCCTCCTTGAGGACGGGACCCTTTTTCACGGCGATCTGATCGGGCCGGAGACGCCAACCGTCGCCGAGGTTGTCTTTACGACGAATATGACGGGCTATCAGGAAGTCTTTACGGACCCGTCGTACCGCGGGCAGACCGTTGTCATGACGGCGCCGCAGATCGGCAACTACGGCATCAATGCTGACGATCCTGAGTCGGCACGACCGCAGGTGGCCGGTGTCGTTGTGCGCGAGTTGTCTCCGACGTACTCCAACTGGCGCGCGACTGGGAGTCTGCAAGACTGGCTGGTCGCCAACGCCGTGCCGATCCTGACAGAAGTCGACACACGACGGCTCACCAAGCATCTCCGCTCGTCAGGCGTCATGCGAGGCGTCATCGGCGCCGGTGAGACGCCGACACGCGAAGCACTCGCCGCGCTCGATGCCTGCCCAAGCATGGCCGGCCTGGATCTCGCGTCCGTAGTCTCAACTGCACAGCCCTACGCGTGGGGAAATCCCAGTGCGACCCACCATGTCGTCGCGTTCGACTACGGCATCAAACGCAATATTCTTCGCCTGTTCGATCAGCACGACTGTCGAGTCACCGTGGTTCCGTCAACGACGTCGGCTGCCGACGTGCTGGCGATGGAGCCGGATGGCGTGTTCTTGTCGAACGGTCCCGGTGACCCCGAGGCTGTCTCTTACGCGCCGGATACCATTCGCGCACTCTCCGCACAACAAACGCCGATGTTCGGGATTTGCCTGGGGCATCAACTCGTCGCGCTCTCGTTCGGTGGGAAGACCGAGAAAATGCCCTTCGGGCACCGGGGCGGGAACCAACCCGTGCTGGACCTCGCGACCGGGAAAGTGGTCATTACCTCGCAGAATCACGGATTCGCCGTGTCCGGCTCCGTCGACGGTATTGAGGGCGCCCCCGATCTCCTGGTCACTCATGTCAACTTGAATGACGGCACAGTTGAGGGTCTTCGGCACCGGACCCTGCCGATTTTTGCCGTGCAGTACCACCCCGAGGCCGCGCCCGGTCCCCATGATGCGGTCCCCCTGTTCGACCAATTCGTGACGGCCCTCAAGGCCCATCGTGTATCAAGTGGTCCAACCGCTTGACTGGTAAGCACTAAGGTCATACGTTCGGACATTCGGTACGCAGCGTCATCCCTCCTATGGGCGCGCGTCGAACCCCCGGTAGAGCCCATGACGAAAGCCGATTTGGTGGAGAACGTCACGGCGCGCATCGCGCAGACGGCCGGTCCCACGATTTCCAAGAAGGATTGCGCACGCGTCGTCGATGCGTTCCTTGACGCAATCAAGGACGCGTTGCAGGAGCAAAAAAACATAGAGGTTCGTGGGTTCGGGACCTTCAAGATTCGGCAGCGCAAAACGCGCATGGCGCGGAATCCGCGTACGGGATCACCAGTCGAGGTGTCGGCTCGGCCCGTTCCGGTGTTTAAGCCATCGAAGGAGCTTCGCGCCATGGTTGCTGGCGTCGAAATGTCACAATTGGATGACGACGACGACTCATACGACAGCTAGTCGTCCCCAACCGGGATGCCTGTTCGGATGCGGGGACCGGCTCGATGAAACTGATATCGAACGGATCCCAGGTCGCGACGCTATGTTCTGTCAATGACGATTCACGTGCTGCTGTTCGCCTCATACGCCGACGCCTTTGGTTCCCGGCGTCTCAACGTGTCGGTTCCAACACCCTGTCGCGTGGATGATCTCGTGGCGGCGATGCGCGGATTGCCCGGAGGCCACGTTCTTCCGACCAAGCCACTGGTGGCGGTGAATCACGCGTGGGTACCTGGGGATGTGTCGATCACCGCGACGGACGAGGTGGCGGTGATTCCGCCAGTTGCCGGTGGTTGAGATGGAACCGGCGGGATCCCCTACCGCTGGACCCGGCTGCTGGATCGCCATGGTCGTAGAACCCATCGATGTCGCGTCCCTGATCGCGCGGGTGTCTGATGCGAGCGTTGGGGCCATCTCGACGTTTCTCGGAACGGTCCGTCACGTGAACGATGGTCGTGACGTGGCCGGCATCGAGTATCACGCCTACCAGCCAATGGCAGAGCGAGAGCTGTCGCTGATCGCTGAGGAGACGTGCACCGCGTCACCGGGGCTTCAGCTCGCCATCGCACATCGGGTCGGGACGCTGGGGATCGGCGAGGTGAGCGTCGCGATCGCGGCGTCACACGCTCGGCGCGCTCCGGCCCTGGCGGCAACGACGTACGTCATCGAAGCACTCAAGCGTCGCGTGCCGATCTGGAAGTGCGAGCACTATATCGACGGCTCGCGTGCCTGGGTGGATCCCACGTCGAGCGCGGCGCCGCGTATGCCCGTATGAACGCCCCGGCACTGGTCGATCAGTTTGGTCGCTCTATCGAGTATCTGCGGATATCGGTAACGGATCGCTGCAATTTTCGTTGTCAGTACTGCATGCCGCTTGAAGGGCTTCCGTGGTTGCCGAAGCACGACATCCTGCGGTACGAAGAGATTGCAGAGATTGTGCGCCAGCTGGCCCCATTGGGCCTGAGACGGCTTCGCATCACGGGCGGGGAACCTACAATCCGACCGCAACTTGCGTCGCTGGTACGCATGTTGCGCGCCACCCCCGGTGTCGAGGACATCGCGCTCTCCACCAACGGTGTGAAGCTCCCGGAAATGGCCGAAGCGCTGCACGATGCGGGGATCAACCGGGTCAACATCAGTGCGGATTCCATGCGTCCAGACCGAGTCGTCGCGATTGCGCGACGCGATCTGGGATTCGATATCGTGCGCTCCGCGCTGGCCGCGGAGCGCGCAGGAATCTCGCCCGTGAAGATCAACGTGGTCGTGATGCGCGGAATCAACGACGACGAGATCGCCGACTTCGCCGCGTTGACGCGCACGCACCCGTGGCACGTTCGATTCATTGAGCTCATGCCCGTCGGCGAACTCCGCGAGCTCACGTGGGAACATGTCGTTCCGACTGATGAGGTGCTGGCCCGCGTGCGCACGCTGGGCACGCTTGAGCCCGACGCAGGTCCGGCGCTTGGGAACGGTCCCGCGGTCTATTGGCGTTTTGCCGATGCGCCCGGGACGATCGGTGTCATTACGCCGATGACCCATACCTACTGCGAACGATGTAATCGGGTTCGCCTGACCGCAGACGGGCGACTTCGGACCTGCCTGTTCGGTGACCACGAGGTGCTGCTTCGTGACGCGGTGAGGGCAGGGGAACCGCTGGAGCCGCTTTTCCGGAAAGCCTTGGCCGAGAAACCAAAGGCGCACGATTTGTTGCAGATGCGCGTTGGTGGATTGAAGGCACTCAGCCAGGTAGGCGGGTAGGCGTGGAGTTCCGTCTATAGCGGCGCAGCTGGTTACGCGACGTTGCTCGCATTTGTGCCGCGATCTAAGTTCCCAATATCGTCCGTGGTAGTGGACGAGCGCGCGATACGATTGGTCGTCTCGGCGCTTCGCACTCGACTTCTGCACGGACTACGGTCCGGAGAACCGACTTTTATGGTCAACAAGATCACGGTCGTAGGGGCTGGCAACGTTGGCGCCACCACAGCGCAGCGCATCGCCGAGAAGTCACTGGGCCGCACCGTCGTGATGATCGACGTCGTGGAAGGCATTCCGCAGGGCAAGGGGCTCGACCAGTGGGAATCGGCGCCGATCGAAGGGTTTGATTCGCGCGTGATCGGCACCAATGATTATGCCGCCACGGCGGGGTCCGACATTGTGGTCATCACCGCGGGCATCGCGCGCAAGCCGGGGATGACGAGAGACGATTTGCTCAACACGAACGCCGGCATTGTGAAGTCGGTGGCTGAGCAGGTGAAGGCAACCTCGCCAGAGGCGATCGTCATCGTGGTCTCCAATCCGCTCGACGTCATGTGCTATGTCGCCAAGCAGGTGACTGGATTTCCGCGTGAACGTGTGATTGGTATGGCGGGCGTACTCGACACGGCGCGATATCGGTCATTCCTCGCCGAGGCGCTGAACGTCTCGGTGCGGGACATTCACGCGATGGTGCTTGGCGGGCATGGCGACACGATGGTGCCGTTAATCTCCTATACCACGGTGAGCGGCATTCCCGTCACCCAGCTGATGCCGCGCGAGCAGCTCGACGCGATTGTGCAGCGCGCGCGGGATGGCGGTGCGGAGATTGTGAAGCATCTCAAGACGGGGTCGGCGTACTACGCACCGTCTGCGGGCGCGGCGGAGATGGTCGAAGCCATCGTGCTCGATCGCAAGCGCATCCTTCCCTGCGCGGCGTGGCTCGAGGGCGAGTACGGGCTCTCTGGTCTCTTCCTGGGCGTGCCGTGCAAGCTTGGACGCCGCGGTCTTGAACAGGTGCTCGAGATCGAACTGACCGCAGACGAGCGCGCCGCGCTTGAGCGATCAGCACAGGCGGTTCGCGAACCGATGTCGGTTCTCTCACTCTGATCTTCGATGTCGGCGCGAGTCTACGAGATTCGCGCCGGTATTGTCTTCTACCCCCTCCATGTACGCACTCGTACGATTCTGGCACAGCACGATCGGCAAAAAGATCGTGATGGCCGCAACGGGCATGTTTGGCGTGCTCTTTGTGTTGGGACATATGTCCGGCAACTTGCTGATGTTCAAGGGGCAAGGTGCGATGCACGACTACGCGAAGCTCCTGCGCACCAGCATGCCGCTCCTCTGGGTCGTACGAGGGGTCTTGCTGGCTGCCGTAGGATTGCATGCGCTGTCCGCGTATCAACTCACGATGCGTTCACGTGCGGCGCGTCCGGTGGGATACACCACACGCAAGCCGCAGGTCACGACCTTTGCCGCGAAAACCATTCGCTGGGGCGGCGTGCTGTTGCTGGCATTTATCGTGTTCCACTTGCTGCAGCTGACCGTCGGCGCCTTGCATCCGCAGTTCACGCACCTTGATCCCTACAACAACGTGCGCATTGGGCTGGCCAATCCGTTGGTCGCCGCGTTCTACCTGCTGGCGATGGCGGCGCTCGGCCTTCACCTGTATCACGGCACGTGGGCGGCAGTGCGCACCCTCGGCGCAGCGCCCTCGTCGACACGGCCGCTCAAGCGCACGCTGGCGCTCGTCCTGGCCATTGTCGTGGCTGCCGGTTTCATGATCATTCCGCTCGCCACGTTGGCGGGGGCGTTCCAGGAGATGCCACCCTTGCAGGAACCTTTGACGAGCGCCTCGGCGCCTCAGTCCGTGCCCGGTTCAACGTCGGCACCGCTGGCGCTCCTGCCTGCGCGCGAGGAGCGCTGACATGCTTGACCTCAACGCGAAGATCCCGAGCGGGCCGCTCGAGCAGAAGTGGGATCAGCATCGGTTCTCGATGAAGCTGGTCAACCCCGCAAACAAACGGCGTCACTCCGTGATTGTTGTTGGCGCGGGACTCGCCGGTGCCTCCGCGGCGGCGACGATGGCGGAGCTTGGGTACAAGGTGTCCTGCTTCGTATTCCACGACTCGCCGCGGCGCGCACATTCGATCGCCGCGCAGGGCGGCATCAATGCGGCGAAGAACTACCAGAACGACGGCGACAGTGTACGCCGATTGTTCTACGACACGATCAAAGGCGGCGATTTTCGCGCGCGGGAAGCCAACGTGTACCGGATGGCGCAAGTCTCGGTGAACATCATCGACCAGTGCGTGGCGCAGGGCGTTCCGTTCGCTCGTGAGTATGGCGGTCTGCTGGCGAATCGATCCTTTGGTGGTGCGCAAGTCTCCCGCACGTTTTACGCGCGCGGACAAACGGGGCAGCAGCTTCTGCTCGGCGCGTATCAGGCCCTTGAGCGCCAGATTGCGCTCGGCGCGGTGGACATGCACACGTTCGAGGAGATGCTCGACGTGGTGGTGGTGAACGGCGCCGCGCGTGGCATTGTGACGCGCAACCTGGTGACGGGGAAGATTGCCTCGCATGCGGCCGACGCCGTGGTCCTGGCAACGGGTGGTTATGGGAACGTGTTCTACCTCAGCACGAACGCCATGTACTCCAACGTGACGGCCTCGTGGCGCGCACACAAGAAGGGCGCGGCATTCGCCAACCCGTGCTACACGCAGATCCATCCCACGTGCATTCCCGTCAGCGGCGATCACCAGTCGAAGCTCACGTTGATGTCGGAGTCGTTGCGCAATGATGGTCGCGTGTGGGTGCCGGTGGCCCGACACGACACGCGGGCTCCGTCGGCAATTCCTGAGGCGGAACGCGACTATTTCCTGGAGCGCAAGTATCCGAGTTTCGGCAACCTCGCTCCGCGTGACATCGCCTCGCGTGCGGCCAAGGAGGCGTGTGACGATCAGCGTGGCGTTGGCCCCGGCGGGTTGGGCGTCTATCTCGATTTTGCGGACTCTATCAAGCGCCTCGGGCAACAGACGATTGCGGAACGGTACGGCAATCTGTTCGAAATGTATCAGCGCATCACGGACGAAAACCCGTATGAAAAGCCGATGCGGATCTATCCGGCGGTGCACTACACCATGGGTGGGTTGTGGGTCGACTACAACTTGATGAGCACGATTCCCGGATTGCACGTGGCGGGTGAGGCGAACTTCTCCGATCACGGAGCAAATCGCCTTGGGGCGTCGGCGCTCATGCAGGGACTCGCCGATGGCTACTTTGTGTTGCCATACACGATCGGGGATTACATCGCGAGCAACAAGCTTGACACGCTCGACACGACCCATGCAGAGTTTCGTGCAGCCGAAGCGTCTGTGCGCGCGCAGCAGCAGCGACTCCTCTCGATTCGCGGGACTCGAACCGTCGATTCATTCCATAAGGAGCTCGGCAAGATTATCTGGGAGTATTGTGGCATGGAACGGTCGCGTGAGGGGCTCACGAAGGCCCTGGCGTTGTTGCCGGCGCTGCGCGAGGAATTCTGGCAGAACGTCAACGTCCCGGGTACCGGTGAGTCGCTCAATCAGTCGTTGGAAAAGGCGGGCCGTGTGGCGGACTTCATCGAGCTCGGAGAGTTGATGTGTCGCGACGCCCTCGAGCGCGAAGAATCGTGCGGCGGCCACTTTCGTGTGGAGCATCAAGAAGACGGAGAGGCGAAACGCGATGATGAGCACTACGCCTACGTTGCCGCCTGGGAGTACGCGGGCGAGGGCAAGGCGCCCATTCTCAACAAGGAACCGCTGGTGTACGAGAACGTGCATCTCTCCACTCGGAGCTACAAGTAATGAAACTGACTCTCAATGTCTGGCGCCAACCGGCGGCACAGGCGCCAGGCAAGATGGAGATGTACACGCTTGACGGCGTGAGTGCCGACATGTCGTTCCTCGAGATGTTCGACATGCTGAACGAGCAGCTCACGGTGAGTGGAAAGGATCCGATCGCCTTCGCACACGATTGCCGCGAGGGGATCTGTGGTTCCTGTTCGATGATGATCAACGGTCAGGCGCACGGTCCATGGAAAGGCACTGCCACCTGCCAGTTGCACATGCGGGCATTTAAGGACGGTGATATCCTCACCGTCGAACCGTGGCGTGCCTCGTCGTTCCCCGTCATCAAAGACCTTGTCGTGAACCGCGGGTCCTTTGACCGCATCATGCAATCCGGTGGCTACGTATCCATCAACACCGGCGGTGCCCGCGATGCGAACGAGATTCTGATTGGCAAAGACGTCGTGGAGGAGGCGATGGACGCCGCAGCCTGCATCGGCTGCGGGGCCTGCGTGGCGGCCTGTCCGAACGCATCCGCCTCACTGTTTACCGGTGCCAAGCTCACACATCTGGGCATGCTGCCGCAGGGCCAGCCGGAGCGTGAGAAACGGGCGTTGGCGATGGTGGAGCAGATGGACCTGGAAGGGTTTGGACACTGCACGTTGGTGGGGGAGTGTCAGGAGGCCTGCCCGAAGGGCATCAGTATCGACGTGATCAAGCATATGAACCGCGACTACATACGCGCCTCGGCGCTCCGTCGCGAGCCACGCGCCACGGTTGGCGCCGGCTGACGGGCCGATCGTCACCACGCCTTCTCGGAGCGTCCGCCTTATGAGACGTCGGCGATGAGCGTTCGTCGTGCAACTTCAGGCTTCGTCGTGGTCGCCGTGACCATCGGTGCACTGTTGGTCACGCAGTGTTCACCGCGCGCGGACGACGGCGCGGCGACGCAGACCGCGTCGGGTGCGACGACTCCGCTTCAGTCGGCGGCTCGGGGCAACGCTGCGCGTGGTCTCGCACTGGTCAACCATTTCCGCGACTCGCTTCCTGCTCATAGTGGGAATGCGCTGCGCTGCACCAGTTGCCATCTCGACAACGGCACACGGGCAGACGCCATGCCGTGGCTTGGGACAACCAAGCGGTACCCTCGCTACCGGGAGCGTCCTGGCCTGGAGGAATCGCTCGCCCGACGCGTCAATGAGTGCATCGCGCGCAGTCTTGCTGGACGTATGCTGCCGGAAGACGGTGCCAATATGCGTGATATGCTTGCCTACATCGGCACGCTCGGCGAGCGCGAACGTCCGCCCGATGCGCGTGTGGTGAAGCTCGCCGGTGTGGTCGACCGCGGTGCCACCGAATACGGTGGGCAGTGCGCACGGTGCCACGGCGCAGCGGGGCAAGGCACGGTGCTCGCTCCCGCGGTGTGGGGCGCAGACAGCTACTCAATCGGTGCGGGATTGGCTCGGCAGTTTTCCCTTGCCACCTTTCTTCGCAACAATATGCCACATGATAAGGTGGTGACGCTCACTGATCAGCAGGCCGCAGACGTCGCCGCGTTCGTGCTGCGGCAGCCGCGACAGGATCATCCGGGGAAAGAGCGCGATTGGCCAAAAGGCGACGCGCCGCTGGACGTGGCGTATACGACCACCGGCGCACGCCAGAAGGGACGAGCCGACCCGCCCACGCGCGCGTTGCTTCCACGACGGGTGCGGGCGGACTCCTTGCCAACCACTCACTGAGCGACCCATGCATATGCCGCAATACCAATCGTCCGCTCGTCGGTCCTTTCTCGGTCGGATTGCCGCAGCAACGGCCGCATTCGGGGTTGGCGCATGGCCTTCAACGGGTGCCGCCGCCACGCCTGGGCAGCTGCTTGAGGGACGGGCTGACGAGCCGTGGCTGACGAGACTTGGAGGAACGTCGCGCGTCGTGATTCATGCGCACGAGCCCACGGGTGGGTTGGCGCTCCGATGGGCGCAAACCTTCCTCGACACGCAGAAGACATCATATGGACGTTCCGACAAGGACTGTGGCGTGATCGTCGGTTTGAACGGCAAGTCGATTGGACTCGTATTCAACGACGCCATGTGGACCAAGTACCCGGTCGCGCAAACGCTTTTGATGACCGGCACCGTCAATCCTGCAGGACCGGCCGGCACGAACACGATCGCCCAGTTGCTGGGGCGCGGCGTCATCATTTTAGTGTGTCAGAATTCGCTGCGTGCCTCGGGACAGCGCTTTCTCCCGGAGTCACAACGAAACGACGCAGCGGCCCGTACCGCGTTCGCCACCGAGGCCGCGGCGAATCTGGCGCCGGGCATTGAAGTCGTCCCAGCGATAGTGGTCACCTTGCAGATGGCTCAGGATCGCGGTTGCCGCTACGTGTACGCCGGGGGATAGGCCGCAACCGGCGTACCTGTCAATCAGATCCGTGGTAGGGTCACGCCACGCTGGCCCTGATATTTGCCCTTCTTGTCGCCGTAGCTCACCTCTGGCGGTTCGTCTCCGGTGAAGAAGACCACCTGCGCGATCCCTTCGTTGGCATAAATGCGCGCTGGGAGCGGTGTGGTGTTCGAGATCTCCAGCGTCACGAATCCTTCCCATTCCGGCTCAAACGGCGTGACATTCGTAATGATACCGCAGCGGGCATAGGTGCTCTTGCCAACGGTCAGCGTGAGGACATTACGAGGAATGCGGAAGTATTCCACGCTCCGAGCCAAGGCAAAGGAGTTCGGTGGAACGATGCAGGAATCCCCCTCAAACTCCACAAAGCTCCTGGGATCGAAGGCTTTCGGATCAACGATTGAACTGTTGACGTTGGTAAAAATCTTGAATTCCCGTGCGACTCGCATGTCGTACCCGTACGAGCTCACGCCGTACGAGATCACCCCCTCGCGTACCTGGCGGTCTTCAAAGGGTTCGATCATGCCATGTTCGCGCGCCATGCGCGTAATCCAGCGGTCGGAGCAGAGCCCCATGAGACGGTGGGCGAAGGTGAGGGATGCGGTCTCGGACCACGTAGTCCGTGAGCGCGGCACATCGGTGAGCCTGATCGCGCGAATCTAATGCGAGCGGCGGGGAATGTGCATTGAGCGGCGTCGGTCCCTTGGATAGGTTCCTCATCAGTCTTTTGTGAACTTTTTCACGAAGTCCGTGCCGGCAAGCCGTTCTGCCGGTCGCGGGCTCGGCGATGACGTGTCGCCATGCGCCTTTACTTCGAATTTCCCGTCGTCCCGACGATGCTCCGCAACTATCTCCCTGTACTGCTGCTCCTCGGTTTTGTCATTCTGAACGCGATCCTCATCCTGGGGATTGCGCATTTGACTTTTCCAGCGCAACCCACCGAGGTCAAAGGGCAACCCTATGAGTCGGGCATCGCACCACTCGGCGACGCGCGCGACCGCTTCTCGGTCAAGTTCTACCTGGTGGCAATGCTGTTCATCGTGTTCGACATTGAAACGGTCTTCATGATTCCGTGGGGCGTCCACTTTCGCCAACTGTCGTGCGCGGTTCCCATGGTGGCGGACGCGTGTCCTTCTGGAAACCTCACGTTTTTCGGACTCGGCGAAATGCTCGTCTTTGCGTCTATTCTCGTGGTCGGGTTTGTGTATGTCTGGAAGAAAGGAGCGCTGACGTGGGATTGAACCCGCTGCCCACCCGGGCAAGTGTCACGGTCGATCCGGCGTCGCAAGACGGGTGGGTTACCTCGCGACTGGACTTTCTGGTGAACTGGGCGCGGGCCGGATCCTTGTGGCCAATGCCCTTTGGCACCGCATGCTGCGCCATCGAGTTCATGTCGACGGCGGCCAGCCGATTCGACCTCTCACGGTTTGGGATGGAGCGACTGAGCTACTCGCCACGCCAAGCGGATGTCCTGATTTGCGCCGGCCGCGTGCCGCTCAAGCTCGCCCCGGTGATTCGACGCATCTATCAGCAGATGCCGCAGCCCAAGTGGGTGATCTCGATGGGGGCATGCGCGTCGACCGGTGGGATGTTCGACAACTATGCCGTGGTGCAGGGCATCGATACCATCATCCCCGTAGACGTGTATGTGCCGGGGTGTCCGCCTCGCCCAGAGGCGTTGATCCATGGGATTTTGATGCTGCAACAGAAGGTGATGCGCGATCGGTTCAAGGACCGCACACTGCACGTGGAGATTGAGCCGGATCCGGACAGCCAGCTGTATATCCCGCCGTCGCGGATCGATGAACTGTCAGAGCCCTTCGGCAACTCGGTCAATCAAACGCGATCGGCACCGTGAGCGAAGCGACTCGCGCGAGCGTGCCCTCGAGTGCCGTCACAGCCACGCAGAACGGCGCCGTGCAGAACGGCGCCGTGCAGAACGGCGCCGTGCAGAGCGACACCAACGGCGCGCCCATCACGCCGCGCGGCGTTGTCCATCGCGGCGGTACGCCCAATGCCACGCTCCCGGCTCTCGTCGAGCGGTTTGGCGGTGCCATCGTACGGCACGACGTCACGTGGGGTGAAACCTGCGTGATCGTGCAGCGCGACGCCGTCCATGCGATCATCCGGTGGTTGCACGATGAGCCGTCGCAACGCTACGACTACCTCGTGGACGTCACGGCGGTTGAGTTTCGCGAGGCGACCCGCCCACTCGAAGTCGTGTGGCATCTGCGTGCGCTGGCGCATCGGCGCTTCTTACGCCTCAAAGTCGAGCTACCCAAGCGACTGCCGCTGTCGGTGCCTTCGATCGTCGACATTTACAGCGGGGCAGACTGGCTTGAGCGCGAGTGCTACGACATGTTCGGGATCCGATTTGATGGCCATCCCGATCTGCGACGCATTCTGATGTGGGACAGCTATCAGGAAGGGTTCCCCTTGCGCAAAGACTTCCCGCTGCGCGGTCGTTTCTCGCGGGCCGAGCAGCTCAAGCAAGCGCTCGCCGCAAATCCCGAAGCGCGCTATTCGATGGAAGAGTTACACATCGCCGAAGCGTTCGACGCGCTGCCGGAAGACATGAAGCGCCGACTCACGGTCGAGCGAGAAGCGCACGGTGACGTCGAGCGTGGCGCATGACGGAGCGTCGAACCCTCGAGGTTGCCCTGGGCACGAGCGGGCTGAATGCCCACGGGCAGCCGATTCGTGCCCCACTCACGGTGCAGAGTGGACAGGCCGTCGCGCTCGACGCGCGCGCCCTGCGCGAGCCGGAGATCGAAAACGACCACATGTTGATCAATATCGGACCGCAGCACCCTGCAACGCACGGCGTGTTGCGGTTGGTACTGGAGTTGGATGGCGAGACGGTGGTGCGTTGCATTCCGCACATTGGGTATCTCCACTGCGGTTTCGAAAAGATCGGTGAGTACCGTCAGTACAACCAGATCATCCCGTGGACAGACCGCGAGGACTATCTCAACTCACCTGGGAACAACGTCGCCTTTTCGCTCGGTGCGGAGCGTCTCTTCGGCGTGGAGTGCACACCACGCGCGACCGTGTTGCGCGTCATGCTGATGGAGTTGTCACGCATCATGTCACACGTGGTGTGGCTTGGGACCACGTCCGTCGATATGGGCGCGTTTACGCCGTTCCTCTGGCTGTACCAGGAACGCGAGAACGTCTACAATTTGCTTGAGGGCTGGTTTGGCGCTCGACTGACGGTCTCGGCGACGCGTGTGGGTGGCATGGCCGCGGATTTACCGAGTGGTTGGCTGGACGGATTGCGGGCGTTTCTCAAGGGGTTCCCGAAGACGCTGGATGAATCCGTTGGCATGCTGGAGACCAACGGCATCTGGGCCGGGCGCACCGTTGGTCTCGGCGCGATCAGCGCGGAGGACGCGGTCAATGCCGGACTGTCGGGACCAATGCTGCGAGCATCTGGCGTCGCATACGACGTCCGCAAAGACTTCCCGTATCTGGACTACGAAACGTACGATTTTGATGTCGCCGTGGGCACCACGGGCGACGTCTACGATCGGTTCCTGGTCCGCGTCGAGGAGATGCGACAGAGCGTCCGCATTCTCGAGCAAGCACTCCGCCGACTTCCCGACGGACCGATCAACGTCGACGATCCGCGCCTCATCCTCCCACCAAAGCACAAGGCGACCAGCGAGATGGAATCGATGATCCATCACTTCAAGCTCGTGATGGAAGGTCCGCGGCCGCCGGCCGGGGAGTGCTACGTGCCCGTCGAGAGTCCGAAGGGCGAGAAAGGATACTACTTCGTGAGCGATGGAACTGCGAAACCCGTACGCTGGCGTATTCGACCGCCGTCGTTCGTGAACTTGTCGGCCATTCCGAAAATGGTGGAAGGGCACTTGTTGTCCGACGTCATTGCGATCAACGCCAGCATTGACATCGTGATGGGAGAGATCGACCGATGAGCCACGGTCCGTCGGCAACGGGAGGTGCGCTTGTGGCGGCATCGCTGCACGCGGCGCACGACGATACGCCATACGAGCCGGTATTTGCTGGCGATCGTCGCGCCGCACTCGACACGATTCTCACGCGGTACCCGACCAAACAGGCAGCGTTATTGCCGGCGTTGTGGATGATTCAGGACGCGCGTGGGTGGGTCAGTGAGCCTGCGATTGAAGAAGTGGCCGCTGCGCTGGAGATTACGGCGGCGTACGTCAAAGGCGTGTTGACCTTTTACACGATGTATCATCAACATCCCGTCGGTCGGCACTTTGTGCAAGTGTGCACCACCACGCCGTGCAACGTGTGCGGAGCGGAAGACGTGGTAGCGTCGCTGCTGGAACACACGGGCTGCGGCGAACTCGGGCAAACCAGTGCGGACGGGCGATTCACCATTGTCGAAGTGGAGTGCCTTGGTGCGTGTGGTTTTGCGACCCCGGTCATGATCAACAACGACTTCATCGAGTCGGTAACACCGGAGTCGGTACCCCGACTCCTCTCGGAGCGTTTGTAGTGGGCTATCCTCATCCGTCGCATCCCCGCGAAACTCCAATCCTCTCCAAGTACTTCGGCGACGCCGGCGCGCGCACGGTGAGGGGATGGCGCGAACGCGGTGGGTACGCAGCGCTTGAAACGGCACTCGCGACCGATCCCCAGGAACTACAAGCAATCGTCAAGGATTCCGGCCTGCGCGGTCGCGGCGGCGCCGGATTTCCAACGGGCCTGAAGTGGTCCTTCATGAAGCCCGATGGCAAGACGCACTACTTGTGCTGCAACGCCGACGAGTCCGAGCCGGGCACGTTCAAGGATCGCGAGATAATGCGCTGGACGCCGCACGCGCTCGTTGAAGGCGTGGCCATCGGTGCGCACACGATCTATGCCGAGACCGCCTACATCTACATTCGTGGGGAGTTTACCGAACCCTATGCGCGCGTGGTCAGTGCGGTCGAAGAGGCCTACGCGGCCGGAATCCTTGGCGCGAATGCGATGGGCTCCGGACGGCGCATCGATGTACATGTCCATCGCGGTGCGGGCGCGTACATCTGCGGCGAAGAAACAGCACTGATGAATTCGCTGGAGGGGCGGCGCGGCAATCCCCGGATCAAGCCGCCGTTTCCGGCGGTGGCCGGCCTGTTCGGCAAGCCGACCACCATCAACAACGTCGAAACGCTGGCCACGATCCCGCATATTATCAACAACGGTGCCGAGTGGTACAGGCAGTACGGCCGTACGGACAACCCGAAGAGTGTCGGCACAAAGCTCTTCTCCGTCTGCGGCAACATTACGCGTCCGGGAAACTACGAGGTGGCGCTCGGATTTCCGTTTAAGGAGTTTTTGTACGAGCTCTGCGGAGGTCCACTTCCGGGTCGCGAAATCAAGGCGGTCATTCCCGGCGGTTCATCAGTCCCTATCCTGACGCGCGAAGAAGCCGAAGGCGCGCTGATGGACTACGAAGGCTTCGTGGCCTCGGGCACCATGCTCGGCTCCGGCGGTGTCATCGTCTTTGATGACCGCCAGGACATGGTCAAGCAAATTGCGCGACTGACGCGCTTTTATGCGCACGAGAGTTGTGCGCAGTGCACGCAGTGTCGTGAAGGAACGGCGTGGACCACGCGCATTCTGGAAAGGATTCGTGATGGCGACGGCACGACAGAAGACTTCGACACGCTGTTATCCATCGCCGACAACATGAGTGGGAAGACGATCTGCGTATTGAGTGACTCGTGCGCCACTCCCGTCATCTCGGGTTTGAAGAAATTCCGCCACGAGTTCGAGGCAAAGATCGTCAGGACGCGCGGAACGGTCACTGTCTCCGGGGCGCCACGCGCCTCGGCGGCGTGAGGCGCATGTGAGCGACGTCAAAATGATCTCGCTGACGATCGAAGATCGGCCGGTCCACGTACCGGATGGCACCTCCATTCTCGAAGCGGCCAAGACGGTCGGCGTACTCATCCCGCACTATTGTTACCACCCGGGTCTTCCGGTTGCCGGCGTGTGCCGCATGTGTTTGGTCGAGGTGGAAAAGGCCCCGAAGCTCTCGCCGGCCTGCGCGACGGCCGTCGCCGAGGGGCAAGTGGTGCACGTGCACTCGCCCAAGGCACTCGAAGCGCGCAAAGGAGTGCTGGAGTTTTTGCTCATCAATCATCCGCTCGACTGTCCGATCTGCGACCAAGCCGGTGAGTGCGAGTTGCAGGACTACACGTTCGCTGAAGGACGCGCAGACTCGCGCTACCGCGAGCCGAAACGGTTCACCCCCGTCGAGGATTTCGGCGGCGATGTGCTCTACGTTCCGAACCGGTGCATTTTGTGTACGCGGTGTGTGCGGTTCATGTCCGATGTGGCCCATGAACCGGTGCTCAACGTCTCAGAGCGTGGTGATCGGGCCTTCATCGGAAAGGCTGAGGCACACGACCTGACGAGCGAGTGGGCGGGGAACGTCGTGGACTTGTGTCCCGTGGGGGCGCTGCTGTCCAAGGACTTCATGAACAAAGCGCGTGCGTGGGAACTCGACCGTGCGGCCACCGTCTGTACGGGGTGCAGCCAGGGATGCAACGCGGTCGCCGAAACGCGAGACAACGTACTGGTGCGACTCAAGCCGCGACCCAATGAGTACGTGAACCATTTCTACCTGTGCCAGCAGGGACGGGCGAGCTACCGCGAATTCAATCGACGGGATCGCGCCGACCAGCCGCTGGTGCGCACGAACGGCGCATTACACGTCACGGACTGGGAATCGGCCGTGACCGCGGCGGGGGTGGCGCTCGTGGCGCGGCCGACGCTGGTCCTCGCCTCGCCGAACCTGTCAAACGAGTCGCTCTTTCTGCTTGCGCGTGCCTTGCGCATCGTTCCGGGACGCGGAGTCTTTCGCGTTGCACGAGGCACCGAAGTTCCCCTCCCGGGCGTCACGGACCTTGCCTTGCGTAGCGAGCGAGCGGCGAACGCGACGGCAGCGCGCTTACTCGGGTTCACGGAAATCGAGATGTCGGGAGCGCAATCGCTGTCCGGCCAGACGGTTCTCATTGTTGGCGATCAGCTGGAGGGCATCGCGCCGGAGGCACTCGAGGAGGCCGCGTACATCGTGTATGTCGGAACCGCCGTGCCGCTCGCGCTCGCATCGCGCGTCGACGTCGTGCTGCCAACGACGAATACTGCCGAAGAAGAAGGGACGTTTACGAACCTGCGGGGGCGTGTCCAGCGTTTTTTGCAGACGAAGGCGGCGCCCGGCGTCGCACGACCCACATGGTATGTCCTCGCCGACCTGCTGGTGAGCGTCGGTGGGCGTGACCGGTACATGCTGCCGTCAGCGGTATTCGCGGGCCTCGCCGGTTCGCACCCGTCCTACACGGGACTGGACTATGAGACGCTTGGCTTTCTGGGCGAGCGCATCACGGGAGACGTCCCGCACGACCCGATGCAACAGGTGTCGTCATGATCGACCCCGCGACTTGGTTTCCGCGGGCGAATTCACAGGTGTCGCCGGAGGCCATCGGCACCTTTGCGCTGGCCAGCGTCCTCAAGATTCTCATCGTCTTTGCACTCTATTTGCTGGGCGTGGCATTTTTGACGCTCGCGGAGCGCAAGCTCGCGGCATGGTTTCAGGATCGACGCGGCCCCAACCGCGCCGGACCGGGCGGCATTCTGCAGCCGGTGGCAGACGGCCTGAAGAATTTCATGAAAGAGGAGACCAATCCGGCAACGGCAGATCGGTGGCTGTTCCTGATCGCACCAGCCCTGGCCTTCATTCCGTCGATGCTGACCTGGGCGGTGCTGCCGTTGGCCGCGCCACTCCCAACGCCATGGGGATTGATCGACATGGCCGTCGCGCCGCTGCCGGTCGGCTACCTCTTCACACTCGCGATCTCGTCCCTCGGCGTGTACGGGATCGTGCTGGCAGGGTGGGCATCGAACAACAAGTACGCGCTGCTGGGCGGCCTTCGATCAAGTGCGCAAATGATCTCGTACGAGATCGCGATGGGGATGTCGACCATTCCGGTGTTACTGCTGGCGGGCAATGTGTCGTTGTCGGCGATTGTGCAGCAGCAATCGCACATGGGGTGGAACGTGTTCTCGCTCACCGTGGCGTGGTTCACGTTTCTTATTGCCGCTTTCGCTGAGACGAATCGACTGCCGTTCGACTTGCCGGAGGCCGAATCCGAACTCGTGGCGGGGTATCACACCGAGTATAGCGGCATGAAGTTTTCGATGTTCTTCATCGCCGAGTTCGCGAATATGGCCACGGTCAGCGGGCTCACCGCGTCGCTGTTTTTCGGCGGCTGGGATATCCCGTTTACCCAGTGGGATAACAGCGCGCCGTATACGGTGCTCAAGACGATTGCCACGCTGATCATGTTCGCGATCAAGACGGGACTTTTCCTCTTCGTGTTCATGTGGATTCGCTGGACGCTGCCGCGTTTTCGCTATGACCAGTTGATGTCACTGGGGTGGAGCATCATGCTGCCCGTCTCGCTCGGATACATCGTGGTGATCGCGGCTGCGTCACTCGGGCTCGACGCGCTCGGCGTGACGCGAGGTCCGTTGTTTTCGCTCGCGCTCTTTGCGCTCAATGTACTGTTGATGGGCACGTTGATTTTCTGGCTGGATCGCGGACGATTGATCAGCCCGTCCAGCGCTCGCGTTGGCCCCACGGATCTGGTTCGACTCCGCGAGCGTGGACTCGACCTGTCGCGTCGCGCACTCGCCGTAGAGCACGCGCAGCGCCTGGGCCATGCCGCCAAGGCCGATCGTGACGACGCGGTGCATGGCGTGCCGGCAGATACGCTGCTGATCGATGGCGACGCAGGCCGGGCTGTGGGAATTTTGTCTCCAGGAGAACACTGATGTCCATCGGCGTCAAGGTGTTGCATCGCCCGTTGGAGCGAACGAGTTACATCCGCGCGACCCTCAAGGGCATGGCGGTCACGTTCAAGCATCTCATCGACCCGCACAAGGTGACGATGCAATACCCGGAGACCAAGTGGGACTTGTCGCCGCGGTGGCGCGGCACGCATCGCATGTTGACAACGGAAACCGGAACCGCGAAGTGCGTGGCGTGTGGACTCTGCCCATCGGTATGTCCGGCGAACTGTATCAAGCTGGTGCCGGGTGAGGACGAGCAGGGGAATCGGTATCCGCTGGTCTTCGAGATCGACGAGTTTCGGTGCATCTTCTGCGGCTACTGCCAGGAGGTCTGTCCTGAAGAAGCGATTCATCTCGGTCGGCACTACGAGAACGCCGAATTCGACCGCGCGTCGTTTGTGTACGATTTGGAACGACTGATGGCGCAGACCCATCCGGTCAGCGAACTGTGGGACCCATCGGACCCCAAAGGCGAATGACGACCTTTTATCAGTTTCAGTTCTATCTGTTTTCTCTGCTGGCGATCGCCTCAGCGTTGCTGTTCGTGACGCGCCGGAATCCGGTACCGGCGGCGCTCTGGCTCGTGAACGTGATGTTCGCGTTAAGCGGACTGTACGTGATGCTGGATGCGCCGTTCGTCGGGGTCATTCAAATCCTCGTCTATGCCGGCGCGATCATGGTCGTCTTTGTGTTTGTGGTGATGTTGCTGAATCTCGGCCGAAGCGACATCACCGACTTGCGCGCGCTCGGGGCACGGCTTGGCGCCGGGTTCGTGGGCGTGGCGCTTCTGGCCAACCTGCTCGTGGTGCAACGGGGCCCGGTGCCCACATCGGCGTTGGCGCCGGCGGCCGAAAACGCCGTGACACCCGTCGCCGTCTCGTTGTTTTCGGAGTATCTCGTGGCCTTTGAACTGACGAGCGTCGTGCTGCTCGTCGCGATCGTCGGCGCCGTGTTGCTGGCGAAAAAGCGAGTGCAAGCATGATCGGCGAAGCGTTGATCGTCTCCGCGATTCTCTTCGTGATCGGCGTGGTGGGTGTGCTCACGCGGCGAAATGCCATCATCCTCTTCATGTGCGTGGAGCTGATGCTGAACGCGGTGAACCTCTCCTTCGTGGCCTTGTCGACCCAGCACGGCGTTGCGGGTCATGTCTTTGTCATCATGGTCATGACGATTGCGGCTGCCGAGGCTGCCGTCGGGTTAGCCATTGTCATTGCGGTATTCCGGCACTTTGGTACGGTCGACTTATCGTCCCTTCGTCTCCTGCGCGACTGATGGCATTTCCACTGATCGTCTCCGCGGAAATGGCGCCCGCCGCGCATCCCCTCGCCGGTGGGATTGCTTCCCTCATCGGCCTGCTTCCGCTGCTCCCGCTCGTTGGCGCACTCATCAACGGGACCGTCGCCGTCACCGCCCGCGCGCGCGCTGCCGGCGCCGACGCCACGACGGCCCATCATCCGATCGTTTCCCTCGTCGGTCCTGGCGTCATCGTGGCGGCATTCGGGCTGTCCGTGGCGATCTTCCTGGCCATGCTCGGCGCTTCGCCGATGGCGTCGCCATACGTCGTGTCGTACGGGTCGTGGATCCCCAGTGGATCACTCACCATCGACTGGGCCTTGCAACTCGATCAGCTCTCGATGCTCATGACCTTGGTCATCACGGGCGTCGGGTCTCTGATCCATGTCTTCTCGATCGGCTACATGAAGGCTGATGCGGGATATGCACGCTACTTCGCGTATCTCAACTTGTTCGTGGCGTTCATGCTGGTCCTTGTGCTGGGCGCGAGCTATCCGGTCCTTTTTGTGGGATGGGAAGGAGTGGGCCTCTGCTCCTATTTGCTGATCGGTTTCTGGTTCACCGATCGTGCGAATATCGACGCGGGTAAGAAAGCGTTTGTCGTCAATCGCATCGGCGACTTCGGACTGCTGATCGCCATGTTCCTGATGTGGTCGAGCGTGCAACGTGTCGATTTTGTCGGCGCGCATGCGGCGCTGGGAGCGATGGCTGGATCGCCGATCGTTCTCAGTATCGCCCTGTTCCTCTTTCTGGGCTGCGTTGGCAAGAGCGCGCAGATTCCGTTGTATCTGTGGCTCCCCGATGCAATGGCGGGCCCGACGCCCGTGTCGGCACTGATCCACGCCGCCACCATGGTCACTGCCGGCGTGTATCTGGTTGCGCGTGCGGCGCCGATATTCGCCGGCGCGCCCGATGCGTCGCTCCTCGTGACGCTTGTGGGGGGCGTGACGGCGTTTTTTGCCGCAACCATCGCGCTGCGGCAGTGGGACATCAAGAAGGTGTTAGCGTATTCAACGGTCTCCCAGCTTGGCTACATGTTCATGGCCGTGGGGAGCGGCGCGTACGTTGCTGGCGTGTTTCATCTGGTCACACACGCCTTCTTCAAAGCGCTGTTGTTTCTTGGCGCCGGTTCGGTCATCCATGCGATGCACGCCGCGTATCACCACGCGCATCGAGACGGCGATCCACAGGATCTGCGCAACATGGGTGGACTGTCACGCGCTATGCCGTCGACCGCCATTTCCATGGCGATTGCGACGCTCGCGATCGCGGGCATCCCGCCGTTTGCTGGATTCTTCTCCAAAGATGAAATCCTCACGTCGGTCTTCGCGCGTGCTCACGAGTCGCCGCTGGCCAACGCCTCACTGTTGGGGATTTCCGGCTCGACCGTGTTGTATATCGTGTACGCCCTTGGCGTGATGACCGCGTTCCTCACGGCGATCTACATGACGCGGATGATGGTGATGGCCTTTACCGGCGCCAATCGCACGGGCGCCGATGCGGCATCGGCGCTGCATGAGGCTCCAGCGGTCATGACTGCGCCCGTCATGGTCCTCGCGGCACTCACCGTCGTCGGCGGCATGCTCAATCTGCCACCGCTCGTCCCATTCGGCCCCACGAGCGCGCTTGAACACTGGCTTGAACCCGTCACCGGCGCGAGCGCTCTGCGCTTGTCTGGCAGCGCCGAGCTTGATCACACGACCGAATGGACACTCGTGTTCGCCGCCATCGCGACCGGTGTGTTCGGGATCGTCTATGCTTCGTTCCGCTATCGGCGCGCGACCACGGACAAGGAACACGCCGCAACAGAAACAGGGATCGCCGCCGCGCTCGCGAACGCCTACGGCATCGATGCGGCCGTCGACGCGGCGATTGTGCGCCCCGTGAACGCCTTTGCCACGAGCGGGCTCGCCCATGGCGTAGAGCCCGCGCTGGATGGCGCCTATAGTGCGGGCGGCTCACTCCTGCGTCGCGTGGCGTCGCTGTTTGGCTCGCGGCTGCAAGACGGTGAAGTTGGGAAGTACGCGTGGATGATGGCGGCGGGCGTCATTGCCGTCTTGGCCAGTTTGACCTTGGCACGCTGATATGCAGACCCTTGTGGCAATCGGCGCAGACCGTTGGCTCCTTGCCGCGATGGTGCTCTGGCCCATCGTGGCCGCACTGCTGGTGCGCGTCGCTGGCCGCGACGCGGCGCGTGAGGAGGAGGGCACGGATGTCCCGAACGACGGCATTGATGCGCGAGTCGTGACGGCGATCGCGCTCGGTATCGAGGCGGTGATGGGCATGTTGCTCTGGGTCCTCTATGACCCTGCAAAGACAGGCTGGCAAGCGCGGGTCGATGTGCCGTGGCTTGCCGACCTCGGCGCGACATTCAGCCTCGGTGTCGACGGACTGTCCATGCCGATGGTCGTGATGACGGCGATACTGATGCCGCTGACCCTGCTCGCATCGTGGAACAACGTCCGCGTTCGGACGCCTGCGTTTGGTTCGCTCGTCCTGCTCCTGACTGCAGGGCTCATCGGCGTCCTGGTCGCACTCGACGTACTGCTGTTCTATTTGGCGTGGGAGCTGATGCTGATCCCGACCTACTTTCTCATCGGCATTTGGGGAACGGGTCGCTCGGCGCGGGCGAGTCTTCGCTACGTGCTCTTCACGCTGGTCGGATCACTGTTGATGCTGGTCGCCATTCTCGCGCTCTGGAACGCCGGTGGGGCAACGTCATTCCATCTCGACGACCTGCTGCAGATCACGCTGGACTTCCGTGCACAGCTCTTGATGTTTGGCGCCTTTTTTCTGGCGTTCGCCGTCAAGTCCGCGCTGGTGCCATTCCACACATGGCTGCCGGATGCGCAGGGCAGTGCACCAACCTTTGTCGCCGTGACGCTCGGATTGAAGGTGGGCGTCTATGCCATTCTCCGCTTCGCGATTCCGTTGTTTCCTGCCGCCGCGATGCATCCGACCGTTCGATCCGCCATTCTGATTACGTCAGTGGTCGCCATCATGTACGGAGCGTTTCTGGCCATGGCACAGCGCGACGCCAAACGACTCATCTCGTACAGCTCCATCAGTCATTTGGGGTTCATCATGTTGGGCGCGTTCGCCCTGACGCAGCAGAGCGTCCAGGGAGCCATCATGATCATGATCAATCACGGGATCACCACGAGCGCGCTCTTCTTGTTGGTCGGGATGCTGCAGGACCGACGTGGAACGACCGACCTGAGCGGCTTTGGCGGCCTTGCCCGCGTGGTGCCAGCCTTCAGTGTCGTGATGACCCTCGCCGTCCTCTCGACGATCGGACTGCCAGGCACCAACGGGTTTGTCGGCGAATTCCTCGTCCTGCTCGGTACCTACAGCGAAGCGCCCGTCTTGTCGATGGTGGCAACGTCCGGGGTCATCATCGCGGCGATCTACGGTTTGCGCGCGCTGCAGGGAATACTCTTCGAACGTTTGGATACCGAGGCCAATGGATCGATGCGCGACCTGGGGCGTCGAGAGCTTGTCGTCATGAGCGTCTTTGGACTTGGCATCATCTGGATGGGTGTGGCGCCGGGGGCGGTGCTGACCCGCATCGACGACGCGTCGCGACAAATCGTCGAAGCCGCCCGGTTTGGGCCGAACGCCCTGACGGCAGCGTCGACTGTTCAGAGAAGGGGGCGCTAGCATGGATGCCTTTGCTTCCCCGACGGCCATCCTACGCGCGCTGGCGCCCGAGCTGTTGCTCATAACCGGCGCCATGGCGTTGTTGTTGGTCACCGTGTGGCACCGGCAGGAGAATGTGCCTGGGAGTGCCGAGGGGGCTTCCCGCACCAGCGTCATCGCGCGATTCGGCATGGTGCTGTGTTTGCTGGTCACGCTGGCGGTGGCGATCGCGTGGGGCGATGGATCGGTCGGGACCTCGGATGGTCGCATCGCCGGCGATGGATTTCGGTGGGCGATCGACGTGATCATCCTGGGCGGAACAGGGCTCTCCCTGCTGCTGCTCGAGGCCGACCACGAGCGCAGCGGAGCGTACAGCCCAGAGGTGCCTGTTCTCATGCTCTTGTCGGCGTCTGGCATGATGATTCTGGCCGCTGCGCGCGACCTGATGTTCATCTTTCTTGGCCTCGAGCTGATGTCGATCGCCGTGTATGTGTTGGCGGGTGTCAACCGCCGCAGTGCGCGCGGGGCCGAGGCGGCACTCAAGTATCTGCTCCTGGGTTCGTTCGCCACCGGCTTCCTCTTGTACGGCATGGCCTTGGTGTTCGGAGCAACCGGCGGCACACGACTCGTTGACATGAATACCTGGATCAACGCGAATCCGGCGCTCTCGCCCATGTTTGTGATTGGGATGGGCCTGCTGCTGGTTGGATTCGCCTTCAAGGTGGCGGCGGCGCCATTTCATCTCTGGACGCCCGACGTGTACGACGGCGCGCCGATGCCGGTGACCGCCTTCATGGCGGCAGTCGTCAAGACCGCCGCGTTCGCGAGCTTTCTGCGCGTGATGACCGAAGCGTTTTCGGGCGCGACCAGCGCGTGGCATCCTGTCCTCTGGTGGCTCGCGGCGATCACCATGGTGCTCGGGAACGTGCTGGCGCTGTCACAGCGCAATCTCGTACGTCTGCTGGCCTACTCGAGCATCGCGCACGCGGGATATCTCCTCGTCGCCATCGTTGTCAACTCCGGGGCGGGCGCGTCCGCTCTCGTGTTGTATGCGGTCTCGTATACCATTGCCACGATGGGCGCGTTTGCGGTGCTCATCACGGTGAACAACGGGCGCGATCTTTCGCCAACGCTCGATGACGTGGCCGGCCTCTGGCTGGTACGACCCGGATTGGCGATCGCGATGGCCGTGTTCTTCTTCGCGTTTCTTGGCATGCCGCTGGCTGGCGGCTTGGGCTTTTTCGCCAAATGGTACCTGCTTCAGGCAGCCCTGCAGGCGACGGTCCCCCAGACGCTGCTCGCTCTCGTGCTCGTGCTGAGTAGCGCCGTCTCGGCAGCATACTATCTGTCCGTGATTTCGAGCATGTTCATGCGTCCGCGTCCGGATGGTCGAGCTGTTCCAGCCGCTACGCCACTGGCGGGGACGCTGATTGCCGTCGCCGCGGTGCTGTTGTTGGCACTTGGCGTGTATCCCGCACCGGTCACCGCGTTTGCGCGGCGTGCGCAGACGTCGGCACACGAAGCACTCCCGCCGTCGGTCCCGTCGCAGACGGGCGGCTTGCCACTCAACACGGCAAGCGCGCCGCTGCCGCGCTAACATCTGAACGACTACCAACATGTCTATTAGCCAGACGATTTTTCGACAGTATGATGTGCGTGGCATTGTCGGGAGCGACCTCACCGTCGACGTGGCCTACGGCATCGGTCGCGGGTATGCCGCGTATCTCGCGAGGAAGGGTATTCACGGTGCCGTTGCGGTTGGTCGTGACAATCGACCGAGTGGGGACATGCTGCGCGACGCCCTCGTGCGTGGATTGACCGAATGCGGCGTTGATGTGGTGGATATCGGGGTCGTTCCCACGCCGTTGCTGTACTGGACACTCCATCACGAGCCGGTGGTTGGCGGAATACAGATCACCGGATCGCATAATCCTGCAGAGTACAACGGCTTCAAGATGTGCATTGGGACCGGCTCGCTGCACGGCGCCGAGATTCAAGCGCTGTATCAGCTCATTGTCGGCGGCGTGTTTCCGAGTGGCCACGGCGTTGTGCGGCACGTTGAGGTGATCGACCGCTATGTCACGGATATCGCGGCACGCATTGGCGTGGTACATCGGGCCGATGGGTCGCGAATCAAGGTCGTGTACGACTGCGGCAACGGTGCAGGCGCGCTCGTCGCGCCACAGCTGATGCGCGCGCTTGACGTCGACGGGATCGGGCTGTTTACGGAGAGCGACGGCACGTTTCCCAACCATCACCCCGACCCAACCGTCCCCGAGAATCTGCAGGATCTGATCACCGCGGTACGCGCGAATCACGCTGAGCTGGGTGTCGCGTTCGATGGCGACGCCGACCGCATCGGTGTCGTCGACGCCCACGGCACGATTATTTGGGGTGATCACGTGCTCATTCTCTACGCGCGTGACGTGCTGTCACGGACAGGCGCTGGCCAGCCTATCATTTTCGATGTGAAGTGCTCGCAGGCGCTCACCGACGAAATTGAACGAGCGCAGGGCGTGGCGGTGATGTGGAAGACCGGCCATTCGTTGATCAAAGACAAAATGAAGGAACTGCACGCGCCGATTGCGGGTGAGATGTCGGGGCACATGTTCTTCACCGAAGGATTCTACGGCCACGACGATGCGTTGTATGCAGCGGCTCGTCTGCTGCGCATAATCGCCGATTCCGGGAAGCCCATCGATGCACTGCTGTCCGATGTCCCGCCGTTTGTTTCAACGCCAGAGTTACGCATTGAGACCGATGAAGTCGCGAAGTTCGCCATCGTTGAACGGGCGGCCGCGCACTTCACCGCAACGCATGAGGTCATCACCGTGGATGGCGTCCGCGTGCTCTTCGGCGACGGCTGGGGCCTGCTCCGCGCGTCGAATACGCAACCGATCATCGTCGCGCGGTTCGAAGCACGGACCGCCGCGCGATTGGCGGAGATTCGCGGTATTATGGAGAGTTGGCTGCACACACAAGGTGTGCACCTCTGACGCCCAAGGTGCCCCACACCTGAGATGCGCTTTCGGAACTGGCTGATCATTGCTGGCGGGATCATCGCGATCCTGCTGCTCGTGGGTCGAGCGGCGAGCGCGCTCGTGGTCGACCACGCGTGGTACGCGGCGCTTGGCGCACCCAACGTATTTTGGGAGCAGCTCACGGACGGCCTGCTCCTCCAAGGCACCGCGTGGGTTGTCGGGTCGCTGTTCGCCTTTGTCAATCTGCAGGCTGTTCGACGCACGATCCTCGCGGTTGCCGTGCCGTCGCGCGTGGCGAATCTCGAGTTGACCGCCATGGTGCCATCACGCCGCCTGCTGTCGATCTCGATCATCATCGCGGCCGCCATCGGCCTCGTCCTCGCGCTGCCCCTGACCGACTGGACGATCGTCGCCATGGCACGGCACGGCGTGCCATTTGACGAAATCGAAGGGATTCTCAATCGCGATTTAGGATTCTACATCTACACGTTGCCGCTCGAGGAGACCGTGTACCTCTGGGTGCTTGCCACCCTGATGCTGATGATTGCAATCGTGTCACTGCTGTACGCCCTAACGCGCAGCTTGCGCGTCGATGGTCGTCGCATTGCGGCCTCAACCCACGTGCGTCGTCACCTCAGCGTCCTCGGCGCGATGGTGCTCTGTCTGCTGGCGTGGAGCTACCGCCTCGACGGCTTTGATCTGCTCCGTCAGGGCAGCGGCCCCGACGGTCTGTTTTTGCGCCTCGATCATGTCGTCTCGCTGCAAGTGGACCGTCTACTGGTGGTCGCCTGTGCGATTTGCGCGCCGATTTTTCTCCGCGCCGGTTGGATGGGACATGTTCGCTCGGCCTTCATCACATTGACGTTCGTGTTGGTGGCTGCCATCGGTGGGCGGTTGCTGCTCCCCATTGCCTTGTTGCGGAGTGACCTCGTCGGGGAACCGGCCCGGCGGGACGTGGACTATCTCGCAACCCGGACCTTGTTCAGTCGCCGGGCCTTTGATGTCGACAATGTGCGGAGTGTTGACGCCGATACCGTCACCACACGGCGTGGGCCCGTACGCATTCGACTTTCATGGCCCTCCATCGACACCAACGTGAGTCTCTGGGACGCGGCCGCGATTCGCGCCTTGCTGAGCAGCGACAGGACTCCGCGGCGAGAAGCGGCGCCCGTTGGTTGGACACGCACCGCCGAGGGCCGCCTGGCAACGGCAGTCGTACGCGAACCGAGTAGTACCGCGACGGCGTGGACACTGTCCGTCGCCGACGTCACCGCGAACGTGTTGCGGGATAGCATCGTGCCGTGGGCGTTTCGCTCGGAGATCGACGGCACGGTGGCCATGTCCGAGCCGCTGGTGGCGCCCGGTCTTCGCGGGACACTGGTGGTGAATGACGCGCCCGGCATCATGGGGACACCGTTGCGAGGCCTTGGCATTCGCGTGGCGTATGCATGGGATACGCGCGACCCGTCGCTGCTGAACTCCGCGACCACCGCAGGGCCCGCGCCGCGTTTGATCGCCCACCGAGATGTCCGGGAGCGAGTGGCGCGCCTCGCGCCCGTGCTGGTGCAGGGCGATGAGGTGCAGCCCATGCTGCACAACGAAACGCTGCTCTGGGCAGTCCATCTTTATAGCGCGTCGGATCGCTATCCATTGAGCCAGCATTGGTTCTTGGCCGGCGACTCGCGCAGCTACTTTCGATTGGCGGCGACCGCGCTGGTCGATGCGGCTACCGGCCGCGTGCGCATCGTACCGGTGGAACGACCGGACCCGATCGCACGGTCATGGTTCAGCCGCATTCCTTCGCTGATCACCTCCGCGCAGGATTTGCCGCCCACCTTGCTGGACCAGCTGCCGCCACCAACAGACGGCGCGCTCGCGCAGCTGCGCACGTTTGCCCGCTACGGCTCACGACGGGAGGGCAACGTGCCGCGTCAGCTTCCCGACAGCCTCTTCGCAGGATCGACGCCGGCCATGCATCTCGTCAACGTGGGGGAGACCGTCGCCCCGGCATGGACCGTCCCACTGGTCGACGGGAACGACCACATTGACGGCGTTGTCACCGCCGTCGGCGGCGCGGTGCGCGGCGTCTTTTGGGATTCGATCCCGGGCCCTCGCAGACGCTGGAACGTGCAGGTCGAACGGTTGCGCTCGGCGCTCGACTCTGCGCGAACAGCGCTGCCCGAAGGCGGTCGACGCGAACCAAAAGTCCGTGTGAGTGCCGTACATGTGGTGGCCGGAGCGAATGGCCCCGTGCTTGTTCAGTCGCTGGTAGCGACGCAGTCCGACGGCACCTCGGCGATTGCGCGAGTGGCCGTGCTGGACGGGGATCGCGTTGCGCTCTCAGGCACGACCGCTGGCGCAGTCGGGGTCCTTCGCGGGGGCCCGTCTGCGACAGCAACCTTGGTGGACTGGTCAGCCGGCGTCGGCGTCGATCGCGATGGGCGCGTTGTGCGGTTCTACGATGCCATGCGGGCAGGGCTCCGGCAGGGTGACTGGGTTCGCTTTGGAGCGAACTTCGACAGCCTCGGCCTCCTGATGGGCCGGCCCCCGCGTTAGGACTGGCGGACCGGAATCGTGAAGCGCAGCAGTTGGCATCACCGGTGATCTGCGGATAGCATTGAAGCCGTACCATTCCTCGATTCGGAGAACGCGTGAACCTACATGAATACCAAGCGAAAGAGCTGCTGCGGATGGCCGGTGTGCCGATCCCGCCGGGCGAGATCGCGACCACCCCTGAGGCCGCAGAGGCCATAGCGCAGCGCTATGGCACGGCCGTGATGGTAAAGGCCCAAGTCCATGCGGGCGGCCGAGGCAAGGCCGGCGGCGTGAAGTTCTGCAAAACGCCGGCGGATGCCCGCGAGCAGGCGACGGCGATACTTGGCATGAGCATCAAGGATCTCATCGTTGAGAAAGTGTTGGTGACGGTGGCTGCGGATATCGGGTCAGAAGCCTATGTCGGGATCATCGTCGACCGTGCCACCAAGAAGCCGGTCTTCATGGTCAGCGCGGCCGGCGGCATCGACATCGAAGACGTCGCAGCGACGACGCCGGAAAAGATTCTGTACTACCCGGTAGACACCCGCTATGGCTTGCTGCCTTTTGAGGCGATGCGGATGGGCTTCTTCCTGTACAAGGACGTGAAGCTCGCTCGACAAGCGGCCAGGATCATGCAGCAGCTTTACACGGCGTTCATGAACGCTGGCTGCTCGCTCGCCGAGATCAATCCCCTGGTGATGACGCCGGGCGGCGAGTTAATCGCGGTCGATGGCAAAATGGTGATCGACGACAACGAACTGGATCGTCGAGCCGACATCGCGGCGCTGCGTGATGAGTCCTCGGAGGCACCAAGCGAAGTCGATGCGCGCAACGCCAGCCTGACGTTTATCAAACTCGACGGGAATGTGGGATGCGTCGTCAATGGCGCGGGGCTCGCCATGGCCACGATGGACCTCGTCAAGTATTACGGCGGAGATCCTGCCAACTTCCTCGATATCGGCGGTTCGTCGAATCCGGAGAAAGTGGTGAACGCGCTGCGTATCATCACCAGCGACCCCAACGTGAAGTGCATTTTGTTCAACATCTTTGGCGGTATCACACGGACCGATGACGTGGCCAATGGCATCGTCACCGCTACCAAATCCAATCCGCTCACAGTACCGATTGTGATTCGGCTGACGGGCACCAACGAGGAGATTGCCGTGAAGATTTTGCAAGACAACGGATTCTCGGCGTCGAACGATATGGATGCCGCGGTGCAGCGCGCTGTGGAACTGGCGACCAAGGGCGGTGCCGCATGAGTATCTTCATCGACAACGCTACGAAGCTGGTGGTGCAGGGCATCACTGGCCGCGATGGATCGTTTCACGCGAAGCAGATGATCGAGTACGGCACGCACGTGGTTGCCGGCGTGACGCCGGGGAAAGGCGGCCAGCATTTTGAAGGCACGATTCCGATCTTCGATACGGTGTACGACGCCGTGCAGGCGACCGGTGCGAATACGTCGGTTATTTACGTGCCGCCAATGTTCGCCGCCGACGCAATGATGGAAGCGGCGGCCGCTGGCGTCTCGTTGATCGTCTGCATTACCGAAGGCGTCCCTGTCCTCGACATGACGAAGGTGTATCCCTTCGTCAAGGAACACGGCGCCCGGTTGATCGGCCCGAACTGCCCCGGGCTGATTTCGCCGGGCCAGTCAAAGGTTGGCATTATTCCGGGTCGCATTTGCATGCCTGGCAACGTTGGTGTGGTGAGCCGTTCCGGCACGCTCACCTACGAGATTGTCAATCAGCTCACGATGGCCGGCATCGGACAAAGTTCCTGCGTGGGGATCGGCGGGGATCCGATCAACGGCACGAATTTCATCGACTGTCTCGCCGCGTTCGAAGCCGATCCCAATACCAAGGCCATTGCCATGATGGGTGAGATTGGCGGCACGGACGAGCAGGACGCCGCGACGTTCATCAAGGAACACATGAAGAAGCCTGTGGTCGGTTTCATCGCCGGACAGACGGCACCACCAGGGCGGCGCATGGGGCATGCCGGCGCCATTATTTCTGGCTCGGCCGGGACCGCCGCAGAGAAGATCGAGGCGTTCAAGGCCGCCGGGATGGGTGTGGCGCAACGACCCGTCGATTTCGTCGATCTGATCCGCGCGCGACTGGGATAGACACCCCTCGCCAACTAGTTTTCCGTTCGCGAGGAGCAGGGGCCGCTATCATCTGAGGATGTGGCGGCCCGCTGTCTATCGTGCCACACCTTTCAGAACGTCCATCTCACCGTCAGGATTATCCCACCATGTCAGGACGCCGTACCCTTACCATTATCAAGCCTGACGCCTTTGGCGCTGGCAAGGCCGGGCTGATCATTGCCCTGCTCGAACGATCGGGTTTTCGCGTGCGCGCGGCTCGCGTCATGCACCTGTCGCAGGAGCAAGCCGGGAACTTCTACGACGTGCATCGGGAGCGCGGGTTTTTCGGCGAGCTCGTTGAATTCATGACCAGCGGACCATGCATGCCCATCATTCTTGAACGCGACGATGCCGTCGCGACGCTACGCACCGTGATTGGCGCGACCGACCCAGCCGAGGCGGCGGAAGGAACCGTTCGCAAGCTGTATGCCGAGTCCAAAGGGAAGAACGCCATCCACGCGTCAGATTCAGACGACAACGCCGCTCGGGAGGCCGGGTTCTTCTTCGCTGAAGGCGACATCATTCTCGGCTAAGCTCGGCTTCGCGCCAACCTCGTAACTCCGCAGTGTTCAGTGACTTGGACGTTACCGCCGTGGCCTTGCGCGAGGCTCGAGAACGTGAGCGGCGGCCCTTGTGTGACAGGGGGCGCCGTTCTACCTTTGACGGCTATGCTGTGTTTCGACATCCGGAGTCTGGAGTCTCGTGCAGAAAACGTCGAGGGGGCGTTGGCTGTGTCGGATCCGGTGTGGGAAGCCGACGACGTACGTCCGCTCGGAGACGGGGTGCTCGTGACCGGACGTCTGTCCGGTGCGGGCCATGGGCGATTCTTCTTTAGCGGAGCGCTTTCCGGTCGCGCGACGAGCACCTGTCGGCGATGCCTCGTTGAGGTGCAGCTGGATGTCGCTGGCCCGTTGCAGTTGCTGTTTGCCGAAGTCGGCCTCGATGAGGCTGACGAGGATGATGTGGTCCCGATTGCATCAGGTTCGCGCGAAGTCGACATGCGACCGGCCGTTCGTGAAGAGTGGCTGTTGGCAGTCCCAGGATTTGCACTCTGCAAAGAGGCGTGCTTGGGGTTATGTCCGACCTGCGGCGTAGACCGTAACACCGATGCGTGCAGCTGCGCGTCGGCTTCCGATCCCCGTTGGGCTGAGCTGCGCGAGCTGCGCACGCCCGGCTCCTGACGGTTTTTCTGTCCCGACTTTTCAGGTTTCCGTCTCATGGCCGTACCGAAGCGCCGTACCTCGAAGCGACGCAAGCGCGCCCGTAACACGCACAAGACCGCGCCCGCAATCGTCATCCAAACGTGCCCGCAGTGCGGCACGATGAAGCGACCGCACCGTGTCTGTGCGGAGTGCGGATTCTACGCAGGCGAGCAGCGAGTCGCCGCGCAGGAAGCGTAAGCATTGGCGCGCATCGCCGTGGATGCGATGGGGGGCGACTTCGCCCCTCGGGCCCCAATCACGGGGTCACTCCACGCCTTGTCCGAGCTTCCGGTCGAGCACGACATTGAGCTCGTAGGGCGCGCAGAGACGATAGAAAGCGAGCTTCGTGAGTTATTCGCGGGAGAGTTCGCCACACGAGGTGCCCTCCGAGCGCGTCTCCACATTGTGGACGCGTCGGACGTCGTATCCATGACGGACAAGCCGTCGAGCGTGCTCCGTGGTAAAGCCAACAGCTCCCTCGTGGTCGGTATCAAGCGCGTCGCAGACGGACACGCGCACGCGTTCGTGTCGGCTGGGAACACGGGCGCGCAGATGGCTGCGTCGCTGCTCCTGCTCAAGCTGCATGCTGGCCTCACACGACCCGCGATCGGAACAATTTTTCCGACCGCGCGGCAGCCGATACTGGTGCTCGACTCCGGCGCCAACGTCGACTGTTCGGCCGAAGAACTCGTGCAGTTTGCCCGCATCGGCGCCGTCTACGCCCGGGATTTGCTTGGCCGCGAGAACCCAGCCATTGGCTTGCTTTCGATCGGCGAAGAGCCGGAGAAGGGCAACGCGATCGTCAAGGATGTCCACCAGCTCCTCGTCCACAGTGACCTCAATTTCATAGGCAACGTTGAGGGGCGCGACCTCCCGCGCGGCGCCTGTGATCGGGGGGCAATCGATGTCGTCGTCTGCGATGGGTTTGTGGGGAATGTGCTCCTCAAGTTTTATGAGGGTATTGCGCCGATGCTGGTTGGTATGGTCGCTGAAGTGGCCAACATCGACGCCCAATCGACCATGCGCGCGCTGACGCAGCTTGATGCGGAGGAATACGGCGGAGCACCCTTGCTCGGGGTACGGGGGGTGTCGGTCATTTCGCACGGCAAGAGTTCGCCGCGAGCCCTCAAGAACGCGATTCTCGTCGCGCTCCGGGCCTTCGAATCCGGCATGACCGATGACATTGGTCACGCCCTTGCTCAGGGGAGCACCACGTGAAGCGTCCATTTGCGTACGTAGCCGGCACTGGCCACAGTGTGCCCAAGCGTGCGGTCAGCAATGACGACATCGCGGCGATGGGTCTCGACACCAATGATGAGTGGATTTTCGAGCGCACCGGGATTCGGCAACGCTACATTTGCGGCGAGGGCGAATCGCTCGCGTCGCTCTCCGCAGAAGCATCACGTCAGGCGATGGCCCGCGCCGGCGTGCAGCCCGGTGAGATTGATACGATTATTCTGGGCACCGCGTCGCCCGATCACCTGCTTCCAGCGACCGCCGTTGAAGTGCAAACGCTGCTCGGATGTGGACGCGCTGCCGCCTTTGACCTCGCCGCAGCCTGCTCCGGCTTTCTGTATGGCATGATTGTCGGCGAGTCGCTGATCGCCAACGGCAGCGCGGAAACCGTCCTCGTGATTGGCGCGGAAAAACTCAGTGCGATTGTCGACTGGACGGATCGCAACACCTGCATTCTGTTCGCCGACGGCGCTGGCGCCGCCGTGTTACGTCGCCAGCGCACCGGCGGACAGAAGGGCATCCTGTCGTCGTACATGCGTTCCGATGGTGCACTGGCCGAGTTGCTCTGGCGTCCAGCCGGTGGTGGCGCGGAGCCCTTCTCGCCTGAGGTGCATGACGCGAGGCGTCAGTACGTGCGCATGGCCGGTCGCGAGGTATTCAAGCACGCGGTCCGTTCGATGGCGGAAGCGACCGATCGCGCCCTTGATGCCGCCAAACTCACGGCGGCCGATATCGACCTGCTGATTCCACATCAAGCGAACGTGCGCATCATCGAGGCGACGGCTAAGCACGCGGGCATCTCGATGGACAAAGTGTTTGTCAACGTCGATCGGTTCGGCAACACGTCGGCAGCATCGATCCCCATTGCACTCAACGACGCGATGCAACAGGGGCGCATCAAGGAAGGCATGCACGTCATGTTCGTCGCGTTCGGTGCGGGCTTCACGTGGGGCTCACTGGTCGTGCGCTTCTAGGCGCGTTCGATGTCCGAACTTTTGAGCACATCAATCATGGACGTGGTCGCGTTGCTGCCAGGCCAGGGCTCTCAGCGAGTTGGCATGGGCAAGGATCTCTACAAGGCGTTTCCCGCCGCGCGTGACGCGTTCCACGCCGTGGACGACGCCACCGACATGGCCCTCTCCGCGCTCGCCTTTGAAGGGCCCGCCGACGAACTCACGCGGACCGTGAACGCGCAGCCCGCACTGTTGGCGCACAGCGCTGCCGTTTGGGCGGTCGTGCGCGATGCGCTCGGGGCATCGGTGCGTGCAGCCGCTGGACATTCGCTGGGTGAGTTTTCCGCGTACCACATCGCTGGCATGTTCGACCTGCCGACCGCGGCGCATATCGTGCGACGGCGTGGGGCGCTCATGTACGAGCAGGGCCTCGCGCGGCCAGGGGCCATGGCCGCCATCGTCGGCGTGCTCGCCACGCCCATCGACGCGATCTGCGCCCGCGCCTCCGACGAGGCCGGGTTAGTCGTGGCGGCCAACTACAACAGCGCCGAACAGGTCGTCATCTCCGGTGAGGTGGGCGGCGTGCAACGGGCGATGCAACTCTGCAAAGAGGCGGGCGCGAGACGCTGCTTGCCGCTTCCCGTCAGTGGGGCGTTTCATTCGCCGCTCATGCAACCGGCCGTCGCCGGCCTTCACGAGGTGTTGGCCGAAGCGATGCTGCACGCTCCTCGGATTCCCGTCATCGCCAACGTGACCGGCACGGCGATCACGGACGCCGCGCACGCGCGGACGCTGCTCGTGGAGCAGCTCACAGCACCGGTCAGATGGACAACGGTCATGCGCACGTTGGCCGAATGCTACCCCGACGCGCTCTTTGTCGAGATCGGGACCGGCAGCGTGTTGAGCGGCTTGGCACGACGCACCGCGCCGCACATCAAGACGGTGTCCTGCGGCACCGTTGCCGAGATCGAACAGCTACTCGCCATGGTGGCCACCCATGTCTGAGCGTGCAGGGCTTCGCATCGACTTGTCCGGTCGCGTGGCGCTGGTCACGGGCTCAACGCGTGGGATTGGGCGCGCCATCGCGCTGACACTCTCGCAGGCGGGCGCCCGCGTGGCCGTCACCGGGCGTGAGCAGTCCCGTGCGGACGCTGTGGCTCGCGAGATCAGCGACTTGACGGCGGGAGAGCTCCGCGGGTATGCGGCGGATGTGAGCGACGTGGCGCAAGCAGCGGCGTTGGTCGAATCCGTCGAGCGTGACTTCGGGCAGCTCGATATCCTCGTCAACAACGCCGGGCTGACGCGCGACAACCTGCTCATGCGCCTGAAAGACGACGACTGGGACGCAGTCATGAACGCCAACCTGCGGGGCGCGTTCGCCACCTGCCGCGCGGCAAGCCGTGGCATGATGAAGCGGCGGTGGGGGCGAATCATCAACGTCGCCAGCGTGGTCGGCCTGATCGGCAACAAAGGCCAGTCGAACTATGCCGCCAGTAAGGCCGGATTGATCGGACTGACCAAGTCGATCGCCAAGGAACTCGCCTCGCGGAACATTCTCGCGAATGTCGTAGCGCCTGGCTTCATCGAAACCGATATGACGGCCGCCATGACCGCCGACGCGCGTGGTACATTGAGTGCTGGAATCCCCTTGGACCGCTTGGGGACGCCCGACGATATCGCGGGCATGGTTGCCGTCCTCGCCTCGGACCTCACCCGGTACGTGACCGGCCAGGTGTTCGTGGTGGACGGCGGCCTGGTGATGTAGCTAAGTTGTCATTCTACCTTCTCAACCCAGAGGAAACGTTCCATGTCGGATCACGCGGCGAAGATCAAGGACATCATCGAAAAGGAGCTCGGCGTCGAGCGCGAAAAGCTGACGCCCGAGGCCAGCTTTATCGAGGATCTTGGGGCTGACTCGCTCGATATCGTGGAACTCGTGATGGAGTTCGAGAAAGAGTTCAATATCGATATTCCGGACGAGGACGCAGAAAAACTCCGCACGGTCGGTGACGCGGTCGCCTATCTCGAGGCCAAGGTCGCGGGCTAATGCGGCGGCGGGTCGTCGTCACAGGGCTTGGTGCGGTGACGCCCGTCGGCAACGATGTGGCGACGACCTGGCAAGCGCTGCTTGCCGGCACTTCCGGCGCAGCGAACATCACGAAGTTCGACGCGTCCAAGTACTCGGTGCGCTTCGCGTGCGAGGTGAAGCAGTTCGACGCACTTTCGTACATGGACCGCAAAGAGGCCAAGCGCGCCGACGCCTATTCGCAATACGCGGTCGCGGCCTCGCTGCAGGCGGCGACGGATGCCGGCATCACGCCGGGCTCGATCGATCCCGAGACGATGGGGGTCATCATCGGCAGCGGCATCGGCGGGATTCGGAGTTTCGAGGATCAGCATGACGTCTATCGAAGCCTTGGACCAAGTAAAATTTCGCCGTTCTTCATTCCGATGTTCATCGGCGATATCGCCGCCGGCCTCGTCTCCATGCGATTGCATGCGAAGGGTCCCAACTATGCGACCGTTTCTGCCTGCGCGTCCAGCGCGCACGCGATTGGTGACGCGTTTCGGATCATCCAGTACGGGGACGCCGACGTCATGGTGGCCGGAGGCGCCGAAGCGGCCGTGACGCCCATGTCGATTGGCGGATTCGCGAACATGGGTGCCCTGTCGACGCGCAATGAGTCGCCCGCAACCGCGTCGCGCCCATTTGACGCCGGGCGTGACGGGTTCGTGATGGGGGAAGGAGCGGGCGTCGTCGTCCTCGAAGAGCTGGAGCATGCGCGGCGCCGCGGTGCGCGGATTTACGGCGAAATCGTGGGCTATCGCGCGACCGGCGACGCCTACCACCTTACCGGGCAACCGGAAGCCCACGAGGGGCTTCAGCGGGCCATGCGGGGTGCCTTGAAGGATGGGGGCTTGCAGCCAACAGATGTGCAGTACATCAACGCGCACGGGACGTCGACGCCTCTCAACGATCCCAACGAATCGAAAGGCATTGCGGCAGTTTTCGGCGACCACGCGAAAGTCCTCTCCATCAGCTCAACGAAATCGGCGACCGGGCACATGCTGGGAGCTGCCGGATCGGTCGAGTTTATCGCGTGTGCGCTGGCGATGCGCGATAGCATGATCCCACCGACGATCAACTATGAGACGCCTGACCCGGAGTGTGATCTGGACTACACGCCGAACACGCCGCGCCAGCGCGCCGTTGATGTGGCGATGTCCAATAGTTCGGGGTTTGGCGGACACAACGTTTCGATAGCGCTCCGACGGTGGCACGACTAGGCCGCCCGAGGCGTTCATCGTGCTGATGGACCGCGCGAATGGTTCGCGCATTTGCCTGGGTACGCTTTCGGGTACGTCTTGATGCCAACTCCGGTTCCGTTCGACCCCGCGCGCCTGACGGATTCGGCGCTTCGTCCGATCGCCGAGAAACTGACGCAAGGCACTCGCCTTGATGCCGCAGACGCGCGCGTGCTGTTCCACACGCCCGATCTGCTTGGCGTGGGCGCCATGGCGGATGCCGCGAACCGTGCGCGTCACGGTGATCGGGTCACGTTTGCCGCCAACCAGCACATCAACCCGACGAACGTCTGCGTGCTTCGCAAGACGTGCGTGTTTTGCGGCTACGCCCGACTGCCAAAGGAAGCTGGCGCGTACCGGTACACCCTCGACCAGGTCCTGGCGGAGTCGGATCGGGCCGACGGCACGATCACTCGGGAGTTTCATATCGTGGGCGGACTCGATATGGAAGCCGGACTGGAGTACTACAGCACCATGTTTCGGGCGTTGAAGGCGCGCCATCCGCAGGTGCATATCAAGGCGCTCACCGCCGTGGAAATTGCGCACATTGCGCGCATCGAAAAGATGACGCGCGAAGCGGTCTTGATGGCGTTGCGTGACGCCGGGCTTGATACCTTACCAGGCGGTGGCGCCGAGACCTTCAGCGCCGCGGTACGCGACGTCATCGCCGACAAGAAACTGGGTGGCGCGGACTACATCGACGTCCATCGCACCGCCCACCGCCTCGGGATTCGTTCCAACTGCACCATGCTCTACGGACACGTAGAAACGATCGACGATCGCATTCAGCACCTCACGATGCTGCGCGACCTGCAAGACGAAACCGCCGGGTTCCTCGCCTACATCCCGCTGGCCTACCATCCCGATGACAACGAGCTCGGCAAGACGCTCGGCCGCGAGGGCACATCGAGCACTGGGTTTGACGATCTGCGAAATCTCGCGGTGGGAAGACTCTTCCTTGATAACTTCGAACACATCAAGACGCATTGGATCATGGTCACCCCGGCTGTGTCGCAGATTGCGTTGCACTTCGGCGTGAACGACATCGAAGGTACCGTCGTGCGCGAGAAGATCTATCATGCGGTTGGCGCCGACACGCCGCAAGGCATGACGTTGGCGCAGTTGCTCACCCTGATTCGTGGCGCGGGCAAGCAGCCTGCCGAACGTGATTCGTTCTATCACGTGATCCGCGAATTTGCGGATGACGACCTGGGTCTTGCGCCGGATGACGCGGTTGCACTCGCCGTCAGGTAGTGCGTCACATGCTTCGCGTCGGGCGCATCCCCTACATCAACTGCTTCCCGGTCTACGGGGCCATTGATCGCGGGATCGTGCCGCTCAACGGAACGCTCATTGACGGGATTCCGACGCACCTCAATCGGCTCATGCGTACCAGTCAGCTCGATGTCAGCGTCGTCTCGACGGTCGAGTATGCCCGTGATGCGAATCGGTACCTGCTGTTGCCGGAACTTGGCATCACCAGCAACGGGCCGGTGCGGAGTGTCTTGCTCTTTTCACGACGGGACCCGCGGACGCTCGACCGGCGGCGCGTCCTCGTGAGCCGGAGCTCGATGACGAGCGTCGCATTGCTCGAATTGCTCTTCGAGAATGTCTGGCGCTGTCGACCGGACTTCGTGGCGGGCGATGCTGAGCTGGCGGACCTTGATCGCTTTGATGACGAGGTGCACGACGCGCGTCTCGTGATTGGTGATGCGGCACTCCGCATCGCCGATGAGGCAGATCGCGGCGGACCGTGGGGCGAACGCTATCCCTATCGCCTGGATCTGGGAGCGATGTGGAAATCCTGGACCGGCCTGCCCTTTGTCTTTGCCGTCTGGGTTGCCCAGCGCTCCGCGCCCGTGCGCGACGCGCTTGATGTGCACGCCTCGTTGATCGCCTCGCGTGACTGGGGATTAGCGCACCTCGATCAGCTGGCGGAACAGGCCGCCGTCGCGAGCGGAGTACCGCGCGATTCGTGTGATGTGTATTTCTCGGGGTTGGACTACCGACTGTCGTACCCGCACCTCGCGGGGCTGACCGAGTTTTTTCGACGGCTTGTCCTCGCCGGGCGCGTGCCCGATGGGACGCTCTCATTTCTTCCTGCCGCGTAGAGCGGCCGCGAGGCACTATGCGCGATTTGCTCGAGTTCTACACGCACGCACCCTTGCTCGAACTTGGGCTTGAGGCGAATCGCGTCCGGGCGCAAAAGCATCCACATGGCGTGGTGACCTATATCGTCGACCGCAACATTAACTACACCAACGTGTGCGTCGCGGACTGTGGATTCTGCGCGTTCTATCGTCGACCGAAGCACGGGGAAGGGTACACGCTGTCGTTTGAACAGATCGGCGCGAAGATCGAAGAAACGAAAGCCCTCGGCGGCGTCCAGATTCTGCTGCAAGGTGGGCACAATCCGTACATCCCCTTCGAGTGGTATCTCGATCTGATGCGCTACATCAAGCAGTACCACCCGATACACATCCACGGGTTTTCCCCGAGCGAAGTGGACTTTTTCGCTGGGCGCTTCCGCATGGAAGCGGTCGAGGTGATTCGAGAACTGAGGGCCGCGGGACTGGATTCGATTCCCGGTGGTGGCGGCGAGATTCTGGTGCAGCGCGTACGCGATATTGCCGCGCCAAAGAAGGCCAGCGCCGATCGCTGGTTGGAGATCATGGAACTCGCCCACAACGAGGGCATGAAGACCTCGGTGACCATGATGTATGGCATCGGGGAAACGCTCGCCGAGCGCCTGGAACACCTGCAGCGCGTGCGCGACGTACAGGCCAGAACGGGCGGATTCACCGCCTTTATCACCTGGCCACTGCAACCGGAGAATACGCCGTCGATGTCGCACATGGCGAAGACCGATGCGGTGACCTACCTGCGCACGGTGGCGATCTCACGCATCGTGCTCGACAACGTCCCGAATCTGCAGTCGAGTTGGGTCACCATGGGCATGAAGGTCGGCCAGATGGCGCTCAGCTACGGGTGCAATGATTTTGGTTCGCTCATGATCGAAGAGAACGTCGTCTCTGCGGCGAACACGACGCACCGCACCACCACCGACGAACTGGACCGCTTGATCCGCGATGCGGGCTATACGCCCGCGCGACGTCGACAGGACTACAGCATTCTGGACACCACGTTCGCGACGGCAGCGGCGTGACCACGTCGATGCGAGTGGGGATCGGCTACGACTCGCATCGGTTTGCGGGTGGCGGTCCGATGCGGCTTGGAGGGATCGATATTCCCTCGGACGTTCACTGCGCTGGCCATTCCGACGGTGACGCGGTCTGCCACGCGATTACCGATGCGTTGCTTGGCGCGGCGGCCATGGGCGACATCGGCGAAATGTTTCCCGATACCGACGCGGCGAACAAAGGGAAGGACTCGGTCATGATGCTGGAAGCCGCGGTCGCCCGACTGCGAGACGGTGGCTACGTGGCCTCCAACGTCGACGTCACGGTCATCACCCAACTTCCAAAGATCGGGCCGCAGCGCGGGGCTATGCGCGTGCGACTCGCCGAGGTGCTCGGTCTTGCGAAGGGCGAGGTGTTCATCAAGGGAAAGACCAACGAGGGCATGGGGTGGATTGGTCGGGGCGAAGGGCTCGCCGTCATGGCCATCGCCACCATTGTTCGTGTGTCGGACTGATCTGCGAGCGCCCGATGCTCGCATGGCTGGATTGGCTTGCAGGACTGCCCGCACCGTTGCTCTATGGGGCCATCGCCATCGCCGCATTTGCCGAGAACGTCTTCCCTCCGCTGCCGGCGGATACCGTTGTGGCGCTCGGCGCCTTCGTTGCGGCGCGCAGTGCTGGATCCGCTATCGGCGTCTGGACGGCTACCATGTTGGGGAATCTGATCGGTGCGATGAGTATGTTCGCGCTCGGACGCCGCCTCGGGATCGGGTGGTTCACGACGCGATATCCGAAGGTGTTTCCGGTAGAGGCCACCACGCGCCTGGCGAAGCGATTTCGCGACCGAGGATTGCCGGTCCTGGTCGTGAGTCGGTTTCTTCCCGGCGTGCGCGCCGTGGTGCCTCCTGTCGCTGGCGCGATGGGCCTGCAGCCGGTGCCCGCCGCGCTTGCCATGTCGCTCGCGTCGGGCGCGTGGTATGGAATGGTGTGTTGGCTCGCCTTCACCGCTGGCGCAAACGCGGATCAATTGCTTGAGCGGATCGCTGCGCAGCAGCGTCTGGCCGCCATTGTCGCGCTTGGCGCTGTGGCCATTGCCGCCATTGTCTTGGTCGCACGCCGGAGAGGTAGAACGTGAGCTCCACCGAAACCTCGAACGACGGATTAATCGGCGCGTTCCACCTGCGCACGTTCGAGGATACGCTGATCCTTGAACACGGTGCGTCACCGCGAACGATCGATGCCTATCGCCGTGATGTGATTCGCTGTGCAGCCTTCATGCGCGAGCAGGGGATTGCCACCGTCACAGCGATCACACCGGGCGCTTTGCGAGAGTTTGTGTACCATCTGAAAGATCTGGGTCTGGCGGGCAGTTCGATCCGCCGGAATATCTCGGCGATCCGGACCTGGTATCGTGTGCTGCTGGCCGAAGGTATCGTGACGCAGGATCCGAGTGAACGATTGGACTCACCACAGCGCTGGCGTTCACTGCCGGAGGTGTTGTCGGTCGACGACATCACTCGGCTGATGACGGCTCCGAGCCTTGCGGAGCCGCTCGCCTTCCGCGATCGCGCGATGCTGGAGTTGGCCTATGGCGCTGGCCTTCGCGTGTCAGAATGGATTGGCTTAGCGGTCAGTGATGTCTTGCTTCAAGACAGCATCGTGCGTGTATTCGGCAAGGGCAGCAAGGAGCGCCTCGTCCCGATCGGACGATCGGCCATTGGTGCCGTGGCGGTGTACACGCGCGAGTTGCGTCCGCTTCTGGAGCGGGGGCAGGGGAAAGGCATTCTCTTTTTGAACTCGCAGGGACGACCGCTCAGTCGCATGGGCGCGTGGAAGATTCTGCGCAAATATGTCACCATCGCGGGGATCGAGAAACCGGTCTCGCCACATACTTTGCGGCACTCATTCGCCACACATTTACTGGAGGGCGGCGCCGACCTGCGCGCCGTTCAGGAAATGCTTGGTCATGCCGATATCGCCACGACGCAGATCTACACTCATGTCGATCGCGAGTATCTTCGAAGTGTGCATCGCCAGTACCATCCACGAGCCTGAGCCCAGCCACTCCCGCGTCAACAGCACTCATGATTCTGGTTCTCGATAACTACGACTCCTTCACCTATAACCTGGTGCAGTTTTTGGGTGCGCTGGGAGAACGGGTTGCGGTGCAGCGCAATGACGCGTTAAGCGTCGACGATGCGTTACGCATGGCGCCTGACGCCATCGTCATCTCGCCGGGTCCCTGCACTCCGACCGAGGCCGGCATTTCCGTTGACCTCATCCGTCGAGCGGGCCCTTATATCCCGCTCCTGGGCGTGTGCCTCGGACACCAAGCCATCGGGGAAGCCTACGGTGGGCGTGTCATACGAGCGGCACGCGTCATGCACGGCAAACAATCCCGGATTGTGCACGACGGAACTGGCCTGTTCCACGACGTGCCGTCTCCGTTCTCGGTGATGCGCTATCACTCGCTGATCGTTGAGCGCGACACGTTGCCTTCCGTTCTCAAGGTCACCGCGTTTGCGGAAGACCGCCCCGAGGAAATCCACGCACTGCAACATCGCACGCATCCCGTGTGGGGTGTGCAGTTTCATCCGGAATCGATTCTCACGGATCACGGCACGGCACTCCTCGCGAACTTCCTCAGCATGGCGACAGCCTTTCGCGCAACACCGCCGACCGGCGAGCCGGGCGTCCTCGCTTAACACGCGCCTGGCACGCGTGTAGCACTCGCCGGGAACATGAGCACTCGCCTAGAGTCGTGGACTTCCCGGTTCGGGTGGCGCAGCGTCGCTGGATGGCACGTCGGGGGTTGAACGTTTCGCCGGAATGAGCAGCGACAGCACCACGCTCCCGGCCAAGATGGATGCCACCACGCCTAACGACAATCCGATGCCGATCGGCAAGATCTCTGAGAGGAGCATCTTCGCGCCGACGAAGCTCAGCACCAGGGCAAGGCCGTACTTCAGCAGATGGAATTTCGTGATCACGCTAGCGAGCACGAAGTACATGGATCGCAGTCCAAGAATGGCAAACACGTTTGACGTGTAGACGAGGAACGGATTGCGCGTGACGCCAAAGATCGCGGGAATCGAATCGAGCGCAAACACCAAATCCGTCGTTTCAACTAACGCCAGCACGATAAAGAGTGGCGTAGCGACAAGGCGGACCGGACCGTCGGGAGTCAGTGGTTCCCGCACGAAGAACCGCTCGCCGCGAAATTTGGCCGTGATGGGAATGAAGCGCCGGACGACCCGAATGACCGGGTTGGATTCAGGAGCGATCTCTGCGTCACCACCGGTGGCCATCTTGAAGCCGGTGTACACCAGGAAGGCACCGAAGATGTAGATGACCCAATGGAACTGCGCCAACAGGGCGGCCCCAACGCCGATCATCACGCCGCGCATGATCAGCGCTCCGAAGATGCCCCAGAAGAGCACACGGTGCTGCAACGCCGGCGGAATCTGGAAGTACCCGAAGATCAGGATGAAGACAAAGAGATTGTCAACCGACAGTGCCTGTTCAACGAGATAGCCGGCATAGAACTCGAGCATCGCCACGCGTCCCATCGACTGCCCGATCCAGGCGCCGAATCCAACGGCGAGTGTGATCCACACGGCGCTCCAGCCAAGCGCCTCGCGCACGCTCACGACGTGGGACTTGCGATTGAACACGCCGAGATCCAGCGCGAGCAATGTCAGGATCAAGGCGTTGAATGCGACCCACCACCAGATATTCGGCATGCCGTCGAGAAAGTGAGGAAAGGTTACGGCGCGCCAGTGTTTGCCTTCGCTCTGACGACTTCGTATCTTACATGGCGTGAAACTTGCTGCACATCCGTCTTATTCCGTGACCTGATGCCCGTCCTGGCCGTGATCCCGGCCCGCTTGGCGGCCACACGCTTGCCCAACAAGCCGCTCCGACTGCTCGGGGGGCTTCCGCTCGTGGTCCGCGTGCACCAACGGGTGGTCTCGCTTGGCATCGCCGACGCATGCGTGGTCGCGACCGACACCGACGAGGTGATCCTGGCATGCGCTGACGCAGGGATCAGCGCGGTGCTCACGTCGGCCGACCATGCGTCGGGGACAGATCGCGTGGCCGAAGTGGCATCACACGCCGCGTTCGCCCAGTACAATATCATCGTCAACGTGCAGGGCGACGAGCCGTTTGTCTCACGAGCCGCCGTGGCCGGCGCCGTTGCAATCGTGGCGTCCGGTCGTGCGCCCATCGGAACCGCGTGCGTTTGCGTCGGCCCGCAGGTGCTCACCCGCCGAGACGTTGTAAAAGTCGTATGCAATGACGAGGGGCACGCGTTGTACTTTTCGCGAGCGGCGATTCCGTTCCTCCGAGAGGATGATGATACGGCCATACGCGACACGCGTATTCGTCAACATATCGGGGTGTATGCGTATACGCGAGACGCGTTGCAACAGTGGGTGCGTTGGCCAATCCATCCGCTCGAGCGTATCGAGCGCCTGGAGCAGTTGCGACCACTGGCGCACGGCCTCGCGATTGGCGTCGCCGAGACGGACGAGGCGCCTGAAAGCGGCATTGATACCGAAGACGATTTGCTCCACGCCAACGCGCGATGGACGATATTTGCACAGGCGATGGCATCGCCAACGCCGCCCCTGCCACTTCAGACGAATCCCTGAGACGCCTTGATGTCGACTACCCATTCCACCACGGGACACGCCACCACGCCCAAGTACATTTTTGTGACCGGGGGCGTGGTCTCCTCGCTTGGCAAGGGCATCGCCGCCGCCTCGTTAGGGCGCCTCCTGGTCGAGCGCGGCTTCCGCGTGACCATGATGAAACTGGATCCCTATCTCAATGTGGATCCCGGGACGATGTCGCCGTTTCAGCACGGTGAGGTCTTCGTCACCGACGACGGCGCGGAGACCGATCTGGATCTCGGGCACTACGAGCGGTTTCTCGATCGACCGCTGTCGCAGGCGAACAACATCACGACCGGTCGGATTTACTCCAACGTGATCACCAAGGAACGTCGCGGAGAATACCTCGGCTCCACCGTGCAGGTCATTCCGCACATCACCGACGAAATCAAGCTGGCAATCAAGCGCATCGCGCCAGGCAATGATGTCGTGCTCGTCGAAGTTGGCGGGACAGTCGGCGATATCGAATCGTTGCCGTTCCTCGAAGCGATCCGACAGTATCGCCGCGAGGTGGGCAAAGAAAACGCCATGTTCGTGCATCTCACCTTGGTGCCCTACATCGCCGCGGCCGGTGAGGTCAAGACGAAGCCCACGCAGCACTCGGTCCGTGAACTCATGGAGATTGGCATCCAACCGGATTTCCTGATCTGCCGCACCGAGCGCCCGCTGGCCGACGACGTGAAGCGCAAGATCGCGCTGTTCTGCAACGTCGACTTTGGCGCAGTCATCGAAAGCGCCGATGTCCCCACGATCTATGAAATCCCGCTGTCGTTTGAGTCGCAGGGATTCGCCGAGCGGGTGTTGGAGCGTTTCAAGCTGACCGCGCCAGCGCCCGATCTCAGCGCGTGGCGAACCATGGTGCAACGGATCACCCATCCGCAGTCGCGCGTCAAGATCTGCGTCGTCGGCAAGTACACCGACTACATCGACAGCTACAAGAGCGTCCATGAAGCGCTGATCCATGGCGGGATCGCCAACAATGTGGGCGTCGATCTTTCATGGACGTCGAGCGATTCGTTTACCTCTCCCGAACGGGCCCGCGAGATTCTTGCCCCGTTCGACGGTTTGCTGGTTCCGGGAGGATTCGGCGTGCGCGGGGTCGACGGTATGGTGGAAGCCATTCGTGCAGCGCGCGAAATGGCGCTTCCGTTCTTTGGCATATGCCTCGGGATGCAAGTCGCGATCATCGAGTTCTCGCGTCACGTGCTGGGACTCGACCGCAGCCATTCCAGCGAGTTCGCTCCAGAATGTGCCGACGCCGTGATCTCGCTGCTTGACTCGCAGCGGGAAGTGACGGACAAAGGTGGGACGATGCGATTGGGCGCGTATCCGTGTCTCCTGCGCGAAGGCTCGAAGGCCGCGCAGGTCTACGGCAAAGCGGAGGTCAGCGAGCGCCATAGGCATCGTTATGAAGTCTCAAACCGGTTCCGCGACGCCTTCGTCGAGCACGGACTGGTGCTCAGTGGATTGTCCCCCGATAGCTCCCTCGTGGAGATGATCGAACTCCCGTCGCACCCATGGTTCGTCGGCTGCCAATTCCATCCGGAGCTGCAGTCGCGCCCGTTGCGGCCGCATCCGCTCTTCGCGGGGTTCGTGTCGGCCTCGATGCAGTATCGCGCGCTTCGCGCACCGGCCGTGAGCGACTCGTGAGCGGCTCGTGAGCACCCGGCGGCACTTTCCCGGCGATCAGTTGTTTCTGATCGCCGGCCCTTGCCAGTTGGAAGACGACGCACTCAACCTCCGCGTCGGTGAGACGCTCGCGCGTCTGGCGGAACACGTCCCAGGGGGGATCATCTTCAAGGCCAGCTTCGACAAGGCGAATCGCTCAAACGTCGACGGCATCCGAGGCCCCGGACTCGACGAGGGCCTGCGCGCGCTCGAGCGCGTGCGCGCCGCCACCGGATTGCCGATTCTCACCGACGTGCATGAGCCGTCACAGTGCGTACCGGCGGCGCAGGTCGTCGACGTCTTGCAGATCCCGGCATTTCTCTGTCGACAAACAGACCTGCTCGCTGCTGCTGGAGCGACCGGCCGCGCCGTCAACGTCAAAAAAGGACAGTGGATGCATCCTGACGGGATGCGCGGCGCCGTGCGAAAAGTAGAAGTCGGCGCGACGTTCGCCGGGCGTCAAGTGGGGGAGTGCGCGGTGACAGAGCGCGGCACGTTCTTCGGATATGGCGATCTCGTGGTGGACATGCGCTCCTTTGCGCGCCTGCGCGAAAGCTGCGAGGTCCCGGTGATCTTCGACGGCACCCATAGCGTCCAGCGACCGGGGCTCGGCGCCGGGGGCACCAGCGGCGGCGCGAGAGAATACATCCCGACGCTCGTCATGGCGGCGGTGGCGGCTGGCGCCCAGGGCTTGTTCCTGGAGACACATCCGGACCCTGATCGAGCGCCCAGCGACGGACCAAACATGCTGCCGCTCGATGGACTCGGCGACGTGCTTGCGCGCGCCGTTGATATCTGGGCACGCGTGCAGCAATGACGACACCTGACACCCTGCCACCGCTCTCGCTCGAGGCTCCGCTCGTCGAGCCTGCGGTCGCGCGACGCATCCGCGTCGTTGGTCTCGACGTTGACGGTGTGCTGACCGACGGCGGCGTCTACCTGGGCGCCACGGTGCAGACGTTGGACATCGCACGTTTTGAGTTCAAGCGGTACGACATCCAGGATGGACTCGGCTTGCACCTGCTGCGCGAAGCGGGTATTCAGATTGTCATTCTCACGGGTCGCGTTTCCGAAAGTGTGGCCATGCGCGGACGCGAGTTGGGAGCGGTGACGGTGATTCAGGATCCGCATGCTCGGAAGCTCCCCGCGCTGCGCCGTGTGCTGCAGGACCTTGGATGCTCGCTCGACGAGTGCGCATTCATCGGCGATGATCTGCCCGATCTTGCGGTCCTGCGCGCCGTCGGGCTGCCCGTGGCGGTCGGCAATGCCGTGCCCGAAGTGCGGCGCGAGGCAACCCTGACGCTCGCCGCCCGCGGTGGCTTTGGCGCGATCCGCGAGTTCGCGGAGACACTGCTCCGCGCACGCGGGCAATGGACGGAACTGGTCGAGGCCTACGTGGCCGCCCGCGCAACCGACGGCGATGCCGCATGAGCGATGCCGTATGAGCGATGCCACCGAGATTCTCACGCGGGGCCGTCGAGTCCTCGCGCTTGAAGCGCAGGCGCTGAACGCAACCGAACAGGCACTGGATGATCGATTCGTTCGCGCAGTTCGGCTCCTCGCGGCCTGTCGCGGACGCGTTATTGTTGCTGGTGTCGGGAAGTCGGGGCTCGTCGGTCGCAAGATGGCGGCGACGTTCACGTCAACGGGCACGTCGGCGATCTTCTTGCATCCGGTGGAGAGCGTCCACGGCGATCTCGGTATGGTTGGCGCTGATGACGTCGCGATCCTCATTTCCAAGAGCGGAGAGAGCGAGGAGTTGCTCGGGCTGATTGATGCGTTGGCGCGCATGGGCGTGCACATCATTGCGATGACGTCCAACGTCACGTCCCGCCTCGCCCGTGCTGCCGACGTCACGCTCGACCTTGGCGTGCGTGAGGAAGCGTGTCCGCATGACTTGGCGCCAACCACCAGTACGACCGTCACCTTGGCCATCGGTGATGCGTTAGCGGTGGCGCTCCTCCTGGAAAAGGGATTCCGGAGTGAAGACTTCGCACGATTGCATCCGGGCGGGTCGTTAGGTCGACGTTTGCTGACGCGCGTCCACGAGGTCATGGAACGGGAGAACCTGCCGTTGCTGCGCACCGATGCGATCATGCGCGACGCGGTGGTGCTGCTGGCCACGCGACGTGGCTTGGCGATCGTCGCGGAACAAGACCGTGTGCTCGGGGTTGTGACCGCTGGAGATTTGACCCGACTCTTTGAAAAGGAACAGGATGTTCTGGGTGTTCCCGTGCGGCAGGTCATGACCCAGGAACCACGTCTCGCTCGCGAGGATGAACTCGGGAGCGCAGTGGTGCATCGCATGGAGGCGCACGGGATCATGGCCATGCCGGTGCTTGATCATAATGGGCGGCTTGTTGGTGTGGTGCATCTGCATGACCTGATGCGCGCAGGCGTCGCCTGATGCGGTGGCTGCGTCCGTTCGCGGTCGGTCTCCTGTCCGTTGGTCTTCTGGCCGGCGCGCGTTGTGCCGGTGGCAAGGGTGCCACGAAACCGGTGATCGCGAAGGTGTCAGCCATTCCAGATTCTGCCGACCAAATGACCCTGAGTCTCCGCGTCATGCTCAATGACCAAAGTGTCCTCAAGGGCATACTCCTCGCCGATACCGCGTTCGCGTTCGACGATGGTACGCGATCGGTGATGCGTCGCGTGCATGTGACGTTCTTTACGGCGCAAGGCGTCAAGGATGGCGTCATGACCTCGCGCGCCGGTCTCTATAACTCCCGCCTCTCGCGACTGGAGGTCACCGGGGATGTGGTCGTGACGCGCGACGACGGGAAGCGGCTGACCTCGCAACAGCTCGTCTACGACCAGGCACGCAATCAGATCTTCACCGATAGTGCGTTCGTGCTCAACGAACCTGATCGACAGATCACGGGTATTGGCTTTGAGTCTGATCCACAGATGACATCGTTTCGCTGCCTGAGGGCATGCAAGGCAATCGCGCCCGTTCAAGTCCCGCGCCAATAATTTCGCAGTGTTCGCTTCCGCGTCTCACCTGTTCCGTTCCTTCTCGCGTGCCACGGTGGTCGGCACGCTGGTGCTGGCGTCTGCGTGTCTCGGAGGACGGACTCGCGCCGCGTCGCGCGATGCTGCGCCCCGTGAACGTGTCGATTCAACCGCCCGTTCAGCCGACTCACTCCAAAACGACGCGAAAACACGCACCGCCGATTCCCTCGCCAAACTGTCTTCCGATTCGACGCCGCCGACGAGTATCCCCGACTCCTCGGTGACAAAAGCAGCGGACAGCACGGCGGCAAAAACCCCAGCAACGCCGAAAACGGCAAAGAAGGCGCCCGCGACCAAACAGTGCGTGCTCGATTTTTCGGAGTCGCCGCCCGAAACGCGGCTTCGCTATCAGCGTCTCCCCGACAGCACTGGACTGACCTTTATTGGCGGTGGATTCATTGGCCACTGTCAAGGCGAAAAGAATCGCATTCAAGCCGACAGCGCAGAGCAGTACCAAGCCGCAGGCACGCTAAACCTGTTCGGCAACGTGGTCTACGAGGAGCCGGACAAGCTTCGGTTTACGGCGCAACATGCAACGTACTTTACCAAAGAAGAGCGCATCTTTGCAGACGGAAACGTGGTCGCTACACAACTCAAGTCCGGCAGTGCATTCCGCGGGTCGAGTATTGAGTACCTGCGGCCACTCGCCGGCGTGCGCACGACGTCGCGACTGATTGCCCCGAATCGTCCAACCGTTACCATCCTTGAAAAGGACAGCACGGGGAATCCTGGCAGTCCCATCACGGTCACCGCCAACACGATGGTGGACGAGGCCGACAGCATCCTGTTCGCCTTCGGCGAAGTCCAGATCAATCGCACCACGTTGCAAGGCGAGTCCGATTCGGCCAGCTTCGACAAGTTCGCGGAGCGTTCACGCCTCATCCGCACGGCGCGCATCATCAATCGCGATCCGCAAGAGCCATTCCGCCTTTTCGGGGACACGATTGATATTTTCAGCAAAGACCAGGCACTCGAGAAAGTCGTCGCACTCCATCGCGGGAACGCATCCAACAACGATGTGGTAATGCTTGCCGAACGCATCGAGCTGCGGTTTGACGAGCAGAAACTCGACCGGGCGTACGCGTCCGGGCCGGGCCGGGCGAAAGCGACGACGTCGTCGCAGGCGCTGGTCGCCGACTCCATCTTTGTCCGCATGCCCTCGCAGCGCGTTCGTGAGGTGCGAGCGATCGGGGCTGCGGTCGCGACGGGCAACCCGGACACGCTCAAGATCAAGTCCGACGATCGGGATGTGCTGCGCGGCGATACGGTTACGGCGTGGTTTGATTCGACACTGGCCGTTGGCGACACGACCCAGCGCGCGCGCATCACCGAGATTCATGCCCGCGGCAGCGCGAGTTCGCTGTTTCAGATTGCCTCGAAGCAGGGTCCGAAAGCTCCCCCGGGCCTGAACTACGTTCGAGGAAGATCGATCTTCGTGGCGTTCGACAGCGGTCAAGTTCGAGACGTCACAGTAGATTCCGCCGCGTCGGGACTGTATCTCGAACCGGACTCAACCAGTCTGGTCGATAGCACCAAAAGCCGACCGACTGCCCCCAGACGCCCGCCAGTGCTTCCGGAGCAGGAGCACCCCAACGACGCGTCCTTCGGGACGTCCACAGCCATCTACGCGCCGCGCCGACCTTCATGACCGAGCCTTCTGATTTCGCGCCGTCCAGCCCCTCCGCCGCCCTCTCGGCGCGGTTGGCGCATGGCGATCGCGGTCTCGCGCTCGCGCTCAGCGCGCTGATCGAGGTGGCCGACGACGACGGGACTATTCCGCTACATGCCTTGGCGGCGCGATACAGGGACTTGCGGCTCGATAGCATATCACATGAGGGACGGGATAGAGCGCGGGAAGCCGCCAGATTGACGACGGAAAACGTCCGCGCCCATCTCACCGACTCAATACTTCCGCGCTTGCTCGACGCCGGGATCGTGATGACGCCAGCGGGCGGTTTTGCCGACCCGTCGAGTCGTATCACTGTGGCTCCGGCACACTGGGCGGACATCGCAGCGCAACGGATCGAACTCTCGAAACAACTCCGCGTGACGGCGGAGACCCAGACACCTCACGTAACACCAGATATATCCACCGCAAGTACCCATCAAACAACACGTTCCGTGCTCTCCGCCGAGGGACTTGTGAAGGTCTATCGTGGCCGCCGAGTGGTCAACGATGTCGCGCTTCAGGTATCGCAAGGGGAGATTGTTGGCCTGCTGGGTGCCAACGGCGCCGGAAAGACGACCACATTTTACATGCTCGTCGGCCTCATCGCGGCGCAGGCCGGGTCGATTCGTCTGGAGGGGGAAGACATCACCTCGATGCCCATGTACCAGCGCGCTCGCCGGGGAATTGGTTACCTCTCGCAGGAGCCGTCAATCTTCCGTAAGCTCACCGTTGAGCAAAACATCCTGGCGATTCTGGAAACGCTCCCGCTGTCCAGGAGCGAGCGCCGGAACCGCCTGGAGACATTGCTGGACGAGTTGGGCATCAAGCACCTGAGACAGAGTCGGGCGTATCAGTTATCGGGCGGCGAACGCCGACGTCTGGAAATCACGCGAGCACTTGTCACACAGCCAAAGTTTATGATGCTTGATGAACCCTTTGCCGGCGTCGATCCCATCGCCGTCGACGATATTCAGAAGATCGTTGCCGATCTTCGTTATCGTGGCATCGGTGTGCTGATCAGCGACCACAATGTTGAGCAGACGCTGGATATTGTCGATCGCGCCTACATCATGTTTGAGGGGCAGGTGAAGGTATCTGGGACGGTGCGGGAACTCGTGTTCGATGATATGGTTGCAAAGATCTATCTCGGTCCGACGTTGACAGCGCGCTTGCGCTCGCGTTTTGTCGAGGCTGAGGAGGGCGCGCTGAGCCGATGAAAACTGGTCTTCAGCAGAATATCGGGCTTCGTCAGGAGCTAAAAGTCAATCCGCGCCTGTATCAGGCGATGGATCTCCTGTACATGCCATTACTGGACTTGCAGCAGCATTTGAAGCAGGAACTTCTGGTCAATCCGTTCCTCGAGTTGGTCGAACCAGACGACGAAGAGAACGACGACGCCGCGGATTCTGACGAAGCGGCGGAAGCGACGGATCTCTCCGAACCGGAAAACACCGCCGAAGCCGAGCCGGAGAAGACCGGCGATGACGACGTCGACTGGGAAGCGGTGCTTCTTGACGGGTTCGAAACGGGCGGCCAACGCGAAGAGCACGAGGTGCGTGAGTGGAACGAGCCCGTAACCGTCGAAAGTCGCGATCTCGCCGACCACCTTACGGAGCAATTGTCTCTGCTGGTCCTCTCCAGTCGGCAGGCATTCCTCGCCGCCGAATTCGTGGGCAACTTGTCTGACGATGGGTACCTCGCATGCTCGCTCGACAATGTCCGCGACGGCGTCAACGAGGTCCTGACGCGGGAAGAGGCGGAACGGGACGACGATGTGCAGGTCGATCCGTTTACCGACGCCGAAGTTCTGGCCATGTTGCTTGTGATTCAGGATCTCGACCCCCCAGGCGTTGGCGCGCGGGACCTTCGCGAATGTCTCCTGCTGCAGCTGCGCGCGGCCGGGCACCGAGAGTCACTCGCCTACCGCCTGGTCGACGAGACCTTTGATGAGCTGATTGCGCATCGCTGGACCGAGTTGGCCAAACGTTTCGGACTGAGCGCGCAAGTGGTCCAGAGCGCCGCCGACGAGATTGCCAAACTGGACCACAAACCCGGGCTGCGTTTCGCCGCTGGGAGCGACAACTACATCATTCCGGATCTCGTCGTTGAGCGTCTCGACGGCCAATACCACATCTTCCTGAACGATGGCAACCTGCCGCGACTCAAGCTGTCGCGCGCCTATCAGGACATCGCGCGCGACAAAAAACAGTTTGACACCGAGAGCAAAGAGTTCATTGCCAGCAAGTTGAACTCGGCCAACTGGATGATTCAGGCCATCGAGCAACGGCGACAGACCATGCTCAAGGTCATGCATTACATCGTGGATCGTCAACGCGACTTCCTCGAGCGAGGCGTGCAAGGACTTCGCCCGCTCACCCTTCGAGAAGTCGCCGAGGCGGTGGGCATGCACGAATCCACCGTGAGCCGCGTCACGAATGAAAAATTTGTGCAGACACCTCGGGGCGTGCTGCCACTCAAGTTCTTTTTCTCCTCGGGACTTTCCACGTCGGATGGCGACGACGTGTCCGCGCGCGGGATCAAAGACCAACTGGAAAAACTGGTGTCCGGGGAAGACCCCAAAAGCCCGCTCACCGATCAGGCCATCGTGGAGATCCTTCAGCAAACCGGCGTGCAGATTGCGCGCCGTACGGTGGCCAAGTATCGCGACCAATTGGGTGTGTTACCGGCGCGCATGCGGAAGCGTGTCTAACCTTGTCGACGCGCGTGAGCACACCTCCGTTTTCTCCGCTTTTGCGTAACGCGCCGACGGGCCGCATAGCCGTGAGCGTGCTCGTGCCGGCGATGGACGAAGAGGGCAATCTCTCGCTGTTCATCGAACTGTGCGACAGCATGATTCGGGCGCAGCCCGAGCAATACGAAGTGATCGTCATCGACGACGGATCCAAGGACGCGAGCTGGGCACTCCTCCAGCAGCTCGCGCTGCGCTACGACTTTCTGCGCCCGGTGCGACACCGCGCGCAACGGGGGATCGCCGAAGCGCTGCGGACCGGGTATCTCAACGCGCGCGGTGACGTGCTGGTGTTTTATCCTGCAGACTTGCAGTTCCGTCCTGAAGACATTCCCAGCTTGGTCACGCCCATCCTCGCAGACGTGTCCGATATGGTGACGGGCTTCAAGCAGGGCGTGTATGAAAAGGCATTCGTCTCTCGCGTGTACAACGGGTTAAGTCGAGCCCTCTTTGAGATTCCGGTCAAAGACCTGAACAACGTGAAAGCCTATCGCCGCGAGATCATGGCGACGCTGCCCATGCGGCCGGATTTTCATCGCTACATGATTGTACTCGCCGCGGCACAGGGCTACACCGTCACGGAGGTACCCATCCCACTGTATCCGCGGCACTCCGGGAAGTCGAAGTTCGGCCTCTCGCGGATACCCATTGGCGTGCTCGACATGCTGGCCGTCTGGTTCGAACTGCGCTTCGGCCAGAAGCCGCTACTGGCCTTTGGCATGCTCGGCGTTGGGTTGTTTGCCATCGGCCTCATGGCTGGACTGTCCGCGCTCGGATGGCTGGCCGTGACAGGCCAAGGCCAGCGCTGGGTGTGGACCGTTGTCCAAACAACGCTCATTCTCGGCTCGGTCTTTTTTGCCACTGGGCTTTTGGGTGAACAAGTCGCCCAGCAACGAGCCGAGGTTCGCGAACTGCGACGCGAATTGGATGACGACGCGCGGCGCCGCGAGCTCCGTGCGCCGAATCACGACGCGCGTTCCTGAATCGCCTCGCCGCACGTGCGTATCCTGTTCGTCACGCACAACGTGCCGCGCTTTCCCGGAGATGTTGCGGGATCCTTCGTGCTCCGATTGGCAATTGAGTTGCAGCGGCGCGGCGCACGCGTTGACGTTATTGCGCCCGGCGCAACCGATCTCGCGTCGCACGGTACGGTAGACGGGGTACCGATTCTCCGGGTGCCATATGCGGCGAACAGCGCGATGACGCTGGCCTACACCGGCACGATGGTCGAGCAGGTCAGGGAGTCGTGGCGGGCACGTTTCGCCCTGCTGGGGATGCTGCGCGCTCTTCGACACGTCACCCGTGAACGCATGCGTGAGGCGCAGAACGCGGGCGATCCCTATGACGTGGTGCACAGCCATTGGTGGTTCCCCGCGGGATTGGCCCTCTGGCGATCGTGGACGCCTCGACGAGCCGCGATGACCTCGCCGACTCGCGTGCTCACCATGCACGGATCGGACGTACGGCTCGCGCAGAAGATCGCACCCGCTCGGCGCCTGATGGCCGCCGTCTGCTCAGAGTACGACGTACTCACGGCCGTCTCAACGTGGCTCGCCAATACGGCGGTGAAGGTCCAGCCCACGCTGCAGGTTACGGTGGCCCCGATGCCCGTCAACACCACATGCTTCGGGCTCCCGCCAGACGAACACCGAAGCGGTCTGCTGTTTGTTGGCAGACTGAACGCGCAAAAGGGAGTCATTGACCTGCTCAATGCCCTTTCGCGGCCCACGCTCCTCAAGGCACTCGGCGAAGGGCTGGTGCACATCGTTGGCGACGGGCCGGAAAGAAAAACCCTCGTCGAGCGCGCCGACCAATTGGGGATATCGCCCCGCATCCGATGGCATGGCGTCCTCGAGCCCGCGGCTCTTGCAGCGCTGTATCAGCGAGCGATTGCCGTGGTCATGCCTTCACGCGAAGAGGGGCTGGGGCTTGTGGCGGTAGAAGCGCAGCTGTGTGGCGCGGCCGTGGTCGCGTACGACTCGGGCGGTATTGGCGACGTCGTACATCCAACGTTTGGAGGAGAGCTGGTCGCGGTCGGTGATACCGAGGCGCTGGCACTCGCCGTCGCCTCGCTGCTGGCGGACCCAGCCGGCGCCGCGGAACGCGGTCTGCGGGCTCATCACGTGATGGCCGCCCGCTTCAGCCCAGAAGCGGTCGCTGAGCAGTACCTACGCCTCTATAGCGCCACACAGCCTGTGCCGACCGGCGACGTCGCTGTAATGCACCCTTCGCCGGGCGACCGGCTAAAGTCCCGATGAGGCGCGCCACCAACCGTTGGTGGACCGTACTTCAGGTCGGGATCGTCGCGGTCGTGCTGTGGTGGGCGGGACGCGCGCTTGCGCAGCAGTGGGATGCGGTGCGATCGGTGGCCGCGAACGCGTCGGTCCATTGGGGGTGGGTGATCGCGGCGAGTATGGTTGTGCTCGCCACGTTCGCCGCGTTGATCGAAAGCTGGCGCATGCTTCTGGCGGGGATGGGTGGGCACCTTGCCTTTGGCACGGCTGTGCGCATCTGGACCGTGGCCAATCTGGGTCGTTACCTCCCAGGCAAGATTTGGTCGGTAGGAGCGCTCGGACTCTTGGCAAAGAGGGCAGGGGTGTCCGATGTCGCTGCCGCGAGTGCGGCGATCGTCGGCACGCTCCTCAATATCGGCGCGGGCTTCGGCATCCTCGCAATCAGCGGCGCGCGAGTGCTTGGTGCCTTCCAGCCGTGGCTGCAGGCCGTCGCGACGGCCGGCGCCGCGCTGTTTCTGGTTGGGACGTTGCTCTTGCCGCGTGTTTTGCCGGCGGTCCTCAAGCGGCTTACGGAGTGGCGTCGGCAGCCGGCATCACCCCAAACACTACCCACTCGAACGCTGTGGCGCGCCACCGCCATCAATGCCTTCTCGTGGGTCGCCTATGGCCTTGCGTTTTCGCTCTTTGCCAAGGGCGTCGCGCCGACCGTCGTCGCGAGTCCGCTGCTCTTTATGGTCATTTGGACCGCGTCGTACTTGTCCGGCTATCTGTCGCTCATCGTTCCGGGCGGTATTGGCGTACGCGAAGTCGCGATGGCGGGGTCCCTTGTGACCTTCGGGCTTGCCACGCCACCCGAGGCCACCTTTCTGGCCCTCGCCTCGCGCGCATGGCTGACCGTGTGGGAGATTCTGCCGGGCGTCCTCTTCTTGCTTTACTCGGCAGTCAGCGCGAAGCCTGAGCGCGCCGCATCACGCCATGACGAGAAGTAGCTTCATACGCACATACCTAAAACTCCAAGCAGGAACGCGTTACAGGAAACATCAGCGAATCACCTGAAGGTGGAGTGACATGCGAGGGGAACTCGCGAACCACTCGACGGTCGAACAGATGTGTGTTTTGCGTGCGGAGCCGCCGGGCCGCCGGGCCGCCGGGACGCCAGGCCGCCGCGCCGCAGTGCCGCAGTGCCGTACCGCGGGACGCGCTCATAGATTGTCACCGTTGAGCCTTGCCTTCGACCCCAACCTCTGTTTTTCGTGATCCTTCGCGTCCTTCTCGCGTGACCCGAATAGCCACACCGCCACGCGGCGCGCTCTCGTTCGATGAGCGCGGGTTGGTCATCGTCCCGACCTACAACGAAAGCGACAACATCGCGCGCATCCTGCCGCTGATACTCGCTCAGGATCCGCGACTTGACGTCCTCGTGGTCGATGACAACTCTCCGGATGGCACTGGTCAGATTGTCGACGAGCTCCTGTTGTCAGAGCCGCGGATCCATGTGTTGCACCGTGCCGGGAAGGAGGGACTTGGACGGGCCTATTTAGCGGGATTCGCCTGGGCGCTTGAGCGACCATATCAATTCGTTTTCGAGATGGACGCCGATTTCTCACACGACCCGGCACACCTTCCCGAGTTTCTGGCCGCGATTGAGAACGCCGACCTCGTCCTTGGCTCTCGTTACAGGGATGGCAAAGTCACCGTCGTGAACTGGCCGATGACCAGACTAATGCTGTCCTACGCCGCCAACATCTACGCGCGCGCCGTGACGGGCATGCACCTCGGCGACGCCACCGGAGGATTCAAGTGCTTCCGGCGCGAGGTACTCGCTGCAATTCCACTTCACGACGTGCGATCGAATGGCTACGCCTTCCAGATCGAAATGAGCTTTCGTGCGTGGAAGCGCAAGTTCCGCATCGCTGAGATTCCCATTGTCTTTCACGACCGGACAGACGGCGAATCGAAGATGTCCAAAGGCATCGTCCGCGAGGCGGTCCTGATGGTGTGGAGACTTCGCTGGTGGGGCATCACCGGCCGAGTGTAGCCGAATCATCTCACATTTTTCATAACCAACAAGTGAACGCGACCGACCGAGTGGATAGCGATTTGCGTGATTTTCCGTTCGTAAAAATGACCGGATCCGGTAATGACTTTGTCTTCTTTGACGGCCGACGCGTTGTTGGCAGGATCCTTCGCGATCCATCGTATATTCGTGAGGTCTGCGATCGGCATGATGGGATCGGGGCTGATGGCCTCGTCATCTTGGATCCGCTGCGTTCGGACCGCCATGAGACGCGGCCCGTGGTCCAGATCAGCTACTTCAACAGCGACGGGAGCCCGGCAGATCTCTGCGGGAACGCGACCTTGTGCTCGACAGCGCTCGCCATGACGCTTGGGATGTCGACCGCCGACGGAGTACTCCTCCAGACGCCGGCGGGACGCATCGCCGGCCGCCTCGTTGACGGCGTGCCGGAAATCTCGCTCCCGGCCGTCGAGGCGCCGACGACCGACTGCGAGGTCGTTCGTTTACACAGCGAAATCCGAATCGGATTTGCCAGCGTCGGGATTCCGCATCTGGTCGTACTCTGTGAAGACGCGACGATCGCCGACGTCGCGTCGCGTGGTCCGGTGTTGCGCTGGCACAAGGCCGGCGGCCCAACGGGCGCGAATGTGAACTGGGTCTCACCCCAACCGGATGGCTCGTGGCGTTTTCGAACGTTCGAGCGAGGCGTTGAGGGGGAGACGATGGCCTGTGGCACCGGGGCCGTCGCAACCGCCATGCTCTTGGATGCATGGGGGTTGTCCTCGCCGCCAACGAGACTGGCGACCAGTTCCGGCCGTTCGGTGGTCGTGACCAACGGCGCCGTCGATGCCACCAACTGGGCGCCGCGCCTGCGTGGCGAAGGACGCATCGTATTTCGCGGGACGATCGACGGCGTCCTCGGCGGGCGCGCCTGACTTCTACACGTTCGCCGTGTGGATACGTGCATACACCGCGCGAAGCCAGTCGCGCCGAGTGCACGCGGCGAGTGCGAACAACTCCACAAGTACCTTCAAGGAAACGCTTTAGCTGCGCCTTGCCGAGTTTCCATCGAACTGGACATCGGAAAAGCACGACCCATTTCCCACAGTTATCCACGCTCATTAGTTTACATAACATGTATTATGCGCAATATAGCCCATCACTTTCGTGCGCTATCCACACACTCCCGCGACTTCCCCTCAACAGAAAACGGTCAGCTCTCCCCAGGAAAGCTGACCGCGAAATCTGACCGCCCTTCACATCCCGCCAGCACGCGCGTCGCGCACCCCACGTTACTTGCCGACACCCGTCAGCTCACCGATGCGAACCTGTGCTTCCTGAGCGAATGGCAACGACTCGTTCTTGGCTAGCGCTTCCCAGATTTTCCGCGCTTCCGTCAGCTTGCCAGCCGTCGTCAGATTCCGCGCTTGCGACGCCTGGTTCGCGCCCTTATCGAGCGGAAACTTCGAGGCGGCCGCTGCGCTGGCATAGTGCTCCGCGGCAATTTCGAACTTTCCCATGGACTCATAGCCGGCAGCGATCAGGCCTTCGAAGGAGGCACTGAAGCTGGATCCAGCGCCGCCCTTTGCTTTTTCGAGGGCGGTGATACCCTCCTGATACTTCTTCTGGTCAAAGTAGACTTGGGCCAACAGCATGGCGGCCTGCGCTCCCGTGGTCGTGCCTCCAAATTCGCTCACCACCCTGGAGAGCGCGGCCTGGGCCTCAGGGAGCTTGCCCGCCTGCATGGGAGACGTCGCACGCGACAGCATCTCATCGGCTTTGGTACGCTTACTCGCATCCATCCACCGATAGCCGAAGACCGCAGCGGTCGAAAGCGCGAGAACAGCAACGCCAATGGCAATGGTCTTGGCGTTCGTCTGCAGCCACGAAGTGACGTTTTCGATAGGATCGTCCGAAAGACCGGCGGACGACGTCGAGGAGCGCGGAGCCTGCGCCATACGAAAGTTACGTGATAAGGGAATCGGAGCGAGCGACGATCGATGTCGGCGGACGCGCTGGAGTAACCGGGAAACATAGTAGGTCCGCCACGACTGTGCACCTGCGAGTTCTACACCGTCACGGCCACATCCACCGTCACACGTCGTCAGTGTTCCCGACAGGAATACCCCCGGCCGGAGTCGAACCGGCGACCAACAGTTTAGGAAACTGCTGCTCTATCCAACTGAGCTACGGGGGCACGCACCGCGAACCGTACTCAGGCTCGCCAATACCAGCCCGTCGAAGTTATCGGCCCTGCCGTGCGATTCGCTAGCGTCTGTTAGTACGAAACGACGTGGTGTACCGGAAGGTCGGCCAAGCGCTCACGTCCACCGAGGAACGAAAGCTCGATGAGCACGCACACCCCCACCGGCGTGGCCCTCAATTGTTCGATCAGGCGGACCGCCGCCGCTGCCGTTCCACCTGTCGCCAAGACGTCGTCCACGATCAGCACTCTGTCTCCCTCGGTCAACGCATCAAGGTGGAGTTCCAGTGTATCTGCACGGTATTCAAGATCGTACGACGCGCTCGTGGTCTCCCATGGAAGTTTGCCAGGCTTGCGCGCCGGTACCAGCCCGGCCGACAAGGCCAAGGCAAGCGGACTCCCGAACAAGAAGCCTCGGCTTTCAATAGCAAGCACGTGTGTCACCGCGTGCTCAAGAAACGGTTCCGCCATTGCCTGAACGGCGTCGCGCAGCAATACGGCATCACTCAACATCGGAGTAATGTCCTTGAACAAGACTCCCGGCAGTGGAAAGTCCGGCACGTCTCGGATTTTGGCGGCAACGCGCTGCCCAATACTCTCACCCATTACAACAATCTAGTTGGCGACAGCCGCGTCAATTCGTTCATTTTTACGCGGTTACGCCGCTGCGCTCAACAAAGCGGTGAGGGCAGCAGCAAGGGCGGCCGCGTCACTCATCCCCTTCGAGTATCCGGGAATCGCCAGTTCACCGCGGCGAATACGCCGAGCGATGGTTTCGATCGCCGCTGCTGCACCAATTTCGGGCGAGCCGTTCAACGCTCCCACAGACTCTCCCGAGTCGGTGCGCGACCACTGCTCAGACGCACGTATCCCCAGCGGATCAAGCTTCACCGGCATGAGATCTATCGCTTCCTCGTCATCCCACATCGGCAGAGGCGACGTGAGGGCAATCGGCGGGACGCCGAGCGGGGTTGCGTACGGGCGACCAAGTTCCTGCCGTGGCAGCTGCGTACTGGGGGGGATCGAATCCGCGAGCGAACGCATAATGTCAGCCGCGTCGGCGAGCGGCCAATCCTCTTCCCCCAGATCGTATTCGGCACATTCGGTCACGTCATTCTGCGCGACTTCAGGGTGCGGTGGCTCGGCGTTCTGCGTCGGTTCAGGCTCGGCCGACAGTGAAAAATTCGCTTCCACAACGCCCTCCTCTTCAATGGGCTCGGCGTCTTGCCACGCGCTCTCGAACGATGACTCGGAGGCTTTGGACAGCGCAGGGGAGTTTTGCGAATCCAAAAGCGACCTGAGATCGCTCGCCTCCGCCGGCACCGCCTCAACGGCAACGTCGTCGGGGAGGGGCGCCATGAGCGCAAGGCGCTCGGCCACCAACGGGGCCTCGGCCCCTTCCTCGCTCCAGTCGGTCGCGGCGTCGCTGTACACGGGGATCGGCGTTTCGTCTACAAAATTCGACGCCTGTTCTCCCTGCTCTTCTCGCGTGCCTTGCGACACCGTTCCCATCTCCGGGATGTCCGCGAAGGCGTCGATCCACGGCAGCTCTGGCGCGACTCCCTCCGCCTCGTACTCCATCTCCGGTTCGGAGCCCACGACTACTGTCTCCGGGATTTCGGCCTGCTCCTCGACCGTCGCCAGCGACTGCTCTGACGAAGCGATGCTTGCCGACTCTCTTCGCGCATGCTGGTCCCGCCACGGTGCCGGGACAAACGGGCCCGACGCGGCCCGGATGGCATCAATCACGATCGCGTCGACGGCCCTTCCGCCGACCGTGGCGTTCGGCATTGCGTAGGGGCCAACGCTCGTGGTCGGCGGGAAGTCCGCGACTTGCGGTTCGGAGGCCGTGGCCGTCGGTGCGTTGGATAGCGCTGGCGTGATCATGGAGTGCTCTGAGGCAAACGGGGCGGATGAGCTGCAGACGCCACCGCGCGATCGCTCAGATCGTGCTGGCGCCTAGGACGGCCAACCACCCGCCCCTATCAAGGGGACGAAGCGCACCGGCGTAATGTCACGGCGATCCAGTCGACCACCCCGCTTGGTCAACACGGTCAGCATCTGCTCGTCGCGGTCGCCAAGTGGGATAAGCAGTCGCCCGCCCTCGGCGAGTTGCTCTTCCAGCGACGGAGGCACGGCCGGCGCGCCGGCACTCACGATGATGGCGTCATACGGCGCATATTCGCGCCAGCCGAGCGTGCCATCTCCAAGCAGGACCGACACGTTGCGGATTTTCATCTGCAAAAACAACTCCCGTGCGCGATCAAGAAGCGCCTGATGGCGTTCGATCGAGAAGACCTGCGCGGCCAGCGAAGCCAGCAGTGCTGTCTGGTATGCTGAGCCGGTGCCGATCTCGAGCACGCGCTCGCGCCCGGTCAGCTGCAGGTGTTCGATGGCCCGCGCGTGGACGTAGGGCTGCGAGATCGTCTGACCGTTCCCGATAGGCAACGCGCTATCCTCGTACGCCCGATGTCGCACGCTTGGCGGCACAAACTGGTGTCGAGGAACCGTGTCAATCGCACGCAGGACGGCGAGGTCCTTGATCCCCTTGTCTTGTAGCACTTCGACCAGTCGCCGACGTGCGCCACGGAACTCCGGTTCTACTGAGCTGGCCACCAGTCCGTCGCCGTCTCGAGAATTGCACTGTGTGTCAAGTCGAGATGGAGGGGTGTCACCGAAATGTAGCCGTCTCGCACGGCGCGAAAGTCAGAATCGTCAGGACCACTCCACTCGACCGAACCACCACCGATCCACAGGATTTCTCGCCCCCACGGGTCCTGCATGCGAGTGATGGAATCGCTGAACACACGGCGCCCCAGACGCGTGAGCCGATGCCCTTTGATCTGATCAGCGGAAATCGCAGGCAAATTGATGTTGAGCAACGTATCTGCGGGAAAGACCGGCAGCGTGATCAGCGTGTGCAGGAGTGTGCGAAGCACCTCGACTTGCGTGTCCAGCAGCGCGTCGGCGCGCAACACGCTTCCGGCGAAGGAGACGGCAATACTTGGAATGCCGAGCGCCAACCCTTCCATCGCTGCCGCAACGGTTCCGGAATACAGCACGTCCTCACCCATATTGGGCCCATGGTTGATGCCACTAATGACAACGTCAGGCCGCTCATCGAGCAACGCCTGACAGGCAACCAGCACGCAGTCGGTCGGCGTCCCATCAACTTGCCAACGCCGTTCGCCCAGCTGAACCGGACGCAGCGGGTGGTGCAGCGTCAACGAGTGGCTCGTCGCGCTTTGCTCGCGGTCCGGAGCCACGACGAACAGCTCACCGAGCGGCTCGCACGCGCGCTCAAGGACACCGAGTCCCTTGGCCAGAATTCCGTCGTCGTTACTTAGCAGAATGCGCATCGTGGTGATCAGCTCGGGGGGTCTCGGGGAGAGGAACTGGGAGTTGGCGTGGCACCAGAGGCGTCCCTTCGTCGAGAATGCTAAGCAGCTCAACAAGCTCCCGCTCCAGTGACTCGACCGATTCGAGTGCGAGCGCTTGCCGCGCCGACACGCGCAATGTTCCGCCCTTTCGATGTTCATCGAGCTTCTGGCGAGCGCCGTCAATGGTGTACTTCTCAACATACAGCAGATGCTTGACCAGCAAGATCAACTCGATTTCACGACGTGCATAGACCCGATTGCCGCTTCGATTCTTGGCCGGATTCAGCAGCTTGAACTGACTCTCCCAGTACCGCAGGACGTGGGGCTTCAGGTCGGTGAGGGTGCACACGTCGCCGATGGAGTAGTACTCCTGCACCGGCTCTGGTCGCGCCCCGGCCATCAGTCTCGCTCCGCGCGCAGTTCGCGCACCATCAGCTCAGCGATGGCTTCCCGGGGCGACTGCCGGTCAAACAGAATGCGATACGTGGCATCCACGATAGGCATCTCCACGTCGGCGCGTTGTGCGAGTGCACGGGCGCTCTGCGTGTTCAACACGCCCTCAGCGACCGTGTCCTTCCCCGCCAGGGCCTGGTCCAGTGACTGGCCCTGCCCAATCGCGACGCCGAGCGCACGATTGCGCGAAAGTGCGCCAGTGCACGTCAACACCAAGTCACCGAGCCCCGCCAAACCGGCGAATGTTTCTGCACGTGCACCAAGCGCAACACCAAGTCGAGTCATCTCGGCGAGTCCGCGTGTCATCAATGCCGCACGAGGATTGAAGCCTAACCCCAGACCGTCGAGAATACCGGTTGCCACGGCCATGACATTCTTGAGTGCACCCCCCAATTCGACACCCACCACATCATCCGTCGTATAGACACGAAAATCGGGAGCGCTTAGCGCATGTTGCACGAGCATTGCGGCTGGCTTCGCCAAACTTGCTGCAACAAGGGCCGTCGGTTGTCCGGCCGCGACCTCAGCGGCAAAACTCGGCCCACTGATGGCGACGACATCATGGTTGGGTGCTTCGGCTGCGACGACGTCGGTCATCAATGCTAAGGTCTCGCGCTCGATCCCCTTGGTCGCGACGGCGAGTACCGTACCTTCGGCGACTGTCCGTCGCGCGGACGCAACGACCGCTCGCAAGACATGAGACGGCGCAGCGTACACAACCAAGGCAGCGCCTCGTAGGGCCGTATCCATATCCCCCGTCGCGGTCAACGTCGGCGCGAGCGGGGCCCCGAACAAGAAGCGCGGATTCTCATGACGAGTGTTCACCGCCTCGATCACGTCGGGTTCACGAGCCCATAATCGTACAGGGTGCCCATTGCGCGCCAATCGATCGGCAATGGCAGTGCCCCATGCTCCACCACCGATGACGGCACACGGGATCACACTGGCGCTCACGACGACGCTCCGCCGGTCGCGGACGCCGTGCCGCCAAGGCGGCGCTCCTGCCCCCGACGCAGTCGACCGATATTTTCCCGATGCGTCCAGAACACGAAGGCGGCGATCGCGAGGCTGACAAATACGAGCGGCGTCAGCGATCTCGTTTGTATCAGCAACGCGATGGGGAGAACGACCGCCCCGACCAGTGATCCTAACGACACGTATTTGGTGACAGAGACGACAAGAACAAAAGCGATCAGTGCACACGTCGCAGGAATCGGGGTCAGCGCAAGAAAAACACCACTCGCCGTGGCAACACCCTTGCCTCCGCCCTTCCCCATCAGAAACACGGGGCGTACGTGACCGAGGATAGCCAGCACACCCATGATGACGCCCCACGGCCATCCGCGTGCCAGACCAACGAGGGACGGCAGCCACATGACCGGTCCGAAGCCTTTGAGCAGGTCGACGACATACACCACCAGTCCCCATTTCCATCCCAGCGTACGCGTGACGTTCGTCGCGCCAAGATTTCCCGAGCCGACGGTTCGCAGATCAATGCCATTGGCGCGTCCCACGAGATACGCCGTTGGAATCGACCCCATCAGCAGGGCACCGATCAGCGCGAAGGCAATCGCCATGGTCACTCCGGGTTGCTCTTCCGCTTCATAAGAATCCGCACCGGCGACCCGATAAATCCGAACTTGTCGCGCAGCTGATTGTGGATGTAGCGAATGTAGTGCTCCGGGATCGACTCCGGATGGTTGCCAAAGAAGGCAAACGTTGGCGGCGCGACTTCGACCTGCGTCGCGTAGTTCAACTTCACCTCGCGTCCGGCCGCTTGCGGGGGCTGCAGCTTCGCAACGATCTCGGCCAAGGCATCGTTCACATGCGACGTGGAAATACGCCGCGTGCGTTGCTCCTGGACCGCGAGCGCGATATCCAGCACCTTGGTCACGCGCATGCCGGTCTTGGCAGACGTAAACAAAAACGGCACGAACGCGAGATATGGCGCCTTCTCGACGACGTCTTTCTTGAATTTCTCAGCGCTCTTGTCGGTCTTCTCTTCGTACAAATCCCACTTGTTGAGCACGAGAATAAGGCCTCGGCCTGCTTCCCACGCCAGCGTGGCGATCTTCAGGTCCTGATTCTGCAGGCCTTCTGTGGCATCGATCATGAGAATGCAGACATCTGACGAATCGATCGCTCGGCGCGTGCGCAAGGACGCATAGAACTCAACGCCCTCGTCGATCTTTGACTGCCGACGAAGCCCTGCCGTATCGACAAAAACCAGATCCTGGTCCTTGTAGCGCATCGGTGCATCGATGGAGTCTCGCGTCGTTCCGGCTTCATCGTGGACTACCAACCGCTCTTCGCCCAGCAAGCGGTTCACGAACGACGACTTGCCCACATTTGGGCGTCCAATCACCGCGATGCGCGTCGCGTTGCTGGTATCCGCTGGAGACTCGGGGATCTTGGCGACGACGGCATCCAGCAGGTCCCCAGATCCTTTCCCGTTCTGAGCCGAGACCGGGAACACATCGCCGCCACCCAAGCGGTAGAACTCGTAGTAATCGGTGCTGGCAGGATCATCAACTTTGTTCGCCACCACGACGAACGGCTTCTTTGACTGTCTCAACAGGTCGACAATCCGAGAGTCACTGGGATGCACACCGACTTTGGCGTCGCCGATCAACATCAGTAAATCGGCCTCGTCGATGGCCTGCATCACCTGCTTGCGGATTTCGTTATCCATCGGCACCGACGAGTCCTCTACGAGTCCCCCAGTGTCCACCAGCCAGAAGTGCGTGCCGGCCCAATCCACGAGCCCGAAATGGCGATCACGCGTCGTGCCCGCCTCTTCGCTGACGATCGCAGTGGCCTCACCGACCAAGCGATTAAACAAGTGCGACTTCCCAACGTTGGGACGGCCGATAACGGCGACGACAGGGAGACTCATGCAGCAGACCGGATAACCGCGTCGCCTTCGGGCACGAGCGCGTCGATGAAATCATAAGACGGAAACACAGGCATCGGCAGCGATTCACGCAGTGCGATGAACGGTTCGTCGTCGAGGAATAAGCCGTCGTCGTTGATGCACTCGGCCGGAATCAGCGCCATATCAAGATCATGTCGATCCGACAGGGCACGACGAATGTCCGCGCCGACGAGCAGACCAGCGGTGGTCGTGGTCGGTCCGAACAGGGAATTCTCAACCGGTATCAAAATAAATGATGCTCCGGTTGCTTCGTGTAACTGGTCGAGGAGTTCGGGCATCAGCGGTGCCATCGAAACCCCGGTCACAATGCCAATGCGCCGACCGTCAAGCCGCGGTAACTGCGACGCGCCGTCGCGTACGCGCTGTCGCAAGGCCGTGACCGCCCCGACACCATTCTCGATCTGGACGAACTCTCCGTAGTGCTCGACGTCCGGCAGCGGCCGCTCAGCCAACAGGTAGAGCTCGTCGGAGCCGAAGACCCATCGATCATCGCGCTCAGCGAGTCCTCTGGCTTCCCATTTCTCCACCGTATCCAAAAGTGACTGGCTGCGTTCACGATCCATGGACTGGCCGGTGTACAGATGCGAAAACTGCGTCACGCCGACTGGCACCAACGCCACCGACATCATCGCGTCACCGAGGTTCCAGAGATCGGTGAGGGACTGCTCGAGCACCTCGCCGTCGTTGAGCCCCGGAACGATCACCATCTGCCCATGAAACTGGATGCCGCCTTCGGCGAGCCGCGTCAGCTGCGCGACGATGTTCGGCACGCGAGGGTTGTTGAGCAACACCTTCCGCGCCTCCCATGGCGTGGCATGCACCGAGACGTACAGGGGCGACAGCCGGTACTCGAGAATACGCGCAATGTCTTTTTCCTTCACGTTGGAAAGCGTCGCGAAATTGCCGTATGCGAAGGAGAGGCGATAGTCATCGTCGCGAATGTACAAGGACTTGCGAAGGCCCTTGGGCAACCCCTCGATAAAGCAGAATTCACACCGGTTTGCACACCGTCGAATCGTGGGCGGCGCGAGTTCAATGCCCATCTGCTCGCCATCACTGCGCTCGATGTCGTACTCGACATCCGACCCATCCGGCATCCGCGCACACACGATAAACGAATCTTCGGCCGTCAGAAACTCCCAATCGAGGAAGTCCTCCAGTGGCCGATCGTTAACAGAAAGCAACTCGGTGCCGACGACGATACCGATTTGCTCAGCAATGCCACCGGCGAAAACGCGACTGACGCGAACCATGTGTAGGACGAAAGCGAGGGGAGGTCCTGCATCGCCCGCCCCCGGGTGCGCAGAAGGGCGACGGAGAAGACCGTCGCCCACTTCACACAATCTACGAAGCGTGACGGCCGAAGTCAATCAACCACATAGACTTCGGCCCACCTACCGCACTCACTGCGTGAGGGAAACCCTACTTGACGGGCGCATAGCGGTACGCCGCGATCTTCGCTCCTTCGACCTTGAGTGCAAACGACGACGAGGCGCCGGCGTCCACGGGTCCGACCGCAACTTCCTTGGTGCTGACCACCGCACCGGCTTCGTCCAGAAGTTCAAACTTCAGTGTGTAGGATGCGGCTTTTTCGCTCTCATTGCTCAAGTTGCCTTGGACCTGATAGGCGGTGCCAGTCCGACCTGCGAGGAAGACCGTGATTTTGGGATTCACGGCATCGCGCGCCTTGATCGCGGCAAGCGTGGAATCGCCATAGGCCTTCTTCTTTGGCGCGTCGGTTTCGACGCGTTGGCGCAGCTGCCAGTAGCCGGCGTGCATACGCCAGGTGTCAGGATTATTGGGGTCGATGGTGATCAGCCGATCCGAGACCGGTCCCATGCGCTCCGTATCCTTCATCTGGAACAACACGTTGGACAGGTTGAGCAGGGCGACCCGATGATTAGGATTCTTCTTGAGTCCGTTTTCAAAGAGCAGCACCGCCTCATTGTCGCGACTCGCGCCCGCGGCATTCGACGCGGCTTCGAACAGCTGGTCGGCAGTGAATTTTTCAGGGCTCTTCACCATCTCGCCGAACACGGACGCGACGGCCGCCGTGTCACCGGACAGGCGCATGGACCGCCCAAGTGCCTGCGTAGCGGCCGCTTCACCTGGTGCCTCCTTCAAGTAGTCTTCCAACAACGTCCGGGCCTGTTTGAGGCTCCGGTCTTTCGCCTCACCTGTGCTTTCCTCGGCATTCTGCAGGCGCAAGATCGCGAGATTATACCGACTCTGTTGCTTCACTTTCTTGTAGGTGCTGTCCGTCCCGGACAGCGCGATCACTTTCTCCATCGCGAGCACGGCACTATCCATCTTGTTCTCCTTCTGATACACCGCCGACAACACGTTCCACGGGCGAGGATCAGTGCTTGACACCTGGAGCGCCAACTTGGAATAGTAGAGCGCGGAGTCGTTCTGGTCGGCTGTCATCGCCGCGACGGACTTGTTGTAGATCTCGTTGGAGAATTTGTCCCGGTATGGCCGTACCGTTGACGCACAATCGGGCAACACGCGCTCAATCGCGGTAACGGCCGAATCGAGCGCCAACAACAAATTCTGCGGCGCATCGCGATTGGTCGTAAGACCGATCGCCCCGCGCTTCATCACATACGAGGCGTCATCTTGCGACAGCCATTGCGCGTATGTGCGCACCAGCATGAACTGGCGCCCAGCCTCGTTGTTGATTCGCTCGGGGCTGTCGGTTAACACACGAATGGCGTTGGCAAGATGCTTGGGAATCTCATCAGGCTTCCTGGAATTCGCCGCCATCGACACGTATTGCTTCGCGCCGTTTACCTGGAACGGACTGCTATCGTTGATCTTGCACGTCGATTCCTGCGCCCGCGCGAGACAGGGGATCGTCAGCACAAGCGCCGATGCGCCGACGACGCGTTGCCATGTTAAAGCCTTCATGCCCGCTCTCCTCTCAGAATTCATGTATGTGAGCCCCGATCCGTCTCTGGGGTACAGCAGCCAATATACGGGTGACCCTCTGCCTCTGCACCAGCGTGCGTGGGCCTAGGTGCGGTACGATGCGCCGCTCCCCGTGTTAAACACCACGACCTCGGCATTGATCGAAATAGTGCCCTGCATCACCGAATCGCGGAGCACGGAGAGCGCGCATCCGCCCTCAGGGGCCGCATCAATTCCCGTCGCCGTTGCCAAGCGACGCGTCCACTCCTGCATCTCCAACTCCGTCGCGGATCCGGCAATCCCTCGCGTCTCGCGCAGCACGCGAAGCAGCAGTCGATCGCCGAGCGGAGAAGGCACGCGAAGACCGGCGGCGTAGGTCACCGGATCGATCCACGGCTCGGCTTTCTCCGCCCCGGCGCCAAAGGCTCGCACGATCGGGGCACAACCCGATGCCTGCGCGACCACGTAACGCGGCTGCGCCGTTCCTGCAGGAAGCCAGCCGGCGGCAACCATCTCCTCGATGGCCTTCCAGATGCCGATGGTGCCTTCCCCGCCGCCGGTCGGATACACGACAACGTCCGGCACCCGCCAGTCGAGTTGCTCGGCCATCTCAAATCCCATCGTCTTCATCCCTTCCACTCGATACGGCTCGCGCAGTGTGGCCATGTTGAAGTAGCCGTGCTCGGCAGCGTAGGCGACGGCCAACTTGCCCGCATCACCAATGTGCCCGTCGATGCGAATGAGCGTCGCTCCCATCGCCTCGATGGTGTCGAGAATCGGCCGAGGCGTTGTGGCTGGGGCGAAGACACGCACCGCCAACCCGGCGGCTGCACCGTAGGCAGCGAGCGCCGCGCCAGCATTGCCAGCCGTCGGCACAACGATTCCGGGCACACCCGCTCCACGAGCGCGCGTGACCGCAGCACTCATGCCCCGCGCCTTAAATGACGCGGTGGGGTTCTGGCCCTCATCCTTGATCCACAACCGTCGGACCCCCACGGCTGCGGCAAGTGTTGGCGATTCGATCAGGGGCGTCATGCCTTCGCCAAGACTCACGGGCGCTTCATCGGTGAGGACAGGGAGAAGTGCGCTGTAGCGCCAAGCGTCCCACCGATCAGCAAGGACGCGAGCTGTCGCCTTCGAATAGTGCGCAAAAAGCGGTTGCCCGCAGCTCGTGCAGAGCGCTGCGCCGTCGAGGTCGGCGGACGTCGCACAAGACGAGCAGCTGAGTGTCCACGTGGCGGCATCAAGCGGAGAAGTCATGCGTCGGAGGAGGGAGTGTTATTGGGGGCCGCGACGGCCGTCACGAGACCGGAACCATCTGTCGGTTGGTGCGGGAGAAGGGGTACGCCAAGGGCCGCGAGCAGTCGTTGCGCTGACTGCGGACCGAACCCTGGTAACGCGGCGACGTCTTCAACCGACGCTGCCTTGACGCCTTGCAAGCTCCCGAACGCCGTAAGGAGGGCGCGACGCTTCTTCGGACCCACCCCGGGAAGGCTCAGAAGCTCGGACGTAAGTGTACGCGCGGCACGCTTCGCACGCTGGAAGGTGACCGCGAAGCGATGGGCTTCGTCCCGCGCTTGCTGCAGCATGCGGAGCGCGGGCGAACGACGAGGCAGTCGTACCGGCTCACTGCGACCAGGAAGAAATATCTCTTCGTCTCGCTTCGCGAGGCTGATGAGGCTCAGATTCGGCACGCCGAGCGCGGTCAGCGCCGCGAGCGCGGCACCCAGCTGACCCTTGCCGCCATCAATCACGGTCAGATCGGGAAGCGCCTTCTCCTCGGAGAGCCGTCGCGAAAAGTACCGAGTGACCACTTCGTGCATCGATTTGAAGTCATCATTGCCATCACTGACGGCGATCTTGAACTTTCGGTACTCTGCCCGCTTGGGTCGACCGTTCTCAAACCACACAGCACTCGCCACCACGTCCGTCCCTTGCGCGTGTGAGATGTCGAAGCACACAAGTGAGCGCGGGATGTTCGCGAGCCCAAGCTCGCGCTGCAATTCATACACCGGGTCTGCAGCACGTTCATCGGCTTCGAAACTGGCAAGCTTGAATTCTTCCAGCAGATGTCGCGCGTTTTGGTCTGCCAGATCCACCAGGGCGCGACGCGGTCCACGTTGCGGCACGCGAATCTTTGTCCGCACCAATGCCACTTCCAGTGCTTCGCGATCGTCAACGTCGAACGGAACCAACAATTCAACCGCTCGCGCGTCCGACGTGCGATACCATTGACTGAGGCTCGCCGACAACACGGCAGCATCACTTTCGCCCTCGGCGTGCTCGAGCAGTCGGTGATCTCGTGCCATCAACTTCCCCTCTCGAATACGCAGGATGGCCACACACGCGTCTTCACCGTCACGGGCGAAGCCCACCACATCACGATCGCCACCTTCAACCGAGAGCACGACCGTCGGCTCTTCCATCTTCTCCAGATGCCGCAAGGCATCACGCAACTCACCGGCGCGCTCAAAATCCAAACGCGCAGACGCCTCAAGCATCCGTTCGCGCACGTGGCGCACGACGTCAACGGTACGTCCCTCCAAAAACCACAGCACTTCATCGATCATGGCGCGGTAGTCGCTCTCCGACTGATACCCCACGCACGGTGCCTGGCAGCGCTTAATGAAGTAGTCGAGGCACGGGCGTTCCGGGACCTCCTTCATCAAGGCGTAGTGACACGACCGGACGGTGAAGAGTCGTTTCACGACGTTCAGCGACCGTCGCATGGCACCGACGTCGGTGTAGGGCCCGAAGTAGCGCGCGCCATCGTCGGCGAGTCTGCGAGTCACCAGCACGCGCGGGAACGGCTCCTGCACCGTGACCCTGATGTACGGGTAGGACTTGTCGTCTCGCAGCGCAATATTGAAACGCGGGTGGTGCTCTTTGATCAGTGTCGCTTCGAGAATCAATGCGTGGGCTTCCGTGGGCACCACGATCGTTTCGAGATCGTGCGCCCTTCGCAACAGCCCGCGAGTCTTTGGACTTGCCTCGTGATCCTGGGCCCAATAGCTGCGCACGCGCGATCGCAGCCGTTTGGCCTTGCCAACATACAGCACGGTGCCCTGCGCATCCTTCCACAGATACACCCCGGGACCATCAGGGAGGTGCGGCAGCTTCATCGCAATCGCGGTCGGCATCCCCCGCGCCAGCGCCTGACGCGTCCACTCGTCATCCGGGAGCGGGAGCGACGACAGGCGTCGCTCGTTCGACGGCGGATTACTCATGCGCGGACCACGGCCGATTGCCTGAGGAGTCGCGCCGCTTCCGTCGAGCCCATCCGCCACGCCACGACCAAAAAGACGACACCGAACAGCGCGAGCGTCGGCGGACCGCCGATCATCGGATGAAACGCGCGCAGCCCCCAACGCAGGGGAAACGCAAGGAGCGACGCGGCGACCGCAGAGAGCACGATGCGCCGTGTACCGGCCCACATTGCCGGCGTATACAGCGTCCCCAATGTGGAGTTGAGATTGCGCACGAGCACCGAAAGGTTCACGAACGATCCCAGCGCACTGCCGAAGGCCACCGCGGCCGCGCCCCACGGTGATTCACGAAACGCATACGCCAGCGCGAGAGCGCCGATCGCCGACGCAACGAGACTCAGCACCGATGCGCGCAATGGGGTGCGATAGTCTTGCAGTGCATAGTGCACTGACGCAAGCAGTTTGACCGACGCGAAACTCACCAGGCCGACCGCATACGCGCCAAGAATGAGCGCGACCGCACGTTGCTCGGTCGCGCCAAAACGTCCGGTGCGCAGCAACAATCCGACGCAAAGGTCACCGTATACCAGGAACACCAGCGCGGACGGTACGATGTAGAAAAGAATTCGCTGCCAGCCACCGCGGAGACGCTCCAACAAGGCGTCGCGCCGTGCCGCCCCACTGTCGCGCGAGAATTCCGGCAGAGAGGCCGCCGCGACCGACACGCCAAACAGCGAAACGGGAAGCAGCGCGATGAGATTCGCGTAGTACAGGTTGATGGCCGCGCCGAACGGAAGGTACGAGGCAATTTGCAAGTCGATCAGCGACGACACCTGCACGACACCCAGCGACAGCACGACGGGGCCAAGGTTCCGCAACGTCTGCGAGACCCCCTCCGCGCGTCGATCCAGTGTCGGTCGAAGTAACCCCACCAGTCGGATGACCTCTGGCAGCTGGGCGGCCACCTGGAGCACAGAGCCAACAAGGGTCGCCCACGCAAGCCACCATGCCAACTGCGACAATGTCGCCGCGGCACTCCCCCACCACGCCAGCAGCACGATCTGCGCGAGAGACCACAGCGCGGCGCTCGCGTACGACCAGAAGAACCGACGGTGTGAATTCTGAATGCCGAGACACCATCCGCTCACGACCATCAACGCGGTCATTGGGAACAGCACGCGAATGAGTCGCGTCGTGAGCTCGGCTCGCACGATGTCAAAACCGGGTGCCAACGCGGTGGTCAGCAACGGCGCCGCCGCGATCCCCAACAACGTCAGCGCCGACACGCCGGTCAACAGCAAGCCCAGCACGGCAGCTGCCAACGCGCGGGCCGCAGCCGGGTTCGCCGATCCCAGCATCCGCGAATAGACCGGAACGAACGAGGCGGAGAGCGTCCCCTCGCCCAGTAAGTTACGCAACATATTCGGGATCTTGAACGCTGCGGCAAAGGCTTCGGCCTCCGGGCCCGATGCGAAGTAGCGCGCGAACAACATCTGCCGAACGAGTCCGAGCAGCCGACTGATCAGCACCCCGGCAAAGACCACCGAGGCGTTGCGCGAGCCAGCGGCTTCCGCAGAAGCCTTAGTATCCGTGGACAAGCCGCTCGACGTACGCGCGCGCCTCGTTCCGCATCGCGACGAAAATCGCCGGACCGAAACGCGCCAGCATGGGGACGAGATTCAACCGCCGCTCCGGCGATTGGCCGTCGGGGCGAATCGCCGCGCGGACCGCCGCCACGTCACGCATGAGGTGGGTCTCACGCCGTTTGACACCGGCCACGACGCGGCGTTCGAGTCGGTCAAATCGCGCCTCGATCTGCTTCCCCACTCCGTCGATGACCGACGATGGCACGAGATCATCGGCGCGTTCCATCGCTGCGCGCAACGCGTTCAACTGCGTTTCAAGCGCCACACGCAAACGCTCAAACGCGTCCTGCACATTTGCGTCGACGGCATCACGCGCGACCTGTGACTGCGCCGCATGAGGATCGCGCAGCGTCGAGTCGCTCAACCCGAGTTCCCGTTGCAACCGCTCGGCGCGCAGGTCGATCAGTTCGCCTGACCATCGAGGAACCGCGCACGGGACCTCCGTGCCCATCGCCCGCGCGATCGGTGCCACTTGTGCAAAGTACGAGAACTCCCCAGGCCCCGCATGGTACGATACGGTCGGTAGCAATGCGCGTTCGATCACCGGACGCAGCAGCACGTTGGCACCGAGCGTGCCGAGTTCGGCCTCGCGCAGAACGCGCGGCGCGTCCGCGAGTGGTACACGAGTCCGCATGCGGTCCCGCTCACGACCGGAGGCACCCGACTCGGTTCGGAACACCAGTGTGAGATCATCGACGAGCGCCACCTGCGGGTCGAAGCCCGCGGCGACAATATCACCTGTCCGTAACGACAACGCGTCAGCGATCGGACCCGCGAAGTGCAGCGCGCGTCGGATATACGGATCGGCAGCCGCGCGCAGCGCCGGGTGCGAGGCGTCAAGCACCGCGATGCCAAGCGGCTCAAGGAGCGCGCGAAGCAATTCGACGTAGGCCGCACCGATCGTCGCGTGCGGGACGTACGCGTGTTCGACGATGTCCAGCACCGACTGGTGCGCCGACGACCCACACGCCTCGCGCAAAGCGCGAAGCGCGTGCACCATGACGCCGAGCGGCACATCTGACATCGCCACACCGTCCGTTGCAGGCCCCTCAAGCTGCAGGGTTTCCAATCCACGCACCGTTGCCACATGCGTGACCGCGGCCTCGATCCAGTCGGCGTCATCAGTCGCCGCCCAAAACACCGGCGCAACCGGAATGCCCGTCGCTTCCTCTAAAGCATCCGCCATTGCCAGCGCGCTGATCGCTTTACTAAACGTGTATGCCGGCCCGCCGAACAGCCCCGGCTGTTGACCCGTTGTCACAACCACGCCGCTCGCCGCCGCGCGCGCCAAGCGGTCGGCGGCAGGTCCCGTGGCGGAGAACGCAGCCGCAATCGGCGAGAGCCAGTCACGCGCAGTGTGCGCGTCGCGGACGGCCTGTAGGCGGGTCTTCCATCCCGCAAGGTCGCGCGGCGCCGGGAGCAACCAGTCATGCAGCGACGTATCGGCCTGCAACGCCTGCGCCAAGGGCCCGCCGCCGAGCGCGACTGATCGCAGTGCCCACGCGTCGGGAGCACTGGCATCACCCTCTCTCACGATATCGGTTTGTGACATGATGGCATCACTTGTGGTACGGCTCCCCTCGCACGATGGTGCCCGCGCGGTACAATTGCTCTGATAACACTAATCGAGCCAACTCGTGAGGAAGTGTCCACGGCGCGAGTGCGAGACGACGATGTGGGCGGGCGCGAACGGCGTCACCGACACCGAACGCCCCACCCAAGACAAAGGCGACACTCTGCGCCCGATCGCGATGGTCCGACAACCAGTGCGCGAAGGCCTCCGAATCCATCGTGTCGCCGCCGGGATCGCATACCACAACCCTGGCGTCCGGAGGCAAGCGGTCGGCCAACCGCTCCGCCTCTCGATCGCGGACGATGTCGGCGCGCTGTCCGCGCGACGACTCTTCCTTCACCTCGATGACGTCGAACGTCCAGTATCGCGCGGCACGACTTTCATAGTCCCGGATCGCTTCGGCCAACCCACCGGAGCGCGGCCGACCGACTGCCAGCAGCGACACACGCAACGCGAGCGGCGATCAGGCGTAGATGCCGCGCAACCGATGCACGGTCGCCACGCGACTGATCGACAACATGTAGGCCGCCGTACGCATGTTGACCTTATGCTGTTTGGCCATCTGCAGCACCTCCTGAAATGAACGCGTCATGATGTCTTCAAGCCGCGTATTGACGTCCGCTTCGGACCAGAAGTACCCCATGCGATCCTGGACCCACTCGAAGTACGACACCGTCACGCCGCCAGCGTTCGCCAGGATGTCGGGAACCACGAACACGCCCTTCTCGTCGAGAATCGCGTCGGCCGCTGCGGTCGTCGGACCGTTCGCCCCTTCGCAGATCATCCGCGCGCGGATCTTTGGAGCGTTCTTGGTGGTGATCACGTTCTCCAATGCGGCAGGCACAAGAATGTCGACATCAAGCGTGAGCAAGTCGTCGGCGCTGATGGCGTCGCCGCCGGTGTAGCCTTCCAACGAACGGTGTTGGCGCACGTATTCGATGGCCGCAGGCACATCGATCCCGTTGGCGTTGTGGAACGCGCCCACCCGATCGCCGATCGCCACGATCCTGCACCCTTGCTTGTTCAGCAGATCCGCAGTGACCGATCCAACATTGCCAAACCCCTGGACCGCGACCGTGGCACCAGCCATGGGCACGCCCAGGTGCGCCATCGCTTCTCGTGTCATGAGCATGACCCCTCGACCGGTTGCTTCGCGTCGCCCGAGCGAGCCACCCATCTCCACGGGCTTGCCCGTCACGACCGCGTTCTCCGTTCGCCCGACGTGCATCGAGTACGTATCCATGACCCAGGCCATGACGCGCTCATTGGTGTTCACGTCGGGCGCGGGGACATCGGTATCGGGACCAAGCAGCGACATGATCCCCTTCGTATAGCGTCGCGTCACGCGCTCCAACTCGCCCACGCTCAAAGCCAATGGATCACAGATCACGCCGCCTTTCGCGCCGCCAAACGGCAGATTGACGACGGCGCACTTCCACGTCATCCACGCGGCAAGTGCCTTGACCTCCTCGAGGTTCACCTTCATGTCAAAGCGAATCCCTCCCTTCGCCGGTCCGCGGGACGTGTTGTACAGCACGCGATAGCCGGTAAACACCTCGACGTCTCCGTTGTCCATCGTCACAGGGACCGACACAATAAGTTGCTTTTCGGGATTCCGAAGAATTTTGTAAATCCCCGGTTCAAGATCGAGCAGCTCAGCCGCTCGGTCGAAGCGATACATCATCGCTTCGAAGGGATTTACTTCATCGAGAAAACGGTCCTTGTCGGGGCGGACAATGCTGTCCGTCGGCAAGCGGAGGAGATCGAGAGCCATAAGGATCGGAGAGAGAAGCCGGTGCTAGCCGGCGGTGGGAGTTGTGCCTGCGCGCGCCAGCAACAACCGGTCAAGCGTCTGTCCGATTGCCTCGGCGCCCCGTTCAATCACAACCGATTGCGAAAGATACCAGAGAAGCGGTCCTTGGCGAGGCCAGAGGGGGACGAGCTTGACGGCGTCCTTCAAAGTACAAATGACGCCCGGGGCCCCGCCGTGGTCGCGAAGGATCTCCGCCACGTCTGCCGCCGTGAACCGATGATGATCGGGGAACCGCCGCACGGACGTCAGATTCGCGCCTGCGGCACGCAATTGGGCTTCGAAGGCCTTGGGGTCACCGATCGCGCTCACCGCCATGAGTGACCGTCCCTGCAACCACGACGGGGGGTTCGATAAGAGCTCACCGCTCGGTGCGCCGGTCGCGTCTTCGGGCGTTCGCGAGGTCTTCTTGGCCGAATCAATCGAAACCGCCAAGCGGATCGTTCCGGGTACCAGACGAACGACCGCGCGCGGCACCTCAGGCGCGGTCGCGACTGCGGCGGCGAGGACCTCGTGCACGCGCGCGTCCGCCGCAGCCTTGACCGTCACGATCACCAAATGGGCCCGACGAAGGGCAGTCAGGGGCTCGCGAAAGGGCCCCGTAGGCAGCATCCGAGCGTATCCTCCCCATCGATCGGCACTCAGCAGCACGACATCCACCGTGCGCGCCACTTGGCGATGCTGAAACGCGTCGTCCAACACAGCGCAGTCGGCGCCTCGCGTCCGCGCGACAAGCAACCCTTCCGCGCGACGGGGCGTGACGATGACCGGCACACCGGGATTCAGCAATCCATGGACACGCCACTCATCATCACCGACGCCGCGCATGACGAGCGATGGACGAGCACCGCGACGGCGCAGTTGTTCGACGTACCATGCGGCGATCGGTGTTTTCCCTGTTCCACCCACCGTCAGGTTACCGATGGACAGCGCCGGCAACGCGGCAGTCGGCGCACCGAGACGGTCAAAGCGCGCGTTGCGACGCGCGACCACCAGCTCGAATACGCGGGACAGCGGCGACAGCATGCGGCGCGCAAATTTCGCCGATACACCGTTGTCTTCCCATAGGGCGTCGACCGCAGTCAAGACGCTCATGTCGCCTCGGCCGCCTGCGCGAGAGTCGCGACGTGTGCCATCTCGCGTTGCATGGCATCGGCGAACGCAGGAGCCAACGCCGTCACCTCGCGAACCGATTCGGCCGTCACGGGGCGCGGCGCGCCGTAGCCAACGATGACGCGAGCGAACGGCTTGGGGATCTCGAAGGCGTCCCAACTTCGCAATCGCCACGCGCGATCAACGTGCGCGACGATTGGTACGACCAACGCACCCGCCCGAAACGCCACGACTAGTGCACCGGCCGCAAAGCTGTGACGGGGACCGCGAGGTCCGTCCGGTGTGATCGCCACGTCCGCCCCCTGACGCAGAACCTGCACGCATTCCAGCAAGGCGCGCGCGCCCCCACGTGACGTCGAACCTCGCACACCAAAAAACCCGAAATGTGAAACGACCTGAGCAATGATCTCACCGTCGCGGTGCTCACTGATCAACACGCCCGTCGGCTGCCGATGCACCCAGAGGATTGGCAGCATCTGGCCGTGCCAGAGCGTCAGCACAACACGCGCATCACTGGCCGATCGCGCCAGCAAGGCCTCGCGACCAACCACGTGGACACGCCAGGTGCGGCCCAAACACGCTAACAGCCACCCGCCCACACAAATCGCAACGCGCGTGCGCATATCAAGCGGCGACGGCCGCGACAGGCCCTCGGATTCAGCCCCGGTCGAAACAGACGCCGGCGTCGCGGATGGATCGCTGTCGCGCGGCATCAGCAGATCACCGCAGCATCTCGAGCGCCATCGTGGCGACGCGCAGAGACGCACCGGGCGTTCCAAGTTTTGCGCGGACCTCCGCGAGGCCCGCTCGTGCCAACTCGCGATCGGGATGCCCCTCGTCCAACAGCGGCTCGAGCGCATCGGCGACGCGCGACGGCACGAACCGGTGCTGCACAAACTCCTGGCACACTTCCCGATCCGCAACCACGTTGACCAAACCGATGCGTGGAATCTTGATGACGCGCTTTGCGATGCCATAGGTGATGGCGCTCGTCCGATAGCCGATCACGTGGGGAAGGCCGGCGACCGCCGCTTCAAGGGTGGTAGTCCCGCTCTTCAACAATCCGGCGGTCGCCGCGCGCAGCACGTCAAACGACCGCCCGGCGATCAGCGGGAACGGGCAGTCCACCTGCGCGATACCGACAGTGGGCGCCACGCTCACCACCACCTGCAGCGCAGGACGCCGTCGTTGCAATTCACGCGCTGTTGCAAAAAATGGCTCCACATGACGCGCCAACTCAGCGCGCCGACTGCCGGGAAACACCGCCAACACGTCGCCCCGCGCCGGGAGTCCGAGCGCCGCTCGCGCCGCCGCTTGCGTCGGCAACGACTGCGCACGGTCCAGGAGCGGATGTCCGACGAACGTCGCGTCGATCCCATGCGACCGCAGCAACGGTTCCTCAAACGGCAAGATCGACGCGGCGCGGGTGACAACACGCGCCAACTTGGGTAACCGATCAGCCCCCCAGGCCCACACCTGGGGCGTGATGTAGTACAGCACGGGGACTCCAGCGCGGTGCGCCACCTCGGCGACCTTCAAATTGAACCCCGGATAGTCGAGCAGTACCACGAGTCCGACGGTCCCGCCTTCGATCCGCGTGCGCAGCATCCGCAACAGTGCCCAATGCTTCGGGATGTGCGCAACCACCTCAAGGAAGCCCATGACGGCGAGGTTCTCCACGGGCTCCAGAATCGACACGCCCGCCGAGCGCATATGCCCGCCGCCTATGCCGGACATTGTGACATCGGCGTTGAGGGATCGGATCGCTTCGGCAACTTTCCCCGCATGCAGATCGCCAGACGCCTCGCCGACGATAAACAGAATCTCACGCACGCATCGACCGGCGAGCCATCGCAATCGTCTCGACGATGCGCAATGCGGCCTCGAGCGCATCGCGTCCTTCTGCCCCGGTGACCGCTACCGGATGCGTACCCGCCACCGCGCCAAGGAATTGCGTGAGCTCAAGGACCAACGGCTCTCCATCGGGCGCCTCGAGCACGACCCGCTCCACAAAATCCTCCAGCGCCCGAGGCGCGAGGGCCAGCTGCAGTGGATCGAAATCGGGTCGCAACCGAAAGTACTCGCCGGTCCCACTGGCAAGATCAAGCGACAGATAGCCGCTGTTCTGAAAGATGCGCAACTTCCGGACGCGTTCGCGCGACACGCGGCTCGCGGTGATGTTCGCCACGGTGCCATTGGAGAACGTCAATCGCGCATTGGCGATATCGAGCTGCGGCGTCAACACGGGGATGCCCATGGCCTGCACGTCCGCCACGCGTTCGCCCACGAGCGTATGCACGAGATCGAGATCATGGATCATCAAGTCCAGTACCACGGCCACATCGGATCCGCGCGGATTGAACGGTGCGAGGCGGTCGCTCTCGATAAACCGCGGTCCATCGACGAACGGCATCGCCGCCCGAACGGCGCGGTTGAATCGCTCGACATGTCCAACCTGCAACACCACGCCCGCGACGGCCGCGCGGTGGATCAAATCGTCGGCCTCTTCCAGTGTCACCGTGAACGGCTTCTCGATAAAGACGTGCTTCCCCGCAGCCACCACGTGTTGCGCGATAACATGATGCAGCGTAGTCGGCACAACCACCGACACGGCATCCACGTCGTGCAGCAGCGCAGCAATTGACGGGAACGCCCTCACGCCGAGCTGTTCAGACACGGCCGCGGCGCGAGTCTCGCTGGCGTCGAAGAACCCTCGGAATCGCGCCCCGCAGAGATCGCGCAGAATGCGCACGTGATGGATGCCAAGACCGCCCGCCCCCACCACCCCGACCCGAGGGCCAGACACGGCCGGTGTCTCGACCAGCGCGGACCGGGACATCAGAAGCCCACGCCGCGCTGACTCGCCTCGATAAACGCGAGAAAATGCCGGACCTCGGGGACGTCCGCGATCTCCTCGCGCGCGCGCTCAATCCCTTGCGACAAATTGAGGTCGGAGCGAAAGCACAACCGATACGCACGTTTCAGTGCAGCGACCAAGTCCGGATCGAACCCAGTGCGCTGCAGGCCAACACCGTTGAGTCCGAACAACTTGACCGGATTGCCCACGGCCCGCACAAACGGCGGAACGTCCTGCACCACGCGCGAACACCCGCCGATGAAGGCATGCCGCCCAATACGGGTAAACTGGTGCACCGCGCACAGCCCGGAAATCGTGACGCGATCTTCGATCGAGACATGTCCTGCCAGCTGTGATCCGTTCGAAATGATCACATGATCACCCACGTGGCAGTCGTGGGCCACGTGCGAATAGCTCATCAGGAAGCAATGGCGACCAACGGTCGTGGTGATCGAGTGCGCCGTCCCCCTGTTCACGGTCACATACTCGCGGAGTGCCGTGTCATCGCCAATCTCAACCCACGTGTCTTCGCCGCGATACTTGAGATCTTGTGCGTCACCGCCCACGATCGCGCCCATGCCCACCCGCACACGACGCCCCAAGCGAACATTCTGCTCAAGTGTGGAACGCGCGGCGAGCACGCTCCCGTCGCCGACAACGCAGCGCGGTCCGACGATCGCCCATGGGCCGATTTCAACGTCTTCGCCGAGCTGCGCCGACTCGTCGACGATCGCCGTTGAATGAATACGTGCGCTCATCGGTCGCGGACCGTCGCTGCCATTTCGGCTTCCGTCGCGACCAATCCATCGACGCTGGCCACGCCGCGCATGCGACAGGTCATGCCGCGTTGCTGCAGCACCTCGATCTCGAGCCGGAGCTGATCTCCCGGGCGAACGGGCCGTCGGAACTTGATGTTGTCGAGCGACATGAAATACACGACTTTGCTCGCTGGATCAACGAGTGAGCGCATCAGGAGCATGCCACCCACCTGCGCCATGGATTCGATGATGAGCACCCCGGGCATGATCGGATGACCCGGGAAATGCCCTTGAAAGAACGGTTCGTTGATGGTCACGTTCTTCAACCCGACGATGCGCTTCCCTTCCTCGATCTCCAGGATCTTGTCAACGAGGAGAAACGGATAACGATGCGGCAGCACCTGCATGATGTCTTCGATGGTGTACACGGCAGACTCCCGTTCGGCGTGTTGCACGAGGGCGCGCACAAGCGCAATGGTCCCTCGATGACTCGGTTTGACCGCAGTGATGTGCGCGCGAACACGCGCACCGGCAAGCACAAGGTCACCGATACAATCAAGGGCTTTGTGTCTCACGAATTCGTCGGCCCAGCGCAGCGTGCTCTCAACGACGGTGGTCTCGTCAAGAACCACAGCGTTCCCGGTGGACGCACCCTGAATCAATCCCTTCGCGCGCAGACTCTCCACCTCGCCGAGAAACCCAAAGGTTCGCGCCGACGCGAGCTCCCGCTCGAAGAGCGCGGGGGTGAGACGGTAGACGCCGCGCTGCGCGCCGATCAGGGGGTGCGGAAAGTCGATGGAGACATCCAACGTGAGGGCGTCGCACGGACGAGCCTCGTAGACCGACTCACCATCCACGACACGGATTGGCTTGCGAAGGATCAGCCAATCGGGGCGTCCACGCTGCGCGACGAATCCGGCGGCGTTCAGCGCCGAAACAAACACCGACGCACTGCCGTCACCAATGGGTGGCTCTGGCTGGTCCATCCAGATTGTCAGGTCGTCGATCGCCAATGCGCCAACGGCAGCGAGGACATGCTCCACGGTGTGGAGTGCCGCCGCACCAGTTCCCAACTGCGTTCGACGTTCCGCACTGACCGCGTGCGCAACACGCGCGGGTACCGGATCCGCGTCCGGGCGGTCGCGCCGTCGAAACACGACGCCGGTTCCCGCGGGAGCGGGTGAAAAGGTCAGCGTGCACATCTGCCCTAAGTGCAACCCAATGCCGTGAACGGTGGCATCGTGACCAATCGTGCGACGTGTCCCTACCAGAGGCGGGCTCGGTGCGCGTTGCTCCGCCGTCGCAATCACAGGTCAGCGTCCTTCTGCAGCAGTTGTTCGAGCGGCCGTACCATACGCGCCAGCCGCACGAGTGCCGCCTGTCCGCGCAGGGTGTCACGATGCGGCCGAGCCGGATAGCCCGACCATGTTTCACCAGATGGCACGTCCCCGATCACGCCGCCCTGGCCGCCGACTGAGGCCCGTGCACCGATGGTCAGGTGCCCACCGACGCCCACTTGTCCCCCGAGCTGCACGCCATCGTGAATCCGTGCCGAACCGGCGACACCCACCTGCGCCGCGAGAAAGCACATGCGACCGATCCGGACGTTGTGCGCGACGTGAACCAGACTGTCGATCTTCGTTCCTTCACCAACGATCGTATCGTCGATGCTCCCGCGATCGATGCAACTGTTCGCTCCGATCTCCACGTCGTGCTCAAGCACGCAGCGCCCCACGTGTGGGATACGTGTGGGGCCCGTCGGACCCGGCACGAAACCAAAGCCCTCACGACCAATGCGCGCCCCCGCGTGCAGCACGACACGATCACCGATTTCCACGAATGGATACACAACCGCACCGGCGAAGACGCGCACGTCGCGACCCAACCGCGACCCCAACCCAATGACGACGTGCGGACCAATCCACGTACCCGCCCCGAGCTCAACATCGTCCTGCACGACGGCATACGCGTCGATCGTCACACCGTCGGCGACGAGCGCCGATGGCGATACGACCGCCGTTGGGTGTACGCCAACGGCACGACGTTCCGGTCGATGAAAATGGGCCAGGAGCGTCACCATCGCATCGACCGGTTTGTCCACCACGATGCGTGCGCCTGGACTCCCCTCTGCGTCGGCGAGGTCTGGTGAGACGAGCACAATGCCAGCACCAGTGGACGCAAACCACGCGCGATACCGAGCGTGCGCGAAAAAGCTAAGGTCGGTGGACATCGCGCGGTCCAGCGGAGCGATCCCATCAACGGAGATGGCGGGATCGCCGCGGAGGAGGCCACCGACACGCACCGCTACGTCAGCGGCGGTGATGGGCCTCCGCCCATCACCGCCGCTGACGTGTGCGGTTGCAAGTACGCCCGTCACTACCGCGGCGGCTTCTTGGTCTGGATGCCGGCCGGCGCGGCCGTCGGCCCAACACCCTTCACCGCCGCTTTCGGCGCGGACAACTTGAGGCGCGAAATGACGCGATCGGTGATGTCGAGGTTCTTGTCGGCGGAGACAATAAAGGATCCCGCCGCGACGTCGAAGATGAACGAATACCCACCGTCTGTGCGCACGTCGTCAAGCACCTTGCGGATATTATCGTAGATTGGTTGCAGTAATTCGCCCTGTCGCGAATTGGCCTGCTCCTCAAGCTTTTGCGCACGATCCTGAAAATCAGCCTGTTTCTCGCGCAGCGTTTTGAGGCGCGCATCCTTCGCCGTTGGCGACAGCGCGACCTCCTCCTTTTTATACTGCTCATCCAACGCGGTCAGCGAGTCAGAGAGTTTGGCGACTTGCGCACGCATGGTCTCCATCTCCTTCTGGAGTTGGAGCTGCGCCTCGGTGGCACCTGGAGCGGATGACAACAGCGCCTGAGAGTTCACGAACGCAAACTTCTGCGGAGCGGGCTGCGCCGAAGTGAGTGACGGGGCGCTGAAAAGCAGCGCGCACGCGCCGACGACAAGGGTATGACGCATCTGAAATCCTCTAGAAGAGCTGGCCGAGCCGGAAGTGAAACTGCCACCGCGGATCCGGCTTCGCGCGGAGGGTGACGGGGTCGATCGACGTGCGATCGAATCCGTACGCCATATCGAGCCCGAGTGGCCCCAGTGGCGTAATCGTTGAGACGCCGACGCCCGCGGAACGAAACAGCCGCGTCGGGTTGATCTGGCGAGCCGATGACCAGTTGTTGCCGGCATCGGTGAACGCGTTGAAGTAGAACATCTGGTTGAACCGCACACCGACTTCACCCGTCACGGTCATGAAGGCATTGCCGAACGACGCGGGATCGGAGCGAAATTGATCGGTTCCGGGATTAAACCCGTTGGGGGTGATGGAGAACTCCGGATAGCCACGCAACTGCTGTCCGAATTGTACACCACCCATCGAAAACTGCTGCTGAAAGAAGAACGGACCGGAATTGCCGAAGAGCGCACCAGATCGCGCGGTAAGCCCCATCACCAGCTTGATCGGTTGTCCGCCCGTCTTCCCGCCGAACTCGGCGAGCGGAGCGTAGGCACGGTACTCACCGGTTATGCGCTGAAAGTCCACGGTACCGCCCAGCGGCCCGCCGCTAAAGTCCATCGTGATCGACCTCAGCGTTCCGCCACTGGCGAACGGCATATCGAACCGCGTGTCGCTGGTGTACTCCAAACCGATGTTTGATCGAAGGCAATTTCGTGAACACCCGCCTTGCACCGTCCCAGACGCGAACGTCGAGGATTCTCCGTTATACGAGATGGCGAAGGTTGAGAACAGTGACCACGGCACCGGGATACCGAGGCGAAATTGTCCGCCCGTCCGAATCTGCTGTCCGAGATTTCCAACCACGAAACGAGACTGCGTGCGATATGCGCTGAGCGTGCCTGAGAGGCGCGTTCCCTTGAGGGCAGGATCGGAATAGGTCGCCGTAAAGTCGTTGAAGAAGCGCCCGTACTGCCAGTTCAACTGCCCGCGCTTGCATAACCCGAAAAGATTGGGTTGCTCCACACCGATGAAGCCGCCGAATCCCACACCGCCCTGGCCCACCGAAGCGCCGAAGTTGATGCTTCCCGTGCGCTTCTCCTTGACGCGGAACACAATATCGACATCCCCTTCCTCGTTCACCGGCCGATAATCCGGGAACGCCATGGGCGCCTCGAAAAAGTTCAGATTGCTGATGCTTTGATAGCTACGGACGAGTGTCTGCTGACTGAATACACCGCCCGGTACCAAGAAGATCTGGCGGCGAATGCAGTCGTCGGACGTAAAGTCGTTGCCGACGATTTCGATCCGATTGACGATCGCAGGATTTCGCTCGTCGATCTCCCAGCGCAGGTTCACCACCGACGCAGAATCGGCGCCGACCTGACGCTCGACGACAGGATTGACACGCGCATACAGGTAGCCAAAGTCGCGGTACCGCGCGTTCACCTTCTCGCTCGCCTCATCCCACTTCTTCTGATCGAACACGCCTTCAGGCGCCGACGCTTCACGCGAGACCAACCCCTTCACGCGTTGCGTCAGGGTGGGATCATTGCCCTCGAACGGATAGAGGAGCTTCAGTTCGTCAGTCGAAAAGCGACGATTGCCGGCGATTTCGAACGAGCCGATGCGATATCGCGGACCTTCGTCGACGGCGATCTCCACCAACCCTTTGCCGCGAGCACGATCGACCAGCATCGTATCCTTCGAGATCCGCATGTCGACGTAGCCAAGGCGCGAGTACAGCCCCGGAATTCGCTCGCCGAGATCACCGACGTACTTGTCGTCGTTGTATTCGCCCTTCCGGAACCACCAGAACCCTTCGGGACGCGTCTTCATCGCCGCCACCACGGTCTTATCCTTGACTAAGGTGTTGCCAAGAATATCGATGCCAGACACGGCCAGTCGTCGTCCTTCATCCACTCGATAGGTGAGCCCAACGCGCCCGTCAGGCATCACGGTCGAATCGATCGTCACGCGGGCGAGATAGTACCCTGCGCTTTGATACAGCGAATCGATGCGCGCCCGTGCAAGAGCCACCTGCAGCGGATCAATAGGACGGCCAATAAGCAGTTCGACCTTGTCGCGTACCGATCGCGGAGAGACGTTCTTGGGACCGGCTACCTGCAAGTCACCAAGCAACACGCGCTCGCGAACCGCCAGCACGACAAGCGCTTTTCCAGCCACCGATTCGATATCACACTGCACGTCGACATTGTCGAATTCGTTCATCGCATAGAGCGCCTTGATGGCGCGCTGGATCGATGGAAAATTCAGTGGGCTGCCCACGACGAGGGATGCTTCCGTGCGAATGCGTTGATCCGCGATGCGACTATTGCCGCGGATTGCAATCGAATCAGGGGTCGCACAACGGCCCGCATCGTCCTGCGCTGCGGCCGAACGCGCCGCCGCGAACGTCGCGAACATCGCGAGAGCGGCGGTCCGGATGGCCATCAAGGCCTTCCCTTGGAAGAAGCTGTTGTGCATAGCCTTGAAATATACACCAAAAGCGGAACGGCCGGACCCAGAGTGGGTCCGGCCGCTGGAAATCGCCTGCTGTAACCCTCAGGGCGTGGGTGACAGGACGCGGAACTCCAGCTTGTCCTTCTCGGTCGATGACACCGCAACCTCAATCTCATCGCCCTTCGAAAACTCGGCCGTCAGGATCTTCTCAGACAGCGGATCCTCGATATATCGCTGAATGGCCCTCTTGAGCGGACGCGCACCAAAGTGCTCGTCATACCCATGATCCACCAGAAACGTCACGGCCGCATCGGTCAGCTTGATGGTCAAATCCTCCTCGGCAAGACGCTTCTGCACATCGGCGAAAACGATGGCCACGATCTTCGAAATATGCTCCTTGCCGAGCGGGTGAAACACGATCACGTCGTCGAGCCGGTTCAGGAACTCTGGGTTGAACACCCGTCCCATTTCTTCCTTCACCTTCTCCGAAATACGCTCGAAATCGCCCCGCGAATCGGACGACCCGAAGCCCAACGATTTCCCCTTGGTGATATCCTTCGCGCCGACGTTGGACGTCATGATGACCACGGTGTTCTTGAAGTCGATCACCCGACCATAGTTGTCCGTCAGATGGCCCTCATCCAACACCTGCAGAAGGATGTTGAACACGTCCGGATGGGCTTTCTCGATTTCATCGAGCAGCACCACGCTGTAGGGCTTCCGTCGCACGGCCTTCGTCAGCGTTCCAGAGTCTTCGTAGCCCACATACCCCGGAGGAGCGCCGATGAGCCGCGACACGGAAAACTTCTCCATGTACTCGCTCATATCCACGCGAATCAGCGCTGACGCGTCCGCGAACAGGAACTTGGCCAGCGATCGGGCCAACTCCGTCTTACCCACGCCCGTCGGGCCGGAGAAGATGAAGGAGCCGATCGGTCGGCGAGGGTCCTTGAGCCCGGCGCGACTGCGACGAATCGCGCGCGCCAATGCCTTAATGGCCTCGTCCTGCCCGACCACCGATAAGTGCATCTCGTCTTCCATACGCAGCAGGCGCGATGTTTCGGCTTCCTGAAGACGCATCACCGGAATGCCTGTCCACCGACTCACGATGAAGGCGATTTCCTCCTCGCCCAAGGTAGGCCGATGCGACGCGCGGCGTTGCTCCCACTCCTCTTGCTTCTTGCGGATCTCGCCCTGCACTTCGCGTTCGTTGTCCCGCAGGGAAGCCGCGCGCTCGAAATTCTGATCGCGAACCGCCGCTTCTTTCTCGACGTTGATCGCCTCCAGCTGCTCTTTGAGCGACGCGACCTCGGACGGCGGAACCTGAGCGGCCAACCGTGCCCGTGCTCCCGCCTCGTCGATCACATCGATCGCCTTGTCCGGCAAGAACCGATCGGTGATGTACCGCTCGGATAACTTGGCTGCCGCCACCAAGGTTTCGTCAGGAATGTTCACACGATGATGATCTTCATACTTCTTGCGCAGTCCCTGCAGAATCTGCACGGTTTCGTCGATCGATGGCGGGTCGACGACCACCGTCTGGAAACGGCGTTCGAGTGCACCGTCTTTCTCGATGTACTTGCGATACTCGTTCAGCGTTGAAGCCCCGACGCACTGCAGCTCGCCGCGCGCCAACGCGGGCTTGAGCATGTTACTGGCGTCGATGGCGCCTTCTGCCGCACCCGCGCCGACCAGCGTGTGCAGTTCATCGATAAACAGAATGACTTGCTTGTTTTGCGCGATCTCGTTCATCACGGCCTTCAGCCGCTCCTCGAACTGTCCGCGGTATTTTGTGCCGGCAATGACGGCCGCCATGTCGAGCGACAGCACGCGATTGTCGCGCAAGGAATCGGGGCACTCTCCGTTCGCGATCAGCTGTGCCAGCCCCTCGACAATCGCCGTCTTGCCCACGCCGGGCTCGCCGATCAACACCGGGTTGTTCTTCTTCCGGCGCGTCAGCACCTCCATCACCCGCTCGATTTCTTTGGCCCGGCCGATCGTCGGGTCCAACTGCCCCTCGGACGCCAGCTGGGTCAAGTCGCGACAAAAGTGATCGAGGGCCGGCGTCTTGGATTTCTTGTCGCCTTTGGCCGATGCAGCCGTAGGCGGCGGCGTCCCCGTTTTCTCCGAAGACACCGGCGGCTGATCTGTCGCCGGCATGTCTGTGCCCAGGACCCGAAGCGTCTCCGCCCGCGCCGCATCAAGGTTCAGCCCAGCGTCCGTCAGCACCTGCGCGGCAATTCCCTTTTCCTCGCGCAAGAGCCCAAGCAAGAGGTGCTCCGTGCCAACATAGCTGTGGCTCAAGTCACGTGCCTCAGCCATGGCGAGCTCCAGGACTTTCTTGGCCCGAGACGTGTACGGCAAATCAGGTCCAGTGGCTTGCGCCGCTTTGCCCTTCTTGACCGTCTCTTCGATCTTCTGCGTGACGTCGTCAAGGTCCACGTTGAGACTCTGCAACACGTTCGCCGCAACGCCTTCCCCCTCACGGATGAGACCGAGCAAGATGTGCTCTGTCCCCACGTATTCGTGGTGAAGTCGCGCCGCTTCTTCGCGTGCTATCGCGAGAACCTTTCGTACACGCTCAGTGAAGTTGTAGCCGTTCATCGTCCCCTCAGGATCTGGTCATGGCGGATCATTCGACGCCGCCTCCTTCGCTCACCAGCGCCTGACGCACGTATCGCGCGCGCGCCAAGTTCGCGTCTGCGTCGGTCAACGCTTTGCCCTCTGCATGGGCAAGGTGCGCCGCCTGCGCAAAAATCAGGAGCTTGTTGAGAGTGTATACACTGAGGCCGGAGATCAGTTTCAGGCCGACGGCCAAACGGACCCCGCTCAGGTAGTTCATCGCCTCGTCAAACGTGAGACTGCGGGCGTAGCGCAACGTACCATACGCCCGCCACAACTTGTCCTCGATAATATAGCCAGCATCGCGCACCAGGACACGGCGCGCTTCCTCCTCTCTCTCGATCACATGCCGCACCACACGGACCAGGGAGTCTTGCAACTCCTCCTCTGAGCGACCAAGCGTCGTTTGGTTGGACAGTTGGAAGAAATTGCCGACCACTTCGCTCCCCTCGCCGTACAAACCACGGTAGGTCAATCCCAGCTGTTGAAGGCCGGCCAGCACCTTCCCGATCTCTTTAGTGAGAACCAGCCCAGGCAAGTGAATCAACACCGAAGCCCGCAGCCCCGTGCCAACATTCGTTGGGCACGCCGTCAAGAATCCGAACTCTCGGTGAAACGCGTATGGCACTTGCGATCCCAACTCGCGGTCCAACCGCATTGCCGCCTCAAATGCCTGTGGGACCGCAAAACCGGAACGCAGGCACTGCAGCCGCAAATGATCTTCTTCGTTCACCAACATGCCGACACGCTGTCCCAAAAACACCGCTGCTCCACTCCGCAGCGGGTGTTGCTTGTCAAGTCCAGCGAGCTCCTTGCTGATGAGATGCCGCTCATGAAGCAGTTGCCGCTCCTGAGGCGCCAGCTCGTCGAGCCGAACTAACATGCTCCCATCCAAGGACGGCACGGCGACAAGCGCGTCACGGACCTGCGCCAGCATGCGCAAGCGCTCACCCTCCCGGGCCCGACCGGCAAACGCGTAGCCGGAGACGTTGCGAGCCAGTCGCACGCGCGTGGAGATGACGACGTCGGCTGAAGGGCCCGAGGCGTCCAGCCACCCGACCCCGCCGTCGGGCAGGAGCGAGAGATCCAGAGGCGTCCTCCGCGTACTCATTCGATCACCCTGAGCCGATCGCGGAGCTCCGCCGCCAGCTCGAACTGCTCACTGTCGACGGCCCGCCGGAGGCGATCGCGCAAGTCATGTACGGAGTCGGCCTTTTCGACCAGGTGCGCTACGGGCGCATGGTACGCCACGCCAACGTGTTTGGAATTGCCGTGCAGTCGGCGGAGCAGCTCGCGGAGGCTCTGCTCCATGGCATCATAGCAATGCGGGCAGCCAAGACGCCCCGTCGCGCGAAAGTCTCGTGCCGTCGCCCCGCAAAAGGTGCACGAGGCGGCGTCTTCTGGCGTTGACGACGCATGCTGCTGGACAGCCTGCAACAGATCACCCAGCGGATGCTCCGGCGCCGCCAAGGTCGTCGCGACACCCTGCTCAGCCGCGCACTTCTCGCAGAGGTCCAGCTTGGTGACCGCGTTCTCGACAATGCGCGTGAGTTGCACCACTGCGTCTCGTTCCTTGCATGAATCGCAAAGCATCACGCCTCCGAATGCCGGTCTGCTGCGTCAACCAATCTTCCCCCTTCCAACAGTAACGTTCGGTGCGCACGCGCGGCCAGTGACGCGTTGTGGGTAACTACCACAAGGCCCATGGTCAGATCGCGCGCGAGCTCGGCGAACAGGTCGTGCAGCCGCTCGGCGTTGTGAGCGTCCAGATTGCCACTTGGCTCATCCGCAAGCAGCAGGGACGGCTCGGCGGCAAGCGCCCGAGCCACCGCAGTCCGCTGCTGCTCGCCGCCCGACATCGCCGATGGCCGATGGTGACGCCGTGCGGACAACCCCACACGCTCCAGCAACTCCTCCGCGCGTGCGCGCGCCGCGCGGCCGTCGCGACCCGCAATGCGTAACGGCATCATCACGTTCTCCATAGCCGAAAACTCCCGTAACAGATGATGGAACTGAAAGACGAATCCCACCGTCCGGTTCCTGAGCGCCGCGAGCGGCTCGTCGGCTAGCTCTGCGATCGCCTGTCCACCGAGCGAAATCCGACCGGCAGAGGGCTGCTCAAGTGCACCGAGCAAGTGAAGCAGCGTGCTCTTGCCAGAACCGCTATACCCCATCACCGCCACCATCTCGCCGCGTCGCACTGTGAGCGAAACGTTGTCGAGCACCCGAATGATCCCGCCGTCTCCGCCCAAAAAATCTTTCACCAATCCCTCGGCGACCACGACTGGCGATTCAACTGGCAACTCACTCATGGCGAATCGCCTCGACCGGATACAACTTCGCTGCCTGTGAGGCGGGATGGAGCGTAGCTACGGCGGCAATGGCGAGGCTCGCGCAGGCGATCAACGCGACATCGACCACGTCGGTGTACACCGGAAGGTGATCGATGAAGTAAATCTTCGGGTCGAGGGCAATCAGGTGATAGCGTTCCAGCAGGACGTTCACGACGAGTCCCACGACGAGCCCACCAAACGTGCCAACGGCGCCAATGATAAGCCCCTGCCACAGGAACGTGCGCCGAATAGAACGCCCCGGAAGGCCCATCGCACGTAGAATGCCGATCTCGCGGGTCTTGTCGGACACGACCATGGTGAGCGTACTGACGATGTTGAAGGCTGCAACCACCACGATCAGCAACAGAATGACGCCCATACCCAACTTCTCAAGCTTCAAGGCCTGAAACAGTTGTGAGTTCTGCTCTTGCCAGTCTACGAATCGGACTGGTGATTTGACCGAGTCACGCATCGCGTCGGCGACGGCCGCCGCTTGCCAACGATCCCGTGTTTGCACCTCGATGCCCGTCACGTCGTTCCCAATCCCAGCGAATCGTTGCGCGACCTTGAGCTCGAGATAGAGATAGAGATCGTCATATTCATACATCCCCGTCTCGAAGACCCCGGAGACGACGACGCTATCAAAGCGTGGAATCAACACGCCGGTAGACGCGTTCATCTCGGCGCCGCCCTGCCCGAGCAACACGATCGTATCCCCAGGGAACGCACTCAGTTTTGCGGAAAGCGACTTGCCAAGCACAGCACCCGGCAGCGACACTCCCTCCCGCACAAACCGAAAATCCCCGAGAATCGCATGCGTCCGGATACTCGTGGCATCAATGGCGTTCACACCCTGCGCCTCAATGCCGACGACCTGCGCGCCAGTCTGAAAACTCCCGCCGAGGTTGCGCACAAGGCCTTGCGTGGTCACAAAGGGTGCAGCCGCCACGACGCCCGTGAACGCACTCAGTTCGCGGCGCACGGCGGGCCAATCCGGGAGACGCATGTCCTGTCCGTAGGGCAATGCGCGAAGATCGGGACTCCCCACCAGGATCTTGTCGCGGAGATCGCGCTGCAACCCGTTCATCACGCCCATGATGACGATCAGCGCCGCCACACCGAGCAACACACCACCGATCGCGATCACACTGATCAGCGAGAGCAATTTCGACCCACGACGGCTGCGCAGATAGCGCCAGGCAATCGAGAGTTCCAAGGCGCGCATCGACACCGCTTACTCGGGGCGCATCGTAGGAAACAAGATCACGTCGCGGATGTTGGCGGTATCAGTGAGGTACATGAACAGGCGATCGATGCCAATGCCCACGCCACCGGTTGGCGGCATGCCGTACTCCATCGCGCGCAGGTAGTCCTCATCGACCCCCGACGCCTCGTCGTCTCCGGCGTCACGCAAACGTGCCTGCGCTTCAAACCGTTCGCGCTGGTCAATCGGATCGTTGAGTTCCGAGAACGCATTCGCCAACTCCTTGCCCCGCGCGAACAGTTCAAACCGTTCGGTCAGCCCAGGCACGCCTCGCTTGGGCTTCGCCAGCGGTGACAGTTCGATCGGATAGTCGACGACGAACGTCGGGACGTCGATGGTCGACTCCACCAACGCCTGAAACATCTCATCGAGAATCTTCGGACGACTGAGCGTGGCGACCTTGTTCACGCCAATGCGCTCCGCCAGCTGTCGGAGTGTGGCGTCGTCTGCGGTCATGACATTGGATCCGGCCGCCTGCGTCAACGACTCCACCCACGAGATTCTTGGAAACGGCGGGGTCAAGACGGGAACCTTGTCACCGACTCCCGGGACGTCACGAAGGGTCGTCGCGGCACCAACCAAAAGTGTTTCTACGCGCGACATCATCGTCGTGTAATCGGCGAACGCCTCATAGAACTCGAGCATGGTGAACTCGGGATTGTGCGTCCGATCGATCCCTTCGTTCCGAAAGTCGTGACCAATCTCGTAGACACGCTCGAATCCCCCCACGATCAATCGCTTGAGATACAGCTCGTCGGCAATACGCAGATAGAGCGGCATGTCCAACGTATTGTGATGCGTGATGAAGGGGCGCGCGGAGGCACCACCGTACAGCGGTTGCAGCACCGGGGTCTCCACTTCGAGATACCCCATGCCGTCGAGCTGCGAGCGTATGGAGCGCGTGAGCAGAGACCTGGCACGAAACAACGCGCGCACCTCCGGGTGCACCGCGAGGTCGGCATAGCGCTGGCGCGCCCGCTGCTCAGTGTCCGCGAACGCGGAATACCGAACAATCTGACCGTCGACTACCTGCTCCTTGCCGAGTGGCAACGGCCGCAGCGCCTTGGAAAGGAGCTCGACGTGCGTCACACGGACCGTCGCTTCACCCGTCTTCGTACGCATCATGGGGCCTGTCACCCCAACCCAATCGCCAAGATCGTAGGCGTCGAGCTGTGCAAACAGCGCATCGCCAATTTCGTCCTTGCGGAAGTACAGCTGCACGCGGCCATCCATGTCTGCCAAGTGGGCAAACGCGGTCTTGCCTTGCGCGCGCCACGAGACGAGTCGCCCAGCCACGCGCACCATTGTCGACTCGTCCGCATTGTCGAGCAGGGCCACCGCGTCACGTGCGGTGTGGGTGCGATCAAAGGAATACGCAAAGGGCTCGATCCCATCGGCGCGAAGTCGCTCAAGCTTGTCGCGACGCGCCTGCATCAGGAAATTGAGTTCGTCGCTCATCGCGGAAGATCCTCCCCACCGGGCGCGCTTTCCTGCTTCAAGTACGCGTGGATAAACGGATCGAGGTCTCCGTCCATAACGCGCTGCACATCCGCGATCTTGAGTTCGGTGCGGTGATCGTTCACCATCGTGTACGGTTGAAAGACGTAACTGCGAATCTGGCTGCCGAAGGAGACGTCCTGCTTGTTCGCATCGAACGCCGCCTTGACAGCGGCCTGCTTGTCGGCTTCGCGCTGGTACAGCTTATTCTTGAGCTGCTTCATCGCAGTCGCCTTATTTTTGAACTGTGACCGTTCCGCTTGCGACGCGCAGACGAGGCCCGTTGGCAAGTGCGTAATTCGCACTGCGGACGACGTCTTGTTGACGTGCTGCCCACCGGCGCCTGAGGCGCGATACACGTCGATCCGAAGGTCCTCCTCCCGGATCTCGATGTTGATTTCCTCGTTCACGACCGGATATACAAACACCGACGCGAAGCTGGTGTGCCGGCGCGCTTGAGAATCGTAGGGAGAGATCCGCACGAGACGATGGACACCCGACTCAGGCCGCAGGAACCCGTAGGCGTTCAGGCCTTTGATCTCGAGGACGGACCCCTTGATCCCAGCCTCCTCACCCTCGCTGCGATCCAGCATATGCAGTTCGAATCCCTGCCGTTCGGCCCAGCGGATGTACATGCGCTCGATCATCTCGGCCCAGTCCTGCGCTTCGGTGCCGCCGGCGCCGGCCGAGATCTCGACCTGCGCATCACGGAAGTCATCTCGGCCTCGTAACAGCGACTTGACTTCGAAGGCGTCGAGGTCCCCGTTGATGCGCTCAACCTCGACATCGAGCTCTTTGTTCATCGACCGATCCGGGTCTATCGAAAGCAACTCGTCGAGCTCGCGCGCCGACGCACAGCGCGACAGCAAGCTGTCGAACGGATCGACCCAACCTTTCAACTCTTTGACCTGCTGCACGATATCGCGCGCGTGTTCCTGATCGTTCCAGAACGCGCCATCGGACATTTCGTTCTCGTACGCGTTCAACGTCGAGCGTTTGGATTCGAGGTCAAAGATACCTCCGCATGTCCGCAAGCCGTTCTTCGGCTCCGGTCAGCACTTTCAGGCGTTCGCCGTCCTGCATGGCCTTCCTCCACGTACGACACGAGCCGCCCACCATTGCGGAGAGCGGCTCGAGAGATGGTCATCGCTCGATATGCATGGAAGCTAGCAACCCGACGGGCGGGCATCCAGCGGCAACACCACATCGATTCCGGCGGGAGGCTAGAACAGCTTGCGACCACCGCCGAGGATTTCATTGAGCGCGTCCTGAAAGTGCGGAGATCCCTCGGCCGACTCTCGCCCAACTTGCTCAAGATACTCCTCGTAGCTTTTCTTGATATCTTCGCGAAAGAGCTGTCGTAAGGTCCCTTCGCGCAGACCTTCCTCACGCTTTTGTGGATGGTAGGCCACGAGGTCAGAGACGAGCGCGCGAGCAAGGCGCCGCGCACGCTGACTCGGGTCCGCGTTCAGAAACGGGTTGCCCGAACGCCGAGGCGTCGGCGATGACGTGGTCGCCCCCGCCGGGGTTCGCGAGGCCACCGGCGCTGCGCCGAAAGCCGGTGTGGGCCTCGGCGTGATGCTGGGGAGCCGCGCTGGCTGCGGTGGGGCGAGTTGCGGCGCCACCGATGCACGGGAAGCCGACGGTTCCGGAGCGACCGCGTGCGATGGTGACGGGGGAACCGGCTCGACGATCGGCATTCCCTCGTGGACGGGCGTCGTGGCCGACAGCGCCACGGCCGTTGGAGGACGCACCGGAGTCAGCGATGACGCCGCAGAAAACGGACGCTGCGGCGTTGGGCGCGGCGTTGGCGCATTGACCGCACTCTGTGAAGAAGGAGTGACAGATATGGGGAGCGTGCCGCCGGCGATCGCGATCACCCCACCGCACACCGAGCAGCGAGCGCGAACTCCTGTGGCAGGGACCTTTCCTGGATCAACGCGAAAGACGGAACGGCACTCGGGGCACGAGACGGTCATCGCGTCTGCCCTCCAGAGCGCACTCCATCGGGAGCGCGTACGCGGTCCGCCGCAATCACACTCGACGACGGTGTCGACGACAGTTCGCGCCGCTGATCTACCGTCCACACGGAGCCCGGTAACGTTTTTGCGTAGCTTTTCATTTCCGTAGCCAACTCGCTGACCTCGACCGCTCGCGTAAAGCAGCGGCGCTGATTGGTGACGACTCCGACAGAGAGGGTCATCAGCGGCACTTTGTGCAGCTGCCCTCGACGGTCCTTCCCGAAGTAATATCCCACAGTGCGGTCCTGCTCGGAATACTGCAGCGGAACCAACTCATCAAATACCTGAATCACCTCGTCGCAGACCCGGGGCATCGCGAACACGGGAATAGTATACAGGAAATCGTCACCGCCGATGTGGCCGACAAAACCGCCTTCGCCGCACAATCCCTTCACCACATCGTGCAGGATTCTGGCCAGCAACTGGATCACGCGATCGCCACTATGGTACCCATAGCGATCGTTGAACTCCTTAAAATGATCGAGGTCGGCATAACAGGCGGCGAAGGTCTCTCCCGACTTGACCCGTCGCTCAAGGTCCGCTGCAATCTCTCTCGCGCCCGGCAGCCGTGTTGACGGATGCACATCGGTGTCACGGTCACTTCGGCGAAGCATTGATGCCAAGCGGGCGACAGCCTCCTCTTCCTCGACCTCGGCACGAAGCACTTCATCGGCACCCGCGTCAAAAGCGTCCCGAAACCGACTGTTTGGAACGACGATCACCACTGGAACGATCGCCGTATAGGCATCTTGTTTCAGGTGCCGACAGGCTGCAATGACTGACGACTGCCACGCCTCGTCCCCTCGAGCGTCGAGTACGATAGCCCTCGGCCGCGCGCGCAGGACCATCGAAATCACCTCTTCGGAACTCCCGACCGAACAGAGGGAGGAGGCACTTGCCAGCCACGCCGCGAGCCACGCCGGAACTGTCTGACCATTCGTCAGAAGCACCGAAGTCTGCTCGGATAGTGCGTAATCGGTCATCTAGGCAGGTCGAATGCGTCGCCATGTGGGCCCGCACATGACCGTCATGGCCGCGCGCGAGGTATCCTCCTGCTGTGACGACTAGCCGTCTTCTTTCGCCACGCTCCTGAGGCCCTCACGCCGCACGGGCAGATCGCGCCGAGCGACGCGGCTAAGGCGCGAACGGGACCAGCCGTATCCCCGTGGAGAGACGCGGCTGGTCCAGCGGCGTCCGGCTCATATGCACTCGACTGTCGATGCCATCCAGTTGAAGGCCGGCGACGCGGACGCCACCGAAGCGGCGCACTCGCACCGTAACGTAGGCGTCAATCAAACTTACCAAGTGATTCGCGGCCACAACGCCCGCGAAATTCACCGCGCGCTGATAGCTCCGGTTCGCTGACGATATCGTCTGACGGTACACGTCCTGTTGGAGCTGCGCATCGCGCCAACTCCAGCGATACGCGTCGGTGACCGCTCGCTCGGTGTAGAACTGCAGGGCGCGTTGGTACGCAGCGCTGGTGGATGGTGGCGCAGCATTGGCGTCTTGCCAGAACGTCTCCCGGGCAAGCCGCCATCGCATCCCATTGAAGGTGGTCTCGTCCGTTTCCGGCTCGACCGCGCCCCCGGGAGTTCTGTCGTAGACTCCACTGGCGACGAACTTCTCCATCGACTCGTAGTAGTTCCAGGCACCTGTTGGACGGCTGACGGAAAAGGGTCGACGCGCCACGTCTGCGGCGAGGCTTTGGTATTCGTTTCGATCGCGATTGCCGTCTCGCCGCGCTGTCACCGCTTGCAGCACGAAGTACAATTCGGCGACCGCGTACCCCACGCTCCTCTGCTGTCCCAATGCAAACTGGCCGGAACCGGGCACCAGCCCCGATGCCAACGGGGCCCACCACGGCGCGCCCGCGGCGCGAGCATCGAGGCCTGTGCGCTCACGACTGCGGGAAACCTCGACGCTTGTGGCTTTGGACCGAGGAAGACCGAGCAAAGCCCTTTGCTGAACTGGTTGAGCGGACCCGCGTTGCGCGAGCGGGAAGGTACCGCCCACGATCAGCGCGACGCCCAGCATGGCCCATTGACATCTGGTGGCAGTGAAGCGCAGGACTCGCACAGCGGCGTCTCGCATTAGAAACGCGCTCGCAACGTGATGTACGTGGGCGGCTCTCCGAACTGCGACGACAAGCGATCGAATCGCCGCGCGAAGTCAAAACCGAAGGCGTCACGTTGAAAGCCCAGACCAAGCGACGGGCCACCAGCGTCACCGGATTGCCTTTTATATCCCACACGGAAAAAATACTGGCCGCGATAGCTTAGGGTCGACCCAAGGCCAACGCCGGTTCCCGTCAGTGCGGGTGATCGGATCACATCGAGATTCACATCGAGTGCCGCGTCCGCTGCGGTGAGCGCGCCTACTGGGATCCGCGCCGACGCTCCCGCCTGTATGAGGCGGGGAAGGGGGTCCGCTTGCGGTTGGTCCTTGACCTGCAACTTGGGACCAAGGTTGCGAACGGAAACTCCGAAGGAAACCGGCGACGTTGTCGGCAACGAGTATTGCGCACCGAGATCAAGGGCGCTTGAAGACCCAGGCGGAGCCGCCTGCCCACCACACGCGCCCGAGCAGTCGTTGAACGCCACGACGAGGAGTTTGTAGGTAAGGCCCACGCTCAGCCGTTTCCCAACCGGCGTGGCATACGATGCGGCAAGCACGTACGATCGGTTGCGCAACACGCCCGTGGGGTTCCCGTTCGGATCCGTTGCCTGCTGGTCTCCGTAGTCTACGAAGTAACCGGCAACTCCAACCGTCCCAATCACGCGAGACGGGATGACCACGGTAAGCATCACGCTGTTCGCGAGAAAGGTCGACGAATGATGGAATGCGATTTCTTTGGATGACATGCGCGCCAACGCCGCCGGATTCCACCACAGTCCTTCAGCAGCAAGCGCGGTATCTGCCGATACGGCCTCGCCAAGCGCTGTGGCCTTCGCACCAAACGGAACGAGAAGAAAAAGCGCGGCACTCTGTGCGTGCACCACCGACCCAGAGAGGACGGTAGCCAGGAAAGCCCACGCCAGACTCGCTCGTGTCCTCCGCCACCGAACCCGCCAGCAGGTCACTCCAATCACCCCTGACCGCTCGCGTCACCATACCCAAGGCGCCGCACGGCGGCGGGATTCTTACGCCAATTCGCCAGCACCTTTACCCAGAGATCGAGATACACGGGCTGCCCGACCAGCCGCTCGATCTTCACACGAGCGGCCTTGCCGAGTTTCTTGATTTGTTGTCCGTTTGCCCCGATCACGATCGCCTTCTGACTGTCTCGTTCAACGTGCAGCACCGCACGAATGTAAATAGGCGACGCATTCTCCCGATACTCTTCGATCACACAGGCGAGAGCATGGGGCAGTTCATCGCCCAACTGCTCAAGCGCCGTTTCTCGAACCAGTTCCGCACAGAAGAATCGAATGGGCTGTGTCGACAGCTCGTCATCCGGATACAAATAGGGACTTTCTGGCAGAAAGTTTGTGATGGTGGTCACCAACGTGTCGATTCCAGCGCCGCTCGCCGCCGAGATCAACACGGCGTCAGTATAGTGACTGAGCAAGCGAGCGCCGGCCTCTGGCTCAAGCAGATCGGACTTATTGAGCGCCATGACGATCCTTGCGCGTGGTGCTTTCTCCAGACCAGCGGCCTGCTGGAAAGACGAGGGAATGGTTGCCGTGGCGTCGACGACGTGCACGAGCACATCTGCGTCTCGCACAGCGGCGAGTGCAGCGTGCTGCATGGCGGTGTGCAGCGTATCGCGTGGCTCCAGGAGTCCCGGCGTGTCGAGAATCACCATTTGCGTGTCTCCCTCCGTGCGAATGCCCACCACCCGATGCCTGGTGGACTGGGCTTTCGGGGAGGTGATCGCGAGCTTCTCGCCCACGAGCCGATTGAGCAAGGTGGACTTGCCCGCGTTTGGGAATCCGGCAACGGTGACAATGCCAGCGCGAGTCATGGTCAACTCCGTGATAAATCATGGGAGGTAGAGGCCGCGCGCACGCCGCTCAAAGAATGGGAGCGCGTCGGGGGACCAAGGTACAGAAACGAAGAAGCCCCCGCCACTAGGTGACGGGGGCTTCAAAAGGTGCCGGCAACGGCCTACTCTCCCGCGGTCTCTCGACCGGAGTACCATTGGCGCTGCTTGGCTTAACGACCGTGTTCGGGATGGGAACGGGTGTGGCCCAAGCGCTCTAGTTGCCAGCGATTTCCTTTGGAAATCGCAGGGATGTGTCGACCATAGGTCTCCACATGTTTCATGACAACGCTCCGCTGACGCGTCGCTATTTGCCATGTGCGATTTCCGTTATAAAACAAACTGCGTAGAACTGAACGCAATCTGACAAACGGATGGGAGTGATCGTAGGGCATCGTCACCTTTCGGGAGATCGATGCATGACAGCGTATGCTTTGCGTAATTCTTAAGTGTTGCTTGTGCCCATGGAAAAACCATGGGGGAGTCAAGCCGCACGGGCGATTAGGACGGCTGCGCTCGGAACACCTCGCGGTGCTTCCACGTGCCGCCTATTGACGGAGTAGTCTCCTCCGGCCCTTCAGAGAGCTCAAGGCTCTAGGGAGAATTCATCTTGGGGGGCGCTTCCCACTTAGATGCTTTCAGCGGTTATCGCCACCGATCGTCGCTACCCGGCGTTGCAGCTGGCGCCACAGCCGGGACACGAGCGGATCGTCCGACTCGGTCCTCTCGTACTAAAGTCCGCTCCCCTCAATTCTCCAACGCCCACGACGGATACAGACCGAACTGTCTCACGACGTTCTGAACCCAGCTCATGTGCCACTTTAACCGGCGAACAGCCGGACCCTTGGGACCTTCTCCAGCCCCAGGATGTGACAAGCCGACATCGAGGTGCCAAACCGCGCCGTCGATGTGAACTCTCGGGCGCGATAAGCCTGTTATCCCCAGCGTACCTTTTATCCGTTGCGCGATAGCCGATCCACACCGGGCTACCGGATCACTACGGCCGACTTTCGTCTCGGTTCGACCCGTCGGTCTCACCGTCAGGC
>Ga0105044_10000017_pt1 | contig 137737 bp, 136 predicted proteins | sample MAT01_FD_78092 | JGI IMG/M metagenome (GOLD analysis project Ga0105044, IMG submission 78092) | Freshwater microbial communities from Lake Fryxell liftoff mats and glacier meltwater in Antarctica - MAT-01 | ecosystem: Environmental > Aquatic > Freshwater > Ice > Liftoff microbial mat | place...
CGAATCACAACCGATCCATCGGACTCTTCACACCAAGCCCGCCTCGATTGAGCACATGCGTATAGATCGTCGTCGACACATCCGCATGCCCGAGCAACTCCTGCACCGGCCGGATGTCAGAACCGGACTCAAGGAGATGTATCGCGAATGAAATGCCGGAACGTGTGACAGATCACCCGCGCGGCGATGCCTGACGCGTCAGTGCGCTCAGCGCCCCTTCATCGTCTGAGCCGCGCTCAACGCGGTGAGTCTACCGCCAACCCCAGTCGGGCCGCGGCGGTGGACATTCGCTCGTCGTAGGTGACGACGGCGGTCAGTTCATCGCCAAACGCTCGTGCGGCGGCCAGGTGAATGGCATCCAGGCTGCTGAGCAGACTCATATCCAACAGGGCCGCGTCGTTCAGCAATTCATCGTCAAGCGAAACCAGATCGATGCGTCGCAGAACCTGTCGCGCGCGCGTGACCGCCGGACTCCCATGCAGCGCCGACGATTCGAGTTCGCCCACCACCAGTTTCACGATCGCCGACGAGTCCAGATAAACCACGCCTCAGCGTTCCGCAGCGCGTGAGCGCGCCAATCGCTCGCTGGGCGGCGGTACATCCCGCGCTGGAGCCAGAGGCGCACCAAGGACGAGTACGTCCCCAACACCAAGCGTGAGGCGTCCTCGTTCCGCCAGCAGGAGTCGCCGCCCAACCTGACGGACTGGCACCAACCGCGCCACCGGTTGGCCATGCGCCGTGACTTCAAGCGTTCGTCCCTCCTGCACTTCCTTGAGAAACTCGCTGGCGCGCCGACGGAATACGCGGGCACGTTCCGTCGTCAGTTTGCTGATGTCAATGGTGTCCGTCGATGGTGACGCGTTGAAGTTCCAGACGGTCACCCAAATGCCTGGTCGCAATGGCAAGGTCCCACCGATCAGTCCGCCGCAGAGGCTGGGTGTTTTGCGCGCAGGACCGGCTGCTGACTCTTGAGGGTCCGGCCGCCGGAACCCCGGCGGGTGAATTTGTGCGCGGATCGGATAACAAAGTGGCCTGGCTGCGCATCGGCCGGCTCCTGCGCCGCGTGAACTGATCTGGCGCCGGTGGATTGCCGGTCGCCTGCCGGTGTGTGACACACCGGACGTCGGGTGGGCGTCCGTCGGCGAAGTGGACATCCTGGCCGAACTGGGGGGCGGCCGGCTCATTGCCATTGAGGCGAAGGCCGATCCCGCGCCCACCACCGCCTCGGCGCGCCATCTGCCGACCATGCGCGATTCGGTTCGACAAGGTTTTCATCGCCGGCATCGTCCTGCACACCGGGCCTCGTACGTTTCGACACTCGGACCGCATCATCGCGGCGCCGATATCAACCCTCTGGGGGTGAATCGGGGAGTTGAGTGATGGCGCCGCCAGGATGGAGTTGTTTGGCGACATCGAAGTGTTCTATAACCGACGACGGCGGCACTCGAACCTTGTCCAGATCAGTCCGGTGGCGTAGTTAAACTCATGGCCGCGATCGACATCGTGGGGCACTTCCGTCTCGCCGACGCGCGCCGCCTCGACCATCTTCTCGCCACGTTGCGTAGCCTCCACGCGCTGGCACCGCTGACGGCGAGGGTCCGGCTCAACGTCGCGAACGGTCACGGGCTCTGCCGCCCGCTCGAACGGCTGCTGCGCCACACCGGTTTCCCCGACGTCGCCGTCTCGGCCGACGCCGGGCTCGCCTACGGACCCGCCTACAGCCGCCTCCTGGCGCAGACCCATGCCCCGGCCATCCTGCACATTGAGGAGGACCACTTTTGCATGGTCGCCGAGACGACTCCGCTGGCGAGGCTCCTCGCCGACGCCCGCACCCACGCCGCCGACCTGGTGCCGTTGACGTTCCACCGTCTCCAGCAGGAGCGTCTCGGCGCGCTGCCGGCGGAGCACGTGTCCGACTCTGGCCGGCTCGTCCGCTGGGACGCGGCGGCGCTCGCCCGCGTGCGCGCGGCGGCGCCGCCCGGCCGGCCGGGCGCCTTCTTCGTCGGCAACAACGCGGTGTTCGCGCGCGAGTTCGCCGAGCGGTACTGGGGCCGCTCCATCGACGGGGGTCGCCCCCACGCCTTCGAGCTCGTGGACCCGCCCGACGGCGCGTCGCTGCGCCTGCTGCAGCCGTCCTTCGAGGTCCTGCGCCCGATCGACGACGACCACGGCATCGCCGGCAGCTGCTGCCTCGCGAGCGCGGACCCGCGCTGGATCCGGCTCGCACGGCAGCGACATCCCGGCATTGGTTGGCTGCGCCGCCGATGGTGGGAGCGCGCTCAGCGTCGCGCGGGTCTCGTGCCGCGCTGACCGAGCCCAAATGAGGGCAGAGACCACCTCATCGGGCGAGGCGTGTACCGATCGCGAGACTCATGTCGATGGATCGCCGAGACGCTCAATGTCGCCGAGGTCCCTCGCGCGCCCTGTCGCCCGCTTGTTCTGAATCTGATTCGCCGGGCAACTCGCCACTGATGCGCAGGCGGTTCAGCGAGACATCGAGGCGGCAAGCCGCCTCCACCTGACCAAGGCCGAGCGGCTTCAGGTACTCCTCGAAGGTCACGACGCGAGTCGACGCAAAGACAAAACGCCAGGCGTGAGACTCACTTCCCACCCGCCATCTTCTGCTTCAGCTCTTCAAACCAGTTCAGCACCACGCAAAGTTGATTGGCCTTGCTTGCGTCCCCGGCCTCGAGCGCGAAGCTCTCCGGCAGAATCTTCAGCGCGCCATCGCGATTGAGGTTGGTGTCTTTCGCGCGATAGACCTCGCCCATTCCGCCTCTGCCCAGCTCGGCGAGGATCTGATACGGCCCTATTGTTTTTCCAATCATCGCCAGATCCTTGCCGGCGCGAGACTCATTGAAGGTAGGCGGACTATAGACGAACGTCACGTGACGGGCTGCGACTGCCGACGATCAGGCGATCAGATCCAGAGACCGTCGCTCGACCGAGCCCGGGCCGGTAAGCGCCGCAATTCGGTGGTCAAGCGTCGCCAATACCCCGCCACGATTGAGCGCGAGACCCAGCAGATAGGCATCGGTCACCTGCTGATGTCCCACGAGGCGCGGTCCGGCACACGCGGCGGCCACGGCAAACGGCAACACCCCGGACCAGAACACATGATCGTCGGCCGCAGTGTTGGCGGCAAGGAGGCTGGAGGCTTCGCGTGGCGTCACGGCGTCACGCGAAAACGCGGGGTTCGACACAATCCGCACAAAGCCCGCTTCGGTCAACGCGCACGTGGCCCAGCGTTTGGCGCGATGCCGCGTAAACCATCGCATCGCCGCATCATGCTGGGCATGACTCGACCACAACAGCGCGATCAGCACGTTGGTGTCGAGCAGGTACGCCTTCACGCTCCCTCGATTTCAAGCCGGCGCACGTCCTCGGTGGTGACCGTTGGCGAGTCGGACGGCAACCGGAACACCACGAGCCCGTTCTTGTCGGTGGACGGCGTGGGCGCATTGAGCCCCCGACGCACCAGGTCCGAGATTGCCTTGCCCAACGACAGCCCCCGTGCCTTGGCCTGGCGCGCCGCCAGTTCCGCCACGTCATCGTCTAGCGTCAGTGTTGTCCTCATTCAGAAATGATGACGTAGAGTGAAAATGATGTCAATTGTGACCAGAAGGCATCATCTCGCCTGACTGACGCGCCACGAGGGCGTGAGACTCATTTTTTCCCCGCCACCGTCTTCTTCACGTACTCGAAGAAGTTGAACACGAACACGACCTTGTCCTGCACCACGCCGGCCTGATCGACGGCCGCGGCGAGTGCTATGCGCTTGCCATCCGGGTGGATGTCATTGGGGGAGGCCGTGCCGGCGGGAACCGCGGCGGGCATCGAACAGACGTCTCGGCCTCCGCGATCGTCAGCGGTTTCGGGACCTTCTTCGTGACGGTGACAAAGAACTCCTGAAGGACCTGGACGCTCAGGCAGCCACTCCCGTCGTTCCACAGCCCTTCGATCAGGCGCTGTGCGCGCGCATGTCGATCGCCAGCCGAGGCATCGAATGCGTACACGAGGATGTTGGCGTCGACAAACGCGAGTTCCGGGTCAGCGCTCATGCAGGCTGTCGCGCGTCCAGGACCGGCGGCCCTGTGTGCCGAGCGACCTTCCCGCGGCCAATGCCACGAGCGCGCCCCGACGAGCCGACGTGTAGCGGCGTTCTGCCGACGCGAGTTGATCCAGCGCCTGCGCCATCAGGGCCGAGACAGACGTGTCGCTGTCGGCCGCGAGGCGCTTCACTTCGCGGAGCAGCGCCTTGGGCAGCGCCAGTGTAATGTTCTGTGTCTCGGCCACAAAATCAGTGTGGCACGTGTTTTCGTGAAGACCGAGGCGGGTGCCTCGCCTGAGGGCTCATCGCTTCGTCACGACATTCTTCCGCAGGTAGTCGAAGAACCCCGACCAGAACACGACCTTGTCTCGCGCGGAGAGCGCCGCCTGAAGGGCCACAGCATCGTCCGCGTCCAAAGACCACCCGCTTGCCGTCGGGATGGATGTCGAAGCCCAGCCGCGCCACTCCGTCTTGCGGCGCCCAGAACTGCGGCGAGCGCGGCACGAACGTGTCGCCCGCGGTGTACGGCAGGAGTTCGAGCGGGGTCACTGACCACCGCGGTGTCCCTCTCGTTGGCGGCCGTCCCCGTGAAGACGATGGGCGTGCCGGCCTTCCATCCCAGGCTGGCGTCGCCCTCCACGGGCAGGATCATCACGTCCCGTCCGGTCTTCGGCCTTATCTCTGTCTGATACGGCCCTATCGTTTTTTAGTCATCGCCAGATCCTCGCCTTGGGCTACGGCGTGAGACCACTTCATACGGGCCGAGGCGGGTGCCTGGGGTGAGACTCATTTCGACGAATCGCCGAGACGCTCAATGTCGCCGAGGTCTTTCGCGCGCCCTGTCGCCCGCTTGTTCAGAATGAACGATTCTCGACCAATGACCTCCACGACCAATGGACCGAATGGCGCCTGCGTGCGACTCGGCCACGTCTCCGCAAATGTCAGGCCCGAGAGTTCGGTGAGGACATCAACACGGAACGGCGGCAGTCCCATTTGAAAGACAATGCCCGGGCGGCTGAAATCGTCCGCAGTGACCTCGGTGAGAGGGGCGCCGAACTGAGCCAGCGCGCTCATCACACGGGACGCGTTGTCTGGCGTCGGGTCGACCCACACATCCAGATCGCCAGTGGCGCGCGGCGCCCCGTGAACGCCGAGCGCATACGCGCCGACGATCAGATATCGGACGTTATGGTCGGCGAACGCTCGCAACAGATCGAGGAAGTCCTGATTCACCGGGCCACTCGCCACTGAGGCGCCATTGCGCCTCGCTGAGTATCCACACCTGCAAGACCCGAACGTCCACCGGCAGTGCCGCCCAATACGCGGCATCGTCTCGATCCTGTGCGGCCAACGATGGATACACGCGCACCTGCATACGGCTTCGGCGAGTCTGTGCGGCGTCCACACGCAATTATCGCACGCATCACGTGCCGCCTTCGCGCATCGGGTACGCCGGCGCCGATGGCGGAGGCCACTTCGTACGGGCCGAGGCGGGTGCCGGAGGGAAGACTCATTCTGGAGGGCTGATTATAGGGGAGAAGTCTTCGCGACTTCCCTGCTGCGCAACGTCAACTACTTTCGCCGGTCGCATTGACTCGCCCTTTCTGTGACCGAGGGAGTGCGTTGCCTCACGAAGTCTGCTACCACTGTGGCAGACCAAAGGAGGACAGAATGGCAAGACACGTCAGCGCGGCAAACTCGCGAACTGCTGTTGTGCCTGCTGGGACGGCACACGGTCCTTAAGAGGCGGAAGCGCGCGCGGATGCCCACCGGTGATATAGGTACTGACACCATGATTGATGTTCGTGCCGAGATTGATATTGCCGCGTCCCCTGCCACGATCGCGGGCGTGATGTTCGACCCCCAGCGGTATGCGGAATGGATGAGTGCGGTGGAGCGGGTGGAGGTGATCGATCCCGCGCTGGCGCCTGGTGCGCGGGTGCGGCACCACGGCCGTTTCATGGGGCAGGCGCTGGTGTGGACCACCGAAGTGGAGACCGTGCATTTTCCACACGTGCTGGCGTTCAGGATTGTGGACGGCCCGTTTGTGGGCACCGCCCGCATCGGCATCCAGCGATCGGGTACGGGATCTCGGGTCCAGGTCCAGAACACGGGCGAGCTCAAGGACATGCCGTTCATCCCGGAGTCGATGGTGACGGGGCCGCTCCAGTCGGGCCTTCAGGCGGATCTTGCGCGATTGAAAGCCCTGGTCGAAACACCGATCTAAGGGCCTGTCAGGAAAGAAGTGACGCATTTGGAGCGTCGAGGCGCCCGCATGCCGAGGCGCGACGACCGAGAATACCCAGCGTATTTGAGGGAGGAGCAACAAAGCCAGGCGGGATGGATCGGCGGTCCAAATGCGTCACCTGTTTCCTGACAGGCCCTAAGGCCCCCGGATGCCTTGAAGAATGATGATGATGATGTGTTATGATGACGTCATCATGCGCACGATAATCGAGCTTCCGCAGGATCAATTGACTGACCTCGATGCTCATTGCCGACGCCAGAGCATCTCCAGGGCCGAGGCCATTCGTCGAGCGGTAGCGGCGATGCTGGCAGAGCAGCGGCAGGGTGAGGTCCCCGGGGCGTTCGGCCTCTGGCGCGATCGGGCTGCGGATGCGTTGGCCCAGCAGGAACGTCTCCGGAACGAGTGGGCGTAGGCATGGCGCGTCCACACGTCGAAGCGGTCTTCGACACAAACATCCTGATCGACTATCTGGTGGGGCGCGAGGAAGCCCAGCAGGAATTTGCCCGCTACGCCCGTCGCGGCATCAGCATCGTCACCTGGATGGAACTCCAGATCGGATCACGAACGGAAGACGAGGCAGACGTCATCGATCTCTTCCTGCGGGAGTTTCGCGTGATTGAGATTACGAGGCAGGTGGCGAGGCGTGCGGTCGAGATTCGCCGGCGTACACGCGTGCGGCTGCCCGACGCGATCATCTGGGCCACGGCTCAGATGGAGTCGGCTCTGCTGGTCACGCGCAACACGAAGGACTTTCCCCTGGATGATTCCGGCGTCCGGATTCCGTATTAGGCCGCGCGACTGCTCCAGTCATGGCTTTGGCCTCATGAGCGCCAGGAGCGACAACGGGTCCACCCGCGCGCCGTTCACCCGAACCGTCCAGTGAAGATGCGGTCCAGTGACGCGGCCGGTTGACCCCACCAGACCCAACACCTCGCCCTGCGTCACATCAGCACCCGGTGTGGCGACGATCTTCGACATGTGCGCAAACAGTGACACGATCCCCAGGCCGTGATCGACCACGACCGTGCCGCCTGAGAAGTAGAGCTCCTCCGCGAGCACGACCTTGCCAGGCGCAGGTGATTTGATGGCGGTGCCTGCCGGACTCAGAAAGTCAGCGCCGCTGTGGGCATTGCGCACTTCGCCGTTGAAGACGCTGCGCTTGCCAAACGCCGAGTTGGCTTTGTGCGGCACGGGAGCGACAAAAGAAAGGAAGGGCACAGGGTCTGGCCTGACGGCATTTTGCCACGCAGCCGCGATGGCAGCGGTCTCCCTCTTGATGCGGGCCGCTTCGCTCGCCGGGGGATTCACGAAGTCCGGGTCCACCGTAAGCCGTCGCGTGGCGAACGTCCTGGCGGTCACTGGAAGTGTGTGCTGGGTCATGGTGGTGTCGGCGCCGCGTCCGACCGACACCGACACGATGTGGGCGCCTGCCCGCACGTCCAGATCGATGCCGATCACCGAGATCCACGCGTGCGGTCTGGTGGGCGTTGGCGGCAGCGCCTGCACGCGTTCAGTGCGATCAAAGGCCCGAACTTCGAGTGTCGACAGCGCCACGTCGGAGACGATGGTCAGCAGGACGAGTTCGCCGGGTTGCAGCGAGCGGGCCGTGTGCGTCACCGTGAGCGTCGGCGACGTCGCCGTCCCGGTTGCCAGGCCCAGGGCCACCAGCAGTCCCAACGCGGCACGCCACAACATGCACTGATTGTAGGCGCTCTGGGTCGCAAGCACGCCGACCGCGCTGCCCTGCACCGAAAGCGACCAGCGCTTCGAACTGCCCAGGCGTCGTTGGCCGACGACGAGATCGACGTCCAGGCCGTGCGCCTCGTTCTCGAACTGATCGGGCGTGCCGCCCGCAGACCAGGGCGCGCCATTGTCTTGCGCAGCTGATCGAGATGAGACGGGTCTGCGTCACAATGCGCACGTGAGTTCCGGTCCGTTTGAAGCCGACCATCAGGCCGATGTCGCACTTGCCGCTGCGTGTGCGGCTGGTGACGAAACCGCGTGGGAGCGGTTCGTGCGCGAGTTCCGGCCGGGCTTGTACCGAGCGGCCGACGCCATCGACCCGACCGGCGGCGCACGCGATTTGGCCGACGCGATGTTCGCCGACCTGTTCGGCATGCGCGAGCGTGACGGCCAGCGCCAATCGCTCTTCAAGTACTTCCAGGGCCGTAGCAGTCTGGCCACCTGGCTTCGCGCCGTACTGGCGCAGCGCCATGTCGATCGCATTCGCGCCAATCGTCGCCTTGTGCCGCTGCCTGATGACGATGCCCCGCCGCAAGGGAGGGCGATCCGGCTGACGCCACCTGGCGCGCCGGATCTGGATGAATCCGGTTGTCGATCTGCCGTCAGGTCAGCGCTGTCGGATGCCATCAGCCGCCTCGAGCCACGCGACCGACTGCGCCTGGGCTGTTACTACGTCCAGGAGCTGACCCTGTCGGCCATTGGCAGGATGTTCGGTGAACACGAGGCGACCGCGTCCAGGCACCTGACGCGCATTCGGCGTGAGCTGCGGACCGCAGTTGAAGCGGCGATGCGTGACACGTATGGCTTCGCCGCGCCCGCCTTGATCGACTGTCTTCGCACAGTGATGGACGATGCAGGAGACATGGACCTGGGAGCGATGGTTGCAAGAACCTCCGGCAGGATCGTTCAGAATGAGAGGGATCCCAGTGACCACTGACGCCACACGCGAGCACTGCCTCGACGCCGAAACACTGGCGGCGTGGGCGGACCGCGGCTTGCCGGCCGCAGACGCCGAACGGGTGGAACGGCATTTGTCCAACTGCGAGCGTTGCCAGGAGGTGCTGGCAGCGCTTGTGCGGAGCCAGCCGTCACCGGCGGTGGTGATTCCCTTCTGGTCGCGCCCTGCCGTACGTTTGGGAGCGGCCGGACTCGCGGTCGCCGCGTCACTGGCGCTCGTGGTCTGGACGACCCGTCCGCCGACCGTCACGGAGGCGGACTCCATCGTCGCCTCACGAGAGTTGGCAGCCCCGACTCCGGCGCCTGTAGCGACCCCTCCTGCGGCAGCGCCGACAGATGCGCCGGTCCCGCCGCGTCGATCCGCGCCTGCATCGCGGCCGTCGCCATTGCCTCCGTCTGTGACTGCGGCGCCTGCCCCGGCGGCACAGGCCCCGCCGGTCGTGTTACCTCCGGCCCCTCCCCCAGTGGCCCAGGCCGCCCCTCCGCCGCCTGTGCACGTCACAGCGGCCTCTCCTCCTGGGGCCGGAATGGCCCGGACAACGTCAATCTCCGCCGCAAGACAGACGGCTGTCGTCGCCGACGTGATGGCTGAACGTACCAAGGCAGAACTGGCCGCGATCGAGATCGTGGCGCCGGACCCGCGTGCCAACGCCGGCGCATTGGCCCCTCGCGGAGGTGTGGCCGGGGGCCGCGGAGGGGGAGTGATGGTTCCCACGCGATGGCGAATCCTTGGCGGCACCAGTGTGCAGCGCTCAGTCGATGGCGGGGCCACTTGGTGGGGCGCCATTCTTCCGGCGACGTCGTCGTTCACACTGACAGCGGGTTCGGCGGCGACGCAAACCGTCTGCTGGCTGGTGGGGCGAGACGGCGCCGTGTTCGTCACACGTGACGGACTCACTTTCGCCCGGGTGCCGTTTCCAGACTCGGGCCACCTGAGGTCCGTCCAGGCCATCGATGCCCTTCACGCCCTCGTCACCACCCAGGATGGCCGGACGTTTTCGACCTCCGACGCCGGCGTGACCTGGGTCGCCCGATAGCCCTTGCAAGGTTTTTCGCCCGCCACGTTCTAAGAACGAGGTGAGTGATGATTCGACGACTGTTCGTTCTTCCTGTGTGTGTATTCGCAATCCTGTTCGGTGTGGCCGCGCCAGGCGCCCAGCAGTCCGGGACACTGATCACCGGCACTGTTGTTGACGGGGCGCTGTCGCCCCTGGCCGGTGCGTCCATCACGCTCGAACGCCAGGCCGTCGTGGTGAGCCGCACGACGTCCGATGCGGAAGGGCGATTCACCTTCCGCAACGTTGCGCCCGGCGACTATCGCGTGCGGGCGACCCATCGCAGTGCGCCAACGCTGATCCGCGACTTTCGCGTGCAGGCAGGCGCCGCAGCGATCAAGTTACCGCTCGTGATGGCGCCGGCGGTGGAAGTCGGCAAGGCCTCGCAGCCCGCCGACATGGCGTCGCCGAACGCCCCGCCTCCAATCGCGACGACCGCCGCGGCGTCGGCGAGGGTGATCTCGGGCGCCATGGCCGGTGGGCGCGCCGGCGGCGGGCAACCCTACTTCGAAGACCGCGAGCGCTACGCGCCGATCGATCCCAATCGATTCCAGGACACCCGGAACCAGCCGCTCTCGACGTTTGGCGCTGACGTGGATACCGCGTCATACGCCAACGTGCGCCGGTTCCTGTCGTCGGGCCAACTGCCCCCGTCCGATGCGGTTCGTGTTGAGGAGTTGCTCAACTACTTTCATCCCGACTACGCGCAGCCCCGTGATGGCCGGCCGATGGCGTTGACCACCGAGGTGGCCGCCTGCCCGTGGGCGCCTTCACACAGGCTCGTGCTCATCGGCGCCCGTGCCCGGGCCGCTGCGCCGCAGACACGCGAAGGCCGCAGCATTGTGCTGCTGCTCGATGTGTCGGGATCGATGGCGCCGGCCGACCGTCTGCCTCTCATCAAGACCGCCCTTGGCCTGTTTGTGGACACGCTCAACCCTGACGACCGCATGGCCATCGTCACCTACGCGGGCTCGAGCGGTGTGGCGCTCGCGCCCACGCCGGTTCGGCGGCGCGACGTCATCCAGCGTGCGATTGCGAACCTGACCGCGGGCGGATCGACCAACGGCGCGCAGGGCATCGTCACGGCCTACCGCTTGGCGCGCGAAGCGTTCATTCCGGGTGGCGTCAACCGCGTGATGCTGGCCACCGATGGTGACTTCAACGTGGGTGTGACCAGCGAGCGTGACCTGGTGCGGCTCATCGAGCGCGAGCGCGAGTCGGGCGTGTTCCTGTCTATCTTGGGCGTCGGCCAGGGCAACCTGAATGACTCCGCCCTGGAGCAGATGGCGAACAAGGGCAACGGTCACTACGTGTACCTGGATTCGCTTCAGGAGGCACGTCGCGTGTTGCTGTATGAAACCGACGCCACGCTCGAGACCGTGGCGAAGGACGTGAAGTTCCAGGTGGAGTTTAATCCGGCGGCGGTCGCGGCCTGGAAGCTCATCGGCTACGAGAATCGGTTGCTCGCCGACAAGGACTTCAACAACGACCGCAAGGATGGCGGAGAAATGGGCGCCGGCCACACCGTGACTGTCCTGTATGAAGTGGTACCGGCCGGGGTCGAGTGGGCGGGCGGGGGCGAGTCCGAAGGCAGGCCCACTGTGGATCCGCTCAAGTATCAGCCCGATGCGACGGCGATCGAGCGACCGGGTCGCCCGAGAGACACGAGTGGCGACTGGCTCACCGTGAAGGCGCGCTACAAGCAGCCCGATGGTGATGTGAGCGCCCTTCTCGAGCAGGCGGTGCGGTCGGGTGGCCCGGTTCGACACCTGCCGTTCGCTTCAGCCGTGGCGGAGTTCGGTCTCATGTTGCGCCGGGGAACGACTGATGCTGGTCGGTGGGACGCGTTGGTGCGGCGCGTGAATGCGCTCAATGTGTCACCCGCGCTCGCCACAGACAAGGCGGGTTTTGGAGAACTCGTGGAGACCGCACGCGGTCTCGCACGGCTCCAGCGCCCGCACTGACCGGTTGGCATCGGCCGGTGCGGTTGCCGCCGCATCGGCCGGTGCGCTACGCTCGGCTACCAAGTGTCATCCGAAGGTCTTGCCGCAACAATCGTGGTGCCGCTGCTCGACCAGGTCGACAGCTGGCTCGAGCAGAGTGTGCGATCGGGCCTCGCGCAAACGGCTCCGTGCGAGGTGATCGTGGTGTGCTCGAGCCGCGTGCGCGAGTCGAACACCAGGCTTCTGGCCTCACTGGCTGCTCGGCATCCTGGCCTGCGTGTGGAACCGGAGCCGACGCCGGGTGGTTTCGCCGCGGCGATCAACCACGGCATTCGCTTGGCCAAGGCTGACAGGGTTGGCCTGCTGCTCTCCGACGATTGGCTGGACCCGCGCGCAGTTGAGCTTTGTGTGCCGTATCACGCGGACATCGTGTCAACAGGGCTCACGGTGTATCTGGCTGACGGCCACACTCCGGCCCTGGAACCCCGCTGGCCGCCGAGCCTCAAGGAGTTTCAGAAACGCACGACGCTCGAAGAACAGGCCCGCTACCTGAAGCACTTTTTCCTGTTCCGCAAGGCCGCGCTCCTTGAGGCCGGCGGGCTGGACGAATCACTCGGCGACTATCCGGGCATTGACGACTTCGATCTGATCTGGACGATGTTGGAGCGCGGTGCAACAGTGGCGGTGCTGCCGATGAGCCTGTACAACTATCGCGACCATGATGGTGAACGTCTGACCCTCCGCGATCGGGATCAGGCGCAACGCACGTTGGAGCTCATCCTCGAGAAGCACGGGCTTCGGGGAGCCGAGAAGGCGCGCGTCCTGGCGATTCACATGCCGTGGTACGGGCGGCCGGTACATGTGGCTCAGGCTGAGATTGCCCGCCTTGAGCGGCATCGAGGGGTGCTGTGAAGATTGCGGATGACCGCGGCCACTTCACCGCGCGCGGGTTCCGGGCACGCGAGTTTTTTCCGCACGAGGTCCTCGGCCTCCCCAAGCCCTATGCTGACACGCACCTGTGCCTCGAGCACCGCGGCGTGTCGCGTCGGCAGATCGCCGCCGGCGAACTCGTCCAGCTCAACGTGTACTCGGACTGGCTGAGCGGGTTCCCCGACGCGCTTTTCACCGATCCGGCGGTCAACTGGCATGGCCAGCAGTTTGGCAGGAAGGGGCTCATTGCCGCGACGGGTCTCGTTATCGAGGGTCGTTCCGCGGTCGTCACCTATTTGCAGTCGGATATCTGCCAGCAGATCTACCGGAGCCCTGGTTTGAAGCGAGCCGCCAGCGCGAAGCTCGACACGCGCTTTCGCTACTGGTACCGGATGCTGTTCAACGCCATCCTGGATTTCGCCTGGGATCGCGGCCTCGACACGATCCACTCTCCGACCGCCGACCATATCGTCGGCGCCACGAAGAAGCGCATCGACCCGGGGTTGTTCTCCCGAATCTATGATTCCGTCGGCGATCAGTATGTCTGTCGCAGGGACGTCGTCGGTCGCGCCGAATACTGGACGGTGGCGCTTCGAGACAACCACGACCGGATTGCACGCCTCAGGTCGAGCCCCGCGCCTGAGACGGCAGGCTCCGACCGGAAGATCATCTGCATCTGTCACGACATCGAATCGAACATCGATACGAACGTGTCTGAGACCGAGTGCCGCGATGCCCTCGACCGCATGCTGGCCATCGAGCGCGCGCACGGGGTGCGGACCACCTACCAGGTGCTGGGCCGGCTCTTCCGTGACGTGGCGCCGATCATCGCGGCCAGTGACAGCCATGCCCTGGCCTTCCACTCGTACGATCACCAGATCGGCGACCCGTCACAGCTCGCGCGCACCCGCGAGGTGGACCTTCAGGTCAAAGGCTACCGGCCGCCGCAGTCGAAGATCACCGCTGATCTCTCGGACTACATCCTGGCCTATTGGAACTTCGAGTGGCTGCTGTCATCAGCGTGGACGTTCCAATTCTCTGTGCCCCGAGTCGAAAACGGCATCGTGAAGATTCCGGTGCACCTTGACGACTGGCCGCTGCACAGCGGCGCGTTGACACGTACGCAATGGATGGCGCGGCTGCGCGCCGAGATTCAGCGGCGCGATGTCGTCGCCGTGAGCCTGCACGACTGCTACGCACGGCGATGGCTCGACTGGTACCCGGAGCTGCTCACCGAACTCAAAGGGCTCGGCGATCTCTGGACGTGTGAGCAGATGGTCAATCGCGAACGATTCCGGAGCGCGCTGCGTACCGCATCATGACGGGTCTACTCCTGCGAAAGCGGCTTGTCGATGGCTTCACCTACAGCCGCATGGGGGCCGCCCTTCTTGCGCTGCTCGCCGCATTCGCCGGTGAGACCGGGTGGTTTGCCCGAATCGTGGCCTTCGGGTTTGTCACCGACGCCGTTGACGGCCCGATGTCGCGGCTGCTCAAGACCGCGTCGGCGCACGGTGCGCGCCTCGACTCGCGCGCCGACCTGGCGCTCAACACCGCCGCGGCGGTGGGAGTCATGGTGCTCTTCCCGGCGCGGCTGGCCGCCGAGTGGCCATTGGCGGTCACGGCCGCGTGCGCCTACGCCGCCCCGATGATCGTGGGGTGGTGCAAGTTCGGTCGGCTGACGTCGTATCACACCGTGCTCGCGCGCGTGTCGCTCGTGCTGCTCCCCCTGACTCTGGTAGTCTGGCTCAGGTTTGATACACTTTTGCCACTGCAAGTCAGTGTTGCTGTATTGGTGCTTTCAGGCATCGAAGAACTGGTCATCACCTGGACGCTTGAACGGCCCCTGGATGACGTCTGCCATGTGTTTCGAGTCTTGAATCTGGATTCCCGAAGGAGGGAAAAATGCGTTCCGAAGGTCTACGGAAATTGATGTTGCGTACCCTGGTCATTGGTGGTGTCACCTTGGCCGCGATGGTCGTCTCTGCTGCCCCCGCGTGGGCGCAGTGGCGCGTGGGCCCGTTCCTCGGCGGCGAGCACGAGAGCAGCTGGGACGAGTTCCTGGTGATCGGCGCGGACGCGCGTGGCGAGCTCAGCAAGAACAACCTGGAGCTCAATCCGCGCATTTCGTATTTTGTGCGGGATTTCACGACCCGGTTTCAGATCGATATGAACGTGATCAAGCGACTGGAAGTGGCGGGCACGTCACGCATTGAGCCCTATGTGGGAACCGGGCTCGCGTTTGAACGCATCAGCTACGACGGCAGCGGGTTCGACAATGAATCAGCCCTCGGATTCAACTACATCGTCGGCGCCACGCTCAAGGCGTCAGGCCGCGTGCAGACCTTCGCCCAGTTTGTCTACACCGTGCTGCAGGACTCAGCGAACAACGCGGTTGTCAGCGTGGGTGTGCATTTCAAGCTGTCGAAATAGTCAGGGCCCAGCGCGCGCAGACGTCGTCTGCGCGCGCCTCAATGCTCCCCATGAGACGCGCATCCACAGCCTTCGTCTTCGTGCTGACGCTGACCGCCATGACGGGCTTGCTCGTGGCCCAGCAGCCAAAGATCCTGTGGGGTGACGAGGTGCCTCCGGGTTGGACAGGCAAGTGGCCGGCCGACCTGCTGACCGTCCCCGAACGCACGAACTACACGAGGACGATGTCCACCGAGCAGATGCATGAGTGGATTGCCGCGCTCAAACTCAAGAGCGAACACGTGCACGTCGTGCGCATGTTCACGAGCCCGCTGCGCAAGGTCGCACCGGCGATGATTCTGGCGAACCCCAGGGTGACATCTCCTCAGCAGGCACGCGCGTCAGGCAAGCCCGTCGTCTTCCTGCTGGGCAACATTCATCCGCCCGAGTCAGAAGCCGCCGAGGCTATGCTCATGGTGGCGCGCGACCTGGCCGCCGGCAAACACAGGGCGATTCTCGACAACGTGATCGTCATGGTGGCGCCGATCTATAACGTCGATGGCACCGACACGATGGTGACGCAGGATGGTGGCCTGGGCAGCGAAACGCCACACATCATGGGCGTGCGAGAGAACTCGGAAGGGCTCGACCTCAATCGCGATGCAGTGAAACTGACCACGGTCGAGGGGAATGGGCTCTACCGGACGTTGAACGAGTGGGACCCGCTGTTGTTTCTTGATGGACACCTGATGAGTCGCGTCAATCACGGGTACGCCAACACCTATGGCACAACCACGGTGCCAGCGGCGGCGCCCGGCCCGCGCGACTACATGACGCAGACATTATTTCCCGCCGTGCGCAGTCAAGTGCGGCGAGACTTCGGCCTCGAGGTGTTTACCCACGCGCTGGCCACACCCAACACCTGGCCGCCCACCGCATGGAGTCACGACCGCGCGGCCTGGACGGTCGAGGCCAAGTTCGTCGTCAACGACTACGGACTGCGCAATCGGTTCGCCATCATCACTGAAACGCCGGGGCAGCCCACATTCGAGCGCCGCATCTACGCCCAGTACGCGTACCTCATCGCCTTGCTTGAGTACACCAGCGCGCATGCGAAAGAGATGCAGGCGGTGGTGAAAAAGGCCGACGATGAGACGGTGGCGGCGGTGCTGGCAGGGGCGGAAAGCGGGACACTCAAGAACTTTCTGGACGGCGAGTACCAATCAGCCGGCACGATCGACTTGTTGTCGTACCGGACAAACGAAGCGCAATACAAGCCGGGCACGAGCCTGATGAGCACCAAACCGGGTACCGCGTCGGGACCGCCAGAGGTGGTGCCGAATGTGGATGACCTGACGAAGCCGGTGGGCACACGTACGGCCACCGTGCCGCGCGCGTACATTCTTCCGGCGAGTCTTGCTGAGGTTGCGGCGAAACTGCGCGCGCACAACATTCGCGTGACCACGCTCGAGAAGCCGATGCGCGTTGAGGGAGAGCAGTTCACGATTGATCGGATGTACGCGGTGCGTCGAGCGGGTTACGACATGACGACCCTCGACGGATCGTTCTCTCAGGTCATCACGAAGGAATTTCCGGTCGGGTCATTCCAGGTGGACATGGCGCAACCGATGGCGAATGCGGCGTTCTATTACCTGGAACCACAAGCGCGCGATGGCTTTGTCGGCTGGGGCGTCATGGACCAGGTACTTCGCGGCCTGGGGGCAGACCAGCGGCCTGTGGTCTATCCAATTTTCAAGGTGCGTCGAGTTCAGTAGCTAGATCCTTCTTAATAGTCTTATTGGCGGCTATTAACTTATTTTAGGCTTGTAATAGCCGTATTTAAGTCTATAATACATGGCATGGATCACGCCAGAGTTGCCGAGGTCGAACTTGGTCGACAGGTAAGAGCCCTCCGGCTGCGGCGCGATCTGAATCAGCAGCAGGTCGCCGAGCGTGCCGGAATCGCGCTCAACGCCGTCAAGAACCTTGAGAGCGGCAAAGGGGCGACGCTGCGCTCGCTGACGCAGACCCTGCGGGTGCTGGGCCGCATCGAGTGGATCAGCACTCTGGCGCCGGCCGTCTCGATCAGTCCCATCCAAATGCTTCGGACCAGAGCGCCAAGGCAGCGTGCGTCGCGCCGAGGTCCCGCGGCCGGTTCATCCGACCAGGGAGCGTGACGTGTACGTCCCGGTGTCCATTGTTGAGGTCCGCATCTGGGGCAAGTCGGCCGGGGCGGTCGCGCTGGATCCGTCGCTGGGGTTTTATGCGTTTGAGTACCAGCCGTCGTTTCAGCGGTCGGGCATCGAGCTTGCGCCACTCACCATGCCGTTGGCGTCGGCCGCCGGCGGGCCCTTCGTGTATCCCAGTCTGCCAGAGGCCACGTACCGCCGCCTGCCGGGATTATTGGCCGACGCGCTGCCCGACGATTTTGGCAATGCCTTGATTGATGCCTGGATGGCGCGCGAGGGCGTCCAGCCGCAGCAGATCACGTCGCTCGACAGGCTGGCGTACATGGGCAAGCGCGGCCTCGGCGCGCTGCAGTTCAAGCCGGTGCGCGGACCGAACGCGTCGGACTCGACCACTGCGATCGAAATGTCCGACCTGGTGGAAAGCGCCCGGCGGGCCGTGTCTGGCGAGATCGACTCGGACGCGCATGCGGAGGCTGCAATAGCGCAGATCATCCAGGTGGGTTCGTCCGCCGGAGGTGCGCGGGCGAAAGCCGTTGTCGCGTGGAATCCATCCACGCAGGAAATTCGCGCGGGGCAGTTCAGCGTGGCGGACGGTTTCGAGCATTGGCTCATCAAGTTCGACGGCGTCGGCCCCGACGAGCGCCTCGGCGCGAGCCGCGACTACGGGCGCATTGAATACGCCTATCATCTGATGGCGCGCGCGGCCGGCCTCACGATGGCCGATTGCCGGTTGCTTGAGGAAAACGGCCGCGCGCATTTCATGACGAGGCGGTTTGACCGCACCGGCAACCACAAACACCACCTGCAGACACTCTGCGGTCTTGCGCATATGGACTTCAGGCAGCGAGCCACCCACGATGTCAGCCAGTTCTTCCAGGTGATCGAGCGCCTGCGGCTGGGTTACGACGCGATGGAGGAAGCGTTCAGGCGCACGGTGTTTAATGTGATGGCCGCCAACTGTGACGACCATCCGAAAAACACGTCATTCCTCCTGCGCGAGGGCGGCGCATGGGAACTGGCACCGGTCTACGACGTGACGCACGCGTTTAACCCGAATGGCGAGTGGACGTATCAACACCTGATGTCGGTCAATGGCCAGTTCGCCGGCATTTCGCAGGACGACCTGCTGGTGGCTGCCGAGCGTGCCGGCGTTGGCACCGCGCCCCGTGTGCTTCAGCAGGTGCGCGACGCCGTGGCGGCCTGGCCCGATTTCGCCCGCGAGGCCGGCGTCAGCGCGTCGGAAGCGAAACGGATTCGCCTGCACCACGGGCTTGCGGCCGACACGCCCTCGTAGCGTGGTCTGGGTGACCAGAGCCCGTCGAAGGTCAAGGCCGCGGCTGCTTTACTCGTGGTCGGGCATCGGCATGCTGGTGAGGACGCTGGTCAGCACAAGCGCCAGGAGCCCAAACACCAGCTCAAGTGCCGCCATTCCACGCAGGTGACGAATCGACTCCTGATGCGTACCGAGCGTAGGCCGCACCACGCGCCAGTTGTAGAAACCACAGAGCGCGGCGCATCCAAAGGTCACCACCTTGGCCATCAGGACGAAGCCGTACGGCGTGAAAAGCCCATCGAGGCTGTTGACGTGTTGCCAGCCCGCGACCACGCCAGAAACCACGAGCAGAACAACGGAAGGAATCGCCTGGGGCGAGAAACGATCGATCGCCCGCGTGAATGCCGCGCGCTCGTCGCCGGCACCATCCGTCACGCGCCTGGTGACCGCCATGACCACACCCAATGTGCCGAGCCACAATCCGGCCGCTGCCACATGCACGCCGTGCGACGCGACGAGCAACGTGCGGTACTCGGTCGCACCCGCGGCGTGTCCGGTGAGCCCGACTGTCAACCCTGTCGCGACCGCGGCACCCAGGAGCACCGGCCACCGCGCAGTCGACAGGGCAACGATGAGGATCCACGCCGCCACGCTGGCGCACATCTGCCAGAACCACCCGGTTCCCCATGGGGTTTCGTTGATGATGACAACGGCAAACGCCAGGAGGGGTTGATCAGTGCCGAATGACTGCCACGTCTGCACAGCGAGCCGAGCCGCAACAGCCAATACCATCAACGGCATGACGATTCGGGCGATCCTCAGCGATCCCTGCGCCCATCGCACCGACACCACATCGCCTGCCGATGTGGACGAACACACTCGAACAGCACCGATGGCGCCGATCACGATCAGGATCGACGCGTACCAGACGAACATGCTTGCGTGCGAGAGCCACTCCATACGTTACGGCCGATAGCTTATCCGCCTTCTCGGAATAGCGGCCACCGGTCCGTCTCATCGTCCAAATCGACCTGACCGACGAGGTTGTGGACGCCGGCGCCAAGGAGGCGGACAGGACGACGACCCGCCTCGGTTTTGTCGAGGAGGGTGAGCGCGCGTCGCACGATGTCTTCCGCGTCGCGCGTGGCCGCAGCACTGTGGCTTCGCGTGATGGTGGTGAAGTCTTCGTATCGCACCTTGATGGTGACCGTGCGCGCGGTCAGTTCGCGCCGCTCAAGCCACTCGCCCACTTCACGAGCCATTTCCGAAATCTCATCGCGAATGCGGGGCAGGTCGGTCAGGTCTTCGGCATAGGTACATTCGCTCGACGAGGACTTGGCCGGGCGATTCGGTGATACCGGTCGATCGTCCTGTCCGGCCGCGAGCCTGAGCAGCCAGTCTGCGAGGTTGCCCACGGCTTCGCGCAGTACCACAGGGTCGGCGGTGCGGACGTCGGTGAGTTTGTGGATGCTGCGCTCGCGCAGGCGGGCTGCGGTCACCGGGCCCACTCCCCACAGTGCGTCCACGGGAAGCTGTTGCAGGAAGGTCTCCACGCGCTCGGGCGCGATGACGGTGAGGCCATCGGGTTTGCGCCAGGCCGACGCGATCTTCGCCAGGAACTTGTTCGGCGCCACGCCGGCTGAGGCCGTCAGGCCGGTCGTGTCCTTGATCAGATTCTTGATGCGCCTGGCGACGTTCATGCCCAGCGGCTCTCCGAAGCTGTTGGTGGTGACGTCGAGGTACGCTTCGTCGAGCGACAGGCCCTCTACCAGTGGGGTGACCGATCGGAAGATCTCGAACACCTGTTGCGAGACGACGCGGTACTTCTGGAAGTTGGGCCGGATGATGACCAGGTGCGGGCAGAGGCGCACGGCCCGCGACATCGGGATGGCCGATCGCACGCCGAAGGTGCGGGCTTCGTAGCTGGACGCCGCTACCACGCCGCGCGAATCCGGACTGCCCCCCACGGCCACGGGCTTGCCCTTGAGATCGGGCCGGTCGCGCTGCTCAACGGACGCGTAAAACGCGTCCATGTCCACATGAATGATACGCCTGATCATGGTGCAGGCCACGGCCTACACCGCAGGACAGGACATCGTCTTTGCCGCCAGCCGATTCGCGCCCGGAACATCGGCGGGACGCGAACTGCCGGCGCACGACTTGGCACATACCGTCCAGCAGCGCGTCGCCGTCGGAGCACCACCACCGCTGGACGACGAACGATTGCGACCACAGACCATGCGGCCGCCGAGAAAGTCGGCGAGTATCGCATCTACGGCGACAAACACTTCAATGGCACCGTCTTCGAGCGCACGATTCGCGGCCTGTGCCTCAAGGTCAAGCCCCCGAAGAATTCGCCGATTCGCACGGGGCCGATCCTGGATCTGTTCCGGTTGCTCACCAAGGAGGCAAAGGAGCGTGGCGCCACCGCACTCCACATCACCGGCAAGTTCATCGCGAACAGAAACGTGATGAAACTGCAGGGCTTTATCGAGCGGGTTATGGGCGGACGAGCCGTAGTGCTTCACGACGCAAACGGGGGATGATCTTTCGGCAAACGCTCCTCCTCGTAACGCGCAAGAATCGCCGGCGCCTGAAAAGCGCGCCGGTTCAGTCGCATCGCATCGAGAACCCGCGCCTTCATCTCAGGCGTCAGCCCGGTTGTCTGGGCCGGCGGCGCCGAGGCCTGCACGAAGAGGATTGAAGTAACGACACAGAGGATGGCGGCAAGAAAGAAACGCATGGCGTGGTCAGGGTTGCACCATGCTACACCAGCCAGGCGCACGGCGGAGGCGTCAGCAGGAACCCCTGGACGTCAGAAAGATCGGCCGTAGCTGAAGGCGCGCGATCCTGCAGACACCGAGGTGCTGCAGGATCGCCGTGTCGAGAGTGGTCTGGCTCGTGCTACCGGAGACGAATGCCGACCATGACGGAAACAGCCTGGCTCTTGACCGGGGTACCGTCCGTCTTGTTGATGTTGGTCAGGCCGTGCGTGTACCGCGCGTCAAGAGAGACGCGCTGCACTGCGACACCGACGCCGATGGTCCAGCCGAACTCCCAGTCCTTGATCGCCTCGTCGGTGTCAGTGGTGGTGTCATCAAGATCATTGATGATTTCGGATTTGATCTTGTAGGCGACCTGGGGGCCTGTGAACAGAAACACACGCGCACCATTGTTCATGGACGTGCCGACGTGGAACGTCACCGGGACATCAATGTAGGTGATCCGCTCTTTCGCGTCCGCATTCTCGATGTCATCCTTCGCGCCGCGCTGGCTGTAGAGGGCTTCGACCTTCATCCCGACGTTGGACGTCAGGTTGCCACCGATAGAGAGTCCACCCACACCGCCAAGGAGCCACGTCAACGGGAGGGAATCGTCGTCGAGCTTGAGGTTCGAGTCGTTCACCCCGCCTTTGATGGCCACGGTCAGAGCGGGCGTCCCCGTGTTCACCGCTGACTGAGTCGAAGGCTGGGAGACGGGGGCCTGTGAATTGACCACCTGCGCAGCGGCCGCTGAGGACATGAGGGTGACCACAATGGTCGCACCGAGAGTGCGTTTAAGGAGAGATGACATATTGATTTGCATGGATCTCAGTCTCTTTCAATGGTCGTGCCAGACGCTGTCACCAATTGCACGTTACCGGCGTGGACAGCCATCTACCTGATGGTGGCCGGTGATAGTCTGCGTGCACGGCGATGACCACGACTGCACGCACATGGCGGGTCCTCAATATTGAGATGCGCGTCGATGACCCGGAGAGCCAGTTGCGTGATCGTGCGGCTCGCGCTGCCGGTATTGATCCGGGTCGTGTCCGGGGATGTCGCATCGCGCGACGATCGGTGGACGCGCGTCGCCACGGCAAGGAACGGCGACTGCGTTTTATCGTGCATGCCGACCTGGTGATCGACGACACGTACCGGGGCGAGCGGTTTGAGGCGGCGGTTCGTTCGGGCAAGGTCATCGATGCGCCGCAGGCTGGCAGTTTTGCCGTCGCGGGCACGACGCGCGCAGGAACGCGCGCGGTTGTCGTCGGTTCCGGTCCCGCCGGGTTGTACGCGGCGCTGGTGCTGGGTCTGAACGGCGTGGCCGTGGACCTGATTGACCGCGGCGCTGAGCTGAAGGCGCGTGGCAAGGACGTGGTGCGGTTCCACCGCACGCGGGTGCCCAACCCCGAGTCCAACCTGTTGTTTGGTGAGGGCGGGGCCGGCACCTACTCCGACGGCAAGTTGTATACACGCGTGGATGACCCGCTGGAGGTCCCGTGCCTCGAGATCCTCGTGGCTTGCGGCGCGCCGCCGGACATTCTCTACGATTCACGCGCCCACATCGGTACCGACCGGCTCCACAAGATCCTGCCCGTGTTGCGAGGACGCATGGAAGCGCTCGGCGTCCGGTTTCATTGGAACACCAGACTGGATGGTCTGGTGCTCGATGGCGGGGCGCCGGAGCGCGTGCGCGCGGTACGAACGTCTCAGGGCGAGATCCCGTGCGACGCGGTGTTCCTGGCGGTGGGCCACAGCGCGCGAGACACCATCAAGGGACTCCACGCCCAGGGTGTTCGGGTGGCGGCGAAGCCCTTTCAGCTCGGTGTGCGCATCGAACACCCGCAGGAACTGATTACGCGCGGACGCTACGGCACGGGGCGCGAGGCCGTGATTCTTGGGCCCGCCTCCTACAACCTGATTTGCAAGGCGGAGGGCGACGTGCCCGCGAGTTTTTCGTTCTGCATGTGCCCGGGTGGCACGATCGTGTCCAGCACCAACATCCCGGGACTGCTGTGTACCAACGGCATGAGCAACTCCACCCATTCATCGCCGTGGGCGAACGCCGCGTTGGTCACCACGTTCGGCCCCGCCGAGTACGGTCCTGGTCCGTTTGCCGGGGTTGAGTTTCAGGAGACGCTGGAACGGAAATTTTTTGAGGCCGGAGGGTCCGACTACACGGCGCCTGCCCAGGGTGCGGATGACTTCGTGGCAGGACGGCCCTCGTCGGCCACACGCCATTCCAGCTATACGTTCGGTACAACACCCGGCCGCATCGACTCTTTGTTGCCACCGCTCGCTCGCAAGGCGATCGCCCGCGCGCTCCTCAAATACGACCAGCAGATTCCCGGTTTCAAGTCCGCAGAAGGGTTACTCGTCGGACTCGAGTCGCGCAGCTCCGGACCCATCCGACTGCCGCGTGACCGCGAGACCTCGGTGGCTGAGGGCTTCGAGAACCTCTATCCCATGGGGGAAGGGGCGGGCAGTGCCGGCGGCATCATGAGTGCGGCCATCGACGGCGCACACTGCGCAGTACAGTATCTGGGCGGTCGCTAAACAATCCGCAGGGCGTGACGTCTGAACGCTTCGAATTCTTCCTGCGCGCCTTCGCGGCGGCTCCATCGCTTGATCTCGGCCATATCGACGTCATTCAGCCTCGCGATGTGGACGGCGAGTTCGAGGCTTTGCTGATCGTGCCAGTGGAGATAGGCCGCGAGTCGGTCTTTGGCCATGTCCGTGGCTGACAAGGTCAGTAGCGTACCGGCAGGGCCGGTGATCTCGATCGGTGTCGCAGCCTCTGCGCCAACGGCCAGCGGGCCCGGTGGAAACTCGACGTAGAAGTTCGTGGCTGGGTTGACGTATCGGTCGCCACCACGCGTGAATCCGATTGATGCCATCGCTGTGTCGAGCGCGGCCTGTGTCGGGGCGCTCTGGATGATGAAGTCGATGTCCTGGGAGACGTACGCACCGTCTGTGTACATCGCCGCGCATGCCCCTCCGGTCAGGACGGCGCGGATCCCGGCGCGGTGGAGCGCGGCACCTACGGTGAGCGCAAGGGCGACGAGTGGTCCGCCGGGCGAGTGAGACACGGTCACAGCGGCTTGCCGGTCTTGCGCGGGCGTCGGCGCAATGCCGCGGTCCGCGCCCGTAACTCGGCATCGGCGTCTGCCAGCTTCGCGAGCATGCTGCGGAGTTCATCACGTGCGATGAATCCTGGGTTCAACTGGTATTGCCGCGTGCGACCGACTGAGCGTGCCGTCACCAGTCCATCGGCCTCCAGACTGATCAGCGCCTTGCGCACGGCTGAGATCTGGACATTCAGCAGCCTGGCGATTTCCCTGGGATAGCTGGTCGCCAAAATTCGCAGGGCGAGCAGGATGCGCGTGCGGGTGCCGCTACCAAATGGGCTCGATGTTATCTTGAGCATAATAAGTGCTCATTTGAGCACTATAAGTGCTCATAGTCAACCAGGTTCTACCAAGCGTCAGAGGCCTGTTCGACCGGATGGTATCCTCGGCGCATGACACGATTTCTCCTGAGCACCCTGGCCGGCTGCGCGCTCCTTGCGTCGAGCGTGCCCCTGGCGCAGACGCAGGTGGCCGACGAAACGGCACGCCTCAACGCCTGGTTCGAAGCCCGCTTCGAAGAGCAACTGGCCTTCAGCCCGATTCAGCAGACGTTTCTGGGCCGCAAGTCCGACGCGATCGATGACCCGTCGATCGCGGCGCAGGACAAACAACTGGCCTGGCAGCGCGCCACGGTGGCGGAGATGAAGAAGATGTTCGACTACGCCAGGCTCACGCCCGAAGCGCAGTCGTCCTATGACATCTGGGCCTACCAGCTGGCGCAGGCCGAAGCGGCCGTCCCGTTCCGCCACAATGGCTACGTCTTCGATCAGATGACCGCGATCCATGGGGTTTTCCCACAATTGCTGATTGCCTTCCACGTCGTGGAAGACGGCGCGGACATGGACGCGTACATCAAGCGAATCAGCGAGTCGGGTCGCGCCATTCGCCAGTTGATCGAAATCTCGAAGCACAACGCCACCGAAGGCGTGCGACCGCCAAAATTTGCCTACGGGTTCGTCATCGATGAGGCCACGAAAATTATCACCGGCGCGCCGTTCGACGAGACCGGCACGGACAGCGCGGTCTGGGCGGACACCAAGACCAAAATCGAGGCGCTTCAGAAGAACAGCAAGATTGATGAGGCCCGAGCGAAGGGCCTGCTCGCGGCCGCGCGGACGGCGCTGACAGGCCCCTTCAAGGCGGCCTATGCCGACCTGATCGCCTGGCAAAAAGACGACATGGCCAAGGCGCCCGAGAAAACGTCGGGCGTGGGCTCCCTGCCCAACGGCGCCGCGTACTACAGGGAGCGGCTCGCCAATCAGACGACGACGACCTTGACGCCGGATGAGATTCACAAGGTGGGCCTGACCGAAGTGGCTCGCCTGCGCGCAGAGATGATGGCGGTCAAGGACGAGGTCGGGTTCAAAGGCGAGCTCCAGGCGTTCTTCGCCGAGCTCCGCGACAACAAAAACAATCCGCTCTACTACTATCCCGACACCGACGAGGGCCGGCAGGCCTACATCAAGGACGCGACCGCGGCCATCGACAAGATCAAGGGCGTGTTGCCGACGTACTTCGGCATCCTCCCGAAGGCCGACCTCGTCGTCAAACGCGTCGAGCCGTTCCGTGAACAGCCCGGCGCGGCGCAGCACTACTTTCCCGGCACGCCGGATGGCGCGCGACCAGGCGTGTACTACGCGCACTTGTCCGATATGGCGTCGATGCCGAAGCGTGAACTCGAAGTGATTGCCTATCACGAGGGCTTGCCCGGCCATCACATGCAGATTTCCATCGCGCAGGAGTTGAAGGGCATTCCGACCTTCCGTACGCAGGCCGGCTTCACGGCCTACAGCGAAGGGTGGGGCCTGTACTCGGAATGGCTCGCCACGCAGATGCCGGGTACCTATCTGGATCCGTACTCACGATTCGGCCGGCTTGGTTCAGAGATGTGGCGCGCCATCCGTCTGGTCGTCGATACGGGACTGCACGCCAAAGGCTGGACCCAGGAGCAGGCGGTGCAGTACTTCATGGCCAACAGCGCCATCACCGAACTTCAGGCGCAATCTGAAGTGCGCCGCTACATGGTCCTGCCCGGTCAGGCCACCAGCTACAAGATCGGCATGCTGAAGATTCAGGAGTTGCGTCGCAAGGCGGAAGCGGCTCTCGATACGAAATTCGATATTCGCGCGTTCCACGACACCGTGCTCGGCGGCGGGGCGATGCCGCTGACGATCCTCGAGCAGCGGGTGGACCGGTGGATTGCGACGGTGAAGGCGGCGACCCCCCGCTGATCGGACGCCAACAGCGGCCACCGCGTCGGGCAGCCAGCCATGCCACGCGCGTGACTGAGGCCGGCCCGAGCAGAGCCTCCGCAGACCGGGCAGTCCATCGGGCGGGTTACAGTTCACGACGTGCGCCCTGAGCGTTCTCGAATCGGCACTGGCGCAAGACGACCTGCTGCCGGCGTTCGAGGCAGCGGTCGCTCGCGCAAGCCGACACCGACGATAGGACTCCTCTCGTCCCGCATGGTGGGTCCCGCATAGTGGAGACACGGCCGCCTCGTCTTGCTATGATCCGGCCATGCACGCAACGCCCTCTGCCCTCATTCGTGTCGCGGTTGTCCTGGCCATTCCTGCCGCCCTCCTGGCTTCTTCGGCCCAGCGCGGGGCCGGCACTCCCGGGCCGACGCCCGGCCCAACGAAGGCCGAGCCGCACCTGAGCAACATCAGACAGCTCACCAAGAGCGGCCAGAACGCCGAGGCGTATTTCTCCGCCGATGGCAGCCGCATCAGTTTCCAGAGCATGGACGGCGCCGAGCAGTGCGATCAGATCTACACGATGCGACTGGATGGTTCGGACCGACGCCGAGTCAGCAACGGCCAGGGCGCCACGACGTGCGCGTACATCTACCCCGACAACAAGTCCATCCTGTACGGATCCACGCACCTCGGAGGTCCGCCTTGTCCGCCGCGGCCGGGCATGGAAAACGGTTACGTGTGGGCCGTCTACGACAGCTACGACATCTTCAAGGCGAACATTGACGGATCGAATGCCGTTCAGCTCACGAAGACGCCCGGGTATGACGCCGAGGCCACGATTGCCAAGGACGGCGGCATCGTGTTTACGAGCGTCCGCGACGGCGACATGGAGGTCTACTCCATGAATGGCGACGGCACAAACGTCAAGCGTCTCACCAACATGCCCGGGCCGGACGGCGGGCCGTTTGTGTCGGCTGACGGCAAGCAGATCGTCTGGCGTGGCCGGCACCCGGGGCCCGGTGCCGAGCTCGACGAGTATTTCTCGCTACTCAAGAAGGCACTATGGAAGCCGACGTCTGTCGAACTCTTTGTCATGAACCGTGATGGGAGCAATCCGCGGCAGGTCACCAATCTCGGCAAGGCGAGTTTTGCGCCCTTCTTCTCACCCGACGGCACGAAGATCATCTTTGCGTCGAACCATCACGACCCCCGGTCACGCAATTTCGATGTCTTCCTGGTCAACGTGGACGGCACCGGCCTGGAACAGGTCACCTTCAGCGACTCTTTCGACGGCTTTCCGATGTTCTCGCCCGACGGCACCAAGCTCGTCTTCGCCTCAAATCGCTTCGGCGCCAAGGAAGGCGATACGAACGTCTTTATCGCCGACTGGAAGTGGTAATCAGATGACGTAGCGCGCGCTGAGTCTCAAGCGCGCGGGTGGGTAACCTTATTTAATAGACATCGTCTAAGATATCGGCCATGACTGAGCCGGCGATAGGCGAGTTCGAACAATTGGTGCTCCTGGCCTTGGTTCGACAAGGGGCAGACGCCTATGGTGTCTCGGTGTGCCGGGACCTGGTCGATCGGACGGGCCGCGATGTGTCGCTGGCCGCCGTCTACAAAACCCTCGAACGCCTTCAAGACAAAGGGTACGTGGCCAGCCGCATCGGCGAGCCCACGGCCGAGCGGGGCGGCCGACGGAAAAAACACTATCGCATGCTGGCCCCGGGCCAGCGCGCTCTGAAATCATCGCTCGCGGCCATTCGCCGAATGACCGCCGGTCTGGGCCGGGAGTTCGAAGGATGACTTCGGGCGCAAGACCCCCGCGCGCCGCCCAATACCTGGTCGAACACTGGACGCCGTGTGCGCTGCGCGAACACATCCTCGGCGACCTCGACGAACAATTTCAGGCCAACAACTCAAGATTCGGCCCCCGTGCGGCGCGTCGTCGCTCTTGGCGTCAGGCCGCGGCGGTCCTCGTGCACTGGCCACTCGGCTCCGCCGTTCGCCCTTCGCCTTCACCCACCTCCCGGGAGTCCTTCATGTCCGCGATGTTGCACGACCTGCGATTTGGCCTCTGGCAGTTGCTCCGGCAGCCGTCATACATCGTGATTGCCGTGTTGTCCCTGGCCCTGGCCATCGCCGCCAACGGCGTCGTCTTCGGATTGGTCAACGGATTGGTGCTGAATCCGTTCAGCTATCCGGACGCGTCACGCCTGATCTCCATCAGCGGCTCGTTCCCCACACTGGGGACCGACCCCAATTTCGTTGAACAGCATTCGCCCGGCGAAGTGAATGACTTCGCCGCGATTCCCGTGATCGAGAAACTCGGGGCCTGGGCCTCGGCAATCGCGTGCTGTCGAACGGCACGGTGGCCGAGCGCTTCTTCACCGCGCTGATTCTCCACGACCCGATCCCCGCGCTGGGCGTACCGATGACGCCCGGTCGCGGCTTCACCCAGGAGGAACTGGCTCCGGGTGGACCGAAAGTGGCGATCATCACGCACCGCGTCTGGCAACGGCTTTTCGGCGATGATCCCGAGATCATCGGCACGACCGTGCAGGTGAACACCGACGCCACGACGGTGGTCGGAGTCCTCGGCGCCGGCTCGCCCCTCATCGACACAGACTTGTGGATTCCCTGGGGGATCGATCCGGATCAGTTCAGGCGGAACATGCGTCCGTGCACGGTGCTGGCCCGACTGCGCGACGGCGCGACGCTCAAGGACGTTGACGCCGCGCTTGCTACCGTCTCGGCTCGTGCGAAGACCAACTACGCGACCGAGTGTCCCGAGTACGCCAATCGGCGGCTGGCCGCAGCCCCCTGGAGCGAAGCCGTGGTCGGCGATCTGCTGCCTGCTGGCGCGATCTCCTCGGCGCCGGCGTCATCGTGCTGCTGGTGGCGTGCGCGAATGTCGCCAGCCTGATGCTCGCTCGCCTTGCGACGCGCCAGCGCGAGTTCGCCGTCAGGCGGGCCCTTGGCGCAAGCCCAGGACGCCTCGTGGGGTTGTTGATGTTCGAGAGTCTGGGGTTAGCCGGTGCGGGCGCCGCTGCGGGAGTGGCACTTGCGTACTTCACGCTGCGACGGCTTCCCGCCGTGCTGCCGGCGCAGGCCACCCAGCTGGGCTTGACCTGCGGTGGGATGCGACGGCTGTCCTGTACTGCGTGCTCGCCGGACTCGCCGCGGCCGTACTCACAATGGCCATTCCCGCCTGGCACATGCACACGACGGAAGCCGATTCGGTGGCCGACTCCGCTCGCGCCACGGCCAGTTCCGCGCGGCAACGAGGCCGGCGCCTCTTGATCGTCAGTGAAGTGGCGTTGGCCGTCACGCTCCTCGTCGCCGCCAGCCTCTTCTTCCGCAGTTACGGCCGTATCGGAGCCATCGAACCCGGCTTCGACGCCAGCCACATGCTGACCATGCGGCTGACCATCGATCCGCAGCGGTATCCCGGAGCGGCTTCCGAAACCTTCTTCACGCGCCTCGTGACCAGGCTTGAGGCCATCCCCGGTGTGACCGGCGCTGCTGCCACCAATCAACTGCCCACCATGACGGGTTTCACGGTGCCTGTCACGATCGACGGCGCTGGCGCCCACAGCGCCAAGCCGGTATCAACGCTTCTGACGGTCGGCAGTCCGCACCGATCCGACGTTCTCAAGACACCGCTTCGATCCGGGGGGCCCCTTACAGATCGCGACGGGGCGGGCGCCCCGCAAGTGGTCCTGGTGAATGAGACATTCTCACGCCGGACTTCCTGATGGTCCGTGCCTCCGGAGATGCAGCGGCGCTTCTCCCCGGTGTGCGTCGCACGCTCGCCGAACTTGATCCGAATCAGCCGGTGTACATGGTGCAGACGATGGATGAGTTGCTGGCGATTGAGGTGTTTCCGCAACGGTGGGCGATGATTCTTGTCGGTGTGTTTGCGATGGGCGCGCTCATTGCAGCGGTCATCGGCGTGTCTGGCCTCATCTCGCACTGGGTCGTGAGTCGCAACAGGGAAATGGGCATTCGACTCGCCCTTGGCGGCAGCCGCCGCCAAGTGATGGGACTGGTGGTGGGACAGGTGGCGCGATTGGTGGGATGGGGCGCTGCCCTGGGTATTGCCGGCGGCATTGGGGCGGGGTTTGCCGCCGCGTCCCTGCTGTTTGATACGGCTCCAACCGACCCGTGGGCCCTGGCGTTTGTGACAGGGGTACTTATCGTCGTCGGTATTGGTTCCGCCATGGTTCCGGCGCGCCGTGCGGTTTCGGTCAACCCGATCGAGGTGCTTCGGACCGACTGACCCGACGTATACTCCGCCGTATGTACATCTTTCTCGCGAAGCGGGGCGTGCGCGCCCTCGCCGCAATCGGCGTGATCATGGCGGCCACGGTGTTGACCGCCCAGCAGTCTCAGACCGAGTGGACCAGGTTCCGCGGCCCGAACGGATCGGGCCACGCGTCGGGTTCCGGCTTTCCCACCGAGTTCAACAAGACGAAGAACATGTTGTGGCGCCTGCCGCTGCCACAGGGCCATTCGTCGCCCATCATCTGGAACGATCGGATCTACCTCACGGCATTTCGCGGCGACGCGCTGTTCACCATGGCGATCGACCGCCAGGCGGGCACGCTGCTGTGGGAGCGTCAGGCGCCTGAAACCAAGACGCGCATTCTCGACAAGCGAAACAACCCGGCTTCGCCCAGCCCTGCGCTTGAACGCGATCGGGTCTATGTGTTTTTTCCCGACTACGGACTGCTGGCCTACGACGCCGCCGGCAAGGAATTGTGGAAAAAGCCGCTCGGACCGTTCGACAACATCTACGGCATGGGCGCCTCACCGGTCATTGTCGGCAACCAATTGATTCTGGCCGTGGATCAGAGCATTGGGTCGTTCCTGCTGTCGCTCGACAAACGCACCGGCAAGGAACTGTGGCGGACGCCGCGGCCCGAAGCCAAGAGCGGTCACGCCACGCCCATTCTCTGGCGCGCGCCTGACGGTCGCGACCAACTCCTGCTGCCCGGCTCGTTTCTATTGACGGCGTACGACGTGATGACCGGTGAGAGACGATGGTGGGTGCGCGGATTGTCGTTCGAGATCAAGTCCACGCCGGTGGTGCATGGCGACACCATTTACATCAATGGCTACGGCGCGCCCGAGAATGACCCGGGCCGCAAAGTGAACGTGCCGCCGTCCGACGAGGTGTGGCCCATTGCCGACGCGAACAAGGACGGCGTGATCACCCAGCCGGAGTTTCCGAAGTATTCGGCGGCGTTCTGGTTCACCGTGGCCGACCTGAATCTGAATGGCAGCCTGACCAAAGACGAGTGGGAGTACTACCGCGCCGCGCTCGACTCAGAGAACGGCATGCTGGCCATTCGACTGGGCGGGTCTGGTGACATGACCGAGAAGGCCGTCCGCTGGAAGTATCAGCGCGCCGTGCCCCAGTTGCCGTCTCCCATCGTGTTCCAGAACGTCCTCTACATGGTGAATGACGGTGGCATTGTGACCACCCTGAATCCGGAGACCGGCGAGTTGATCAAGCAGGGGCGGTTGACCGGCGCGTTGGGCGCGTATTACTCGTCGCCGGTTGAGGCCGGCGGCCACTTGTATTTCGTGAGTGAGCGCGGCGCGGTGGCCGTGTTGCCGCCGGGCGGCGACCTGACCCCGCTGATCGTGAACGACCTCGGCGAAGACACGTACACGACGCCGGCGTTGGCCGACGGCCGCATCTACATCCGCACGGTCGAGGCGCTGTACGCGTTCGGCGCCAAGTCACACCCTGCGCCTCACTCCTCACTCCTCAATCCTCAATGGGAGCGTTGCGTCAGTTAAGATGTCTCGGTGGCCAAGCGTTCGTCGAAGTCTCCGTCCCTGTTTGATGCTCCCCCGAACGACACCACGGTAACCACGCGGCCGCCGTCGGGCGGCGACGAACCCGTCGCCCTGCACGACGCGGCGCAGACGCGGTACCTCAATTACGCGCTTTCGGTCATCACATCGCGCGCCTTGCCTGACGTGCGCGACGGGCTCAAGCCTGTGCAGCGCCGCATCCTCTACACGATGTGGCAGCAGAACCTGACCGCCGACGCGAAGCACCGCAAGTGCGCGAAAGTCGTGGGCGACGTGATGGGCAACTATCACCCGCACGGTGACAGCGCGCTCTACGAAACGCTGGTGCGCATGGCGCAGCCATTTTCACTGCGCTACCCGCTCGTGGACGGTTCCGGGAACTTCGGGTCGCTCGACGGCGACAACGCGGCGGCGATGCGCTACACCGAGTGCCGGCTCACCCGCATCTCCGACGAGATGCTGCAGGAGATCGATCAGGACACCGTTCCGTTTCGTCCCAACTACGACGGGACGCGTGAGGAACCGGTGGTGCTTCCGGCCCGCATCCCGAATCTGCTCGTCAACGGCGCCACAGGCATTGCCGTCGGCATGGCCACCAACATTCCGCCGCATCACCTTGGCGAGGTCTGCACCGCGCTCGTCAAAATGATCGACGCGGACCTGGAACTGACCAGCGCCCAGCTGTGCAAGTACATCAAAGGGCCCGACTTTCCTACCGGCGGGCAAATCCTCAACACCCCGGCCGAGATCAGAGACATCTACGAGACCGGTTCGGGCAGCATCCGGATGCGCGCCACGTGGCAGAAGGGTCCCGAAACCCGCACGGGCAAATCGATCTTCATCACGAGCGTACCGTATGCCATGAGCAAGGCCACGCTCATCGAGCGCATCGCCGACGTGGCGCTCTCGCGCAAGCTGCCGCACCTGGTGGATGTCCGGGATCTCTCGACAGACGACGTGCGGATTGCGCTGGAGTTGAAGCGCGATGCCGACGAGCAGATGGTGATGGCGTATCTCTACAAGAACACGCCGCTCCAGTCCAACTTTCCGGTCAACCTGACGTGTCTGATTCCCACCGAGAACCCGGCGGTGGGCAAGCCCGATCGCGTGGGCCTGCACGCCATCCTCTGGCACTTTCTGCACTTCCGGCTCGAGGTGGTGCGCGCGCGGCTCAGCCACGAACTGGCCGCTCTCGGCAAACGCATCCACATCCTCGAGGGCTTTGCGAAAGTCTTTGACGCCCTCGACGACATCCTCCGCATCGTCCGCAAATCTGACGGCAAGGCGGACGCCGCGTCGCAGATCATCGCCACGTACGGCCTGGATGCCGAGCAGACCGACGCGATCCTTGAACTGAAGATCTACCGGCTTGCGCGGCTCGAGATTCTCGTGATTCAGCAGGAACTGGCCGAGAAGCGGAAGCGCGCGAAGCAGATCAGCGGATTGCTCAGGCGCGACAGTGACTTGTGGCAGATCGTGCGCGACGATATTGAGCTGGTGAAGAAGACCTACAGCGATCCGAAGACCGATCCGCGCCGCAGTCTGATTACCGGCGAGGTCAATGAGCCCGAGTACACAGCGGACGACTTCATCATTGACGAAGACAACGTCGTCATCGTGACCAGGGACGGGTGGGTGAAGCGGCAGAAGGAAGTGAAAGACGTGGCGTCCACCCGTGTGCGCGAGGGCGACCAGGTGCTGGCGGTGCTCCCGGGGAGCACGCGGGCGTCGGTGGTGTTTTTCACCAATCTGGGCGTGGCCTACACCTCGCGCATCATTGACATTCCGGCCTCAACCGGCCACGGCGAGCCCATTCAGCGATTGTTCAAGTTCAAGGATGGCGAACGAATCGTCGGATCGATGAGCCTCGACAGCCGCGTGGTGGGTGTCATTACGTCGAAAAACGCCGAGACCGCGCCTCCGTCGCATGCGCTGGCGGTGTCGACGGATGGATACAGCCTTCGGTTTTCGTTCGAGCCGTATGCCGAACCAAGTACCCGGTCGGGCCGTCGCTATGCCCGCGCAGCCGAAGGGGCAGAAATCGTCGGCGTCGAGCGAGTGACAGGAGGGGAGACGGTCATCGCCGCGACCCGCGAAGCCCGCGCGATGCTCTGCAGTCTCGATGACATCAACCTGCTGTCGGGCCCGGGCAGGGGCGTCATTCTCATCAAACTGAATAAAGACGATGACCGGGTGCTGGGATTCATGGCGTCGCGGGGCGACCGCGACCTGATGACGGTGGAAACGACACGAGGCGCCGAGCAGACCATCAGCACGACCAAGTACGAAGTGACCGGGCGGGGTGGCAGGGGCCGCGAGCTGTTGCAGCGTGGGCAGTTCGTGCGTGTGGTGCCGACACCGCCCGAAGTTCCACCGCCCCTTGACCGGAATTGAGACGTTTGTGACTTACAATCCATCTTTGGAGGAAGCATGATGCGGTCTTTGTTGGCAACGGGTCTGATGTGCGTCTGTGTGTTGGCAGTGGCGGTGACCAGAACGTCGGCCCAGGGTGGCGGCCAGGCCGCGCCGTTGCAGAACCTTCAGGTGCTGCCCAAGGACATGCCGCGTGCGGATGTAATCGCGCTCATGCGGACGTTTACCGTTGCGCTCGGCGTGCAGTGCACCCACTGCCACGTGGGCACTCCTCAGGAGCGGTTCAAGGATGACCTTCCGACCAAGGCCTCCGCGCGCAAGATGCTGACGATGGTCATGGCCGTCAATGCCGATCCGCTCGGCGTCAAGCCGGGTGAGCCCAACAAGGTGACGTGTTATTCGTGCCACCGCGGCGCGCTGAAACCCCTCACCGCACCGCCAGCCGGCGGACTATGAGCGTAATGCGCAAAGCCCTGTTGTGGGCCTCGACCAACGCCTGGATTCGGGAGAACGCGATGCGCACGGGATTCGTGCGCCGGTCGGTCTCGAAGTTCATGCCGGGGGAACGGGTTGAGGACGCGGTTGAGGCCGCCAAGGGCCTCACGCCTGCACGGATCCACACGATCCTGACACGGCTCGACGAAAACATTGCGCATATCAAGGAAGCCGACGAGGTCTGCGAGCACTACCTGAAGGTGATCGATCTCATCACCGGCGCCGGGATTGATTCACAGATCTCGGTCAAGCCGACGCAGCTCGGGTACGACCAGGATCCCGAAGTGTGCGTGAAGCACTGCCTGCGGCTGATCGACCGCTGCGAGCAGACCCACACGTTCTTCTGGCTCGACATGGAGAGCTCGCCGTACGTGGACGGCACCATCGCACTTTTCAAACGCCTGCGGCAGCGTACGCCGAACATCGGCATTGCCATTCAGGCGTATTTGTTCCGCACTGAAAAGGACATCGAGGAACTCGTGGCGCTCGGCTCGGCCATTCGCATGGTCAAGGGCGCGTACCTCGAACCGGCCGATGTGGCCTTTCCCCAGAAGTCTGACGTCGACGAAAACTACTTCAAGATCTGCGCGCGTCTATTGCAGGAGGACGCGTTCAAGCCGGGCGCGTTGCTGCACATCGCCACGCACGATATCGGCCTGCAGGAGCGATTGCTCAAGGTGATTGCCGAGCGCAAAGTGTCGTCAGACCGCTACGAATTTGCGATGTTGTTTGGCATCCAGACGGCGCGTCAGCAGCAGTTGGCGGCCACCGGCATCCGCACTCGTTGCCTCATCAGCTACGGCGAATACTGGTTCCCCTGGTACATGCGGCGCCTGGCCGAGCGCCCGGCCAACGTCGGCTTCGTCATCAGGAACATGTTCAAGGCTTAGATGCGAAGGATCCTCTTCCACCACTTCTCGTCCGGGTCCGGAGGTGGGGGAGGGGTCTTGGGCGGAGGCGGGAGGATGACGGGCTCGCCCAGGGCGGCGGCCGCGGCCTCATCGAGCTGGATGATGACGTCAGCCGCCTGTTCGGTCAGTTGGGCGCCGATGCCTTCTGCCGCCTTGCCCCATTGGTCAATCAGCCGGTCGTAGGCCCGGTCGCGCTCGAGCGTGTCGTAAAACGCGGCGGCGTCAAGCCAGTCTGAAAGAATCTGCCGGCGCGGCACCTTGCCGCCGCCCAGGCCGACCGTGCTGTCGAGCTCGGCCTGCAGCTTCTGCCAGGCCGCCGTGATTCGCCCCAGGCCGTCGCTTCCGGCCAGCGCCTCCAGAGCCTGTGAAAACGACGCGCGATCGGAAAGGTTCAGCGCGCGTCGGACCGGAATGGACAGCCGCTTGTAGCGTTCCATCAGGCCCGCGTCCTGCAGATATCCGCGTTCGACGCCAACCTGCCCAGGCTCCTGGGCCATGAACTCCAGCGCCTTGCGGACATGCACCGCATTGCGCCGGAATGACCGCAGAGCTTCCATACCCCTCACAATACCGGAACTCGAGAGGGGACCAGACGTCTATTCACGGGTGACTGCAGCCAGTTCTCCCCGGGTGTCCTGATATGAACGGTCTTCTGCGCGATCTTCGCATCGGCGTTCGCACGGCCCTTCGCTCCCCCGGACAGCGTGGTCGCCATCGTCACCATGACGCTCGCCATCGGGGCCAACACCCTGCTCTTCAGCCTGGCCAGTCCGCTCGTGGTACGGGCGCTGCCGATTGGCGACCCCGACAGCCTTGGATGGATTCGGCAGACGAACGGCCCGCGTGGCATCTCCGCGGGCCGCACATCGTTGCCGGATTTCCTCGACTTCCGCGAATCCGCCCGCTCGTTTTCATCGATGGCGGCGCTCCGCCATGACGACGGGAGATACCTGGGTCATCCTCAGCCTGCCGTGGTCGTGTTCTTTGTGCTGTTGGTCGCTTGTGGCAGCCTCGCACGCCGAAGCCGTTGACGCAGATCGTGGACGAAGAGACGTCGAGCACCGGTATCATCAATTTCATCTTCGTTTCGTTCGCCGTGCTGGCGTTGTTGCTGGCGGCGGCCGGCCTCTATGGCGTGATCTCGTTCACTTTTGGCGTCGGGATTGGTCTGATGCTGGCGTGGGGCCTGGCCGTTGCGTCGGCGTCGGTCCTGTTTGTGGCCGTGGTTGCCGTGTGGGTGCCGGCATCACGCGCGATGCGCGTGGACCCGATTACGGCGCTTCGCGCTGACTGAAGGACCTGCGGGCCGTCGCCTCCTTCTGCACCTGGCATTTCACAGAACGCCGGCCGTCGTCGACGTCCACGTCGATTGATCCGTGTGCCAGGTCCAGATGGCAGTAACCGGCGATGAACTCGTCGAGTGTCAGCACCTGGCCGTCGTAGCCGCCATCGGGAAACAGCGACTGCCGAAGCGCCGGCTGCGCGCCATGCGGCATGCCGTCGGAACCGAAATAGAGATCGACTCCAGGCACATAGCCAACGCGATCGATGAGCATGCGGAAGGGGTTGTTGCGAGCGGGATAACCGGCAGGCAGGCGATCGGCGTACGTGACGGAATCCTCGGAAAAGTTCGGCTGCATCGAGAGGTGCAGGCCGAGGGCTCTGGCGCGGCGTGCCGTGGATTCGGAGATGAACTGCGCGTGCTCGATGCGGACGGTGTGCCGCGGCGTGACCTGCCGCGCCGCCCGTTCAGCCGCCGCGAGCACCTGATCGATGGCGGCGTCGCCAATCGCATGAATGGCCATCGGCTTCTCGCCGGTGTACCGCGCAATCAGGGCCTCCAGTTCATCGTCTCCGTACAGCAGCATCCCGGCGTGGTCGGCTGTTTTGTACTTTTCGTGCAGCGCCGCAGTGGTCACGCCAATCGCGCCGTCGGTGAAGAGCTTGACGCCGTGAATGCGCCCGCGATTTGCCGGCGACGCAGAATCGTACGTTTCCGGTGAGGCCCAGAAGTGCGTGCGGTTCGCGAGGCCCGCGTCATCGAACATCCGAATCTCGTCTTCGCCGACGAGCAGCATCTCCTCGGCGCTGTGAACGCCGAGCTCGCGAAGCCGGTCGAAGAACGCCCGCAGCCGTTCTGCCGAGGCGCCGGCTCGTGCAAACACATTGAGCACGCGCCGCAGGTGGCGTTCAATCCAGTTCTGGTCGTCCAGGTGCGCGGCCACTGTGTCGTCATGCTCGTGAAGACACACGCGGCCCGCGTCGTTCACGATGAGGCCGTGGATCGACAGACTGAGAACTACTACTGGAGGCAGACCGTCAAAGTCGGCCTTCGCGAGAGTGAAACGCCCGCTGTTCCAGCCCGTGGCAATCGTCCACCCAGGGCGGCCCTCGCGAGCACGTACCTGGATGCGTGTGATGGCGGTCTCGCGAGACTCGCCGGGACGGTTCAGGTCAACCGCGTCCATCAACGCGGCATACAACATGGGATGCGAGTGGCGATCCCTGAGGAGCGGGATTCGTGGCATTCCTGGCGCTACATCTCCGACCGCGTGCAGCGGAACTCGATCGACTGCGTCGTGCCAACGGTGTCATTCATCGATTCCTCCCCGGCTATTCTTATCGCACTCTCGCTCCACGCGACAGGGGCCTGGGCCGCGGCGGTCGTCGTCACCGTGCGAACGGATTGTCGACGCGAACGCCAGCGGCTAGTGCCGAATAGCGGCCCGGGCAGACTCACGGCCTCGTTTCGATCTCGATGCCGCCGGTCATCCCCACCGCGACGTTGAACAACAACGCCATGATGAACGACCCGATAAATCCAAAGATGCCGTAGACGATCGGCATGACGATGATGGCGCCGGCACCGAAGAGCAGCCCGACAAATGCTCCGCCCTCGGTGCCTGACATCGCGCTGGTCAGCCCGACCATCCCAATCAGTGAAAACAGCGCACCAGACAGCAGACCCAGCCCCGCGTACAACACGGCCGCGACCTTCGCAACAGATACGACGTTGACCCTCGTAATCACCACGGACGTCTCCTTCGGGTTATTGGACGCGCCGACTTTAACACGGCGGTCCGGCCGGTGATAACATCGGAATTTCCCGACCCAGGTGTGATTCCGCACGTGGTTGTGACGGGGCGGCAGTACCACCATGTCTTTTAGGCAGGACGATTTCACAGGCGTCAACGAGGGCTACGTCCTCGAACTGTACGACCGCTGGCGCGAAGATCCGCAGTCGGTGGACCAGTCCGCCCGCGACCTGTTTGCCACGTGGTCGCCAGGACCCCGGGACCCCAGGACTCCTGGACCCCAGGACCCCGGCACTCCGACAAGCGCTCAGATTGTTGGCGCCATCAACCTCGCCCAGTCCATCCGCCGCTACGGTCACCTGGCCGCGCAAATCGATCCGCTCGGCGCACGGCCACTGGGCGATCCGGCGCTGCTGCCCGAGACCCACGGGGTGACCGAAGCCGACCTTCGTGCGATGCCGGCCTCGCTTATGCGTGGGCACATCGCTGACGGCGCAGAGACGATGTGGGAGGTGGTGGAGCGCCTGCGGCAGATTTATTGCTCTACCACCGGCTACGACATCGCGCACATCTTCGTGCCGCAGGAGCGTCAGTGGCTGCGCGAAGCGGTGGAGACCGATCGCTATCATTCGCCCGCCAACCCGATTGATCCGCTGGCGTTGCTTGAGCGCCTCACCGATGTTGAGGCCTTCGAGCGGTTCCTGCACCGAACCTTCCCTGGCAAGACCCGATTTTCGATCGAAGGGCTCGACACACTGGTGCCGGTGCTCGACGAGGTCATCAGTGAAGCGGCTGAGGCCGGGTTGCGTCAGGTCTTCATCGCCATGGCGCACCGCGGACGTCTGAATGTGATGACGCACGTGCTGGGCAAGTCGTACGGGCACATCCTGGCGGAGTTCAAGGATCCGGTGCGGAGTGCGCACGAAAGCGCGGGGTTGCGCTGGGCAGGCGACGTGAAGTACCACCTCGGTGCGTCACGCGCGGTTGCCGGCGGCGAGGAAGTGGACCTCATCGTCTCGATGCCTCCCAACCCCAGTCACCTCGAGGCGATCGATCCGGTACTCGTGGGCATGGCGCGGGCGGCCGGCACCGATGCGGGTCATCCTGGAGCGCCGGTCTTTAATCCCGATGCGGTCCTGCCGATTCTGATTCATGGCGATGGCGCGTTTCCTGGCCAGGGCGTGGTGGCCGAGACGCTGAATCTGCACAAACTCCAGGGCTACACCACCGGAGGCACGATACACATCATCGCGAACAACCAGATTGGGTTCACGACGACTCCGGACGATTCGTACAGCACCCTCTATGCCAGTGGCCTGGCGCGCGGATTCAAGATTCCGATCTTTCACGTCAACGCGGACGATCCCGAAGGTTGCGTGGCGGTTGCGCGTCTGGCGTTTGCCTATCGCGAGGCGTTTCAGCGCGATGTATTGATCGACCTTGTGGGCTACCGCCGCTATGGCCACAACGAGGGAGATGAGCCGGCGTTCACCCAACCCGTGTTGTATCAGAAGATTGCCCGCCAACTGACCGTGCGTGAGCAGTGGGCCAATGTCCTCGAAACGCGCGGAGTCGTCGCGTCTGGACAGGCGGGTGCGATGTTGCAGGGTCGCCTTGATCGTCTGCAACAGGTGCTCGACGGTCTCGATCCCGAACGGGATCTGGTGGAGCCCACGCCAGAGATTGCCGCGCCAGGGACGGCCAGTCAGGTGCGCACCGGGCTTCCGCTGGAGCGCCTGAAGAGCCTGAACGAAGATCTGTTGCGGGTACCCGACGGGTTCACGGTTCACCGCAAGCTCGAGCGCAGCCGCGATCGGCGCCGCCACATGTGTGACGCGCCTGATGACCGGACTGTAGATTGGGCCGCAGCTGAAGAACTGGCATTCGCTGCGACGCTTGAGGCCGGCATACCGATTCGGTTGACTGGAGAGGACGTCGCCCGCGGCACCTTCAGCCATCGGCATGCCGTGCTGCACGACTCCCGGACGGGTGACGAGTATGTGCCGCTGCAACACCTGCAGGCGGCACACGCGTCGTTCGAGATTCACAACAGCCCCCTGAGCGAAAACGCCGCCGTGGGTTTTGAGTACGGCTACAACATCCAGGCGCCCGAACGGCTCGTGATCTGGGAAGCGCAGTACGGGGACTTCATCAACGGCGCCCAGGTGATGCTCGACGAGTTCGTCCTTTCCGCACGCGCCAAGTGGGGACAGGAGCCGTCACTGGTGTTCCTGTTGCCGCACGCGCATGAGGGCCAGGGGCCCGATCATGCCAGTGCACGCCCGGAGCGTTTCCTCCAACTGGCGGCGGATACCAACATGCGCGTGGTGAACTGCACCACGGCTGCGCAGTACTTTCACGTGCTTCGACGGCAGGCCGCATTGCTCGTTGACGATCCTCTGCCGTTGATCGTGCTGACGCCCAAGAGCCTCCTGCGCCATCCTTTTGTCTCGTCGTCGCCGAACGACCTCGTCACGGGGCGATGGCGGCCGGTGATCGATGACCCCGCCGTGACCGACCCCGACGCGGTCAGGCGCCTGATCGTCTGCTCCGGCAAAGTCGCGGTGGACCTGTTGACCCACCCGAGCCGTGGGAGCCATGCGCATGTGGCCATTTGCCGGGTCGAGCAGTTGTATCCGTTCCCTGCGTCCGCGTTGTCTGCCGTCTTCGGGCGTTACGGCCGCCTGAACGAACTGGTCTGGATGCAGGAAGAGCCCGAGAATATGGGGGCGTGGGACTTTGTGGAAGCCTCGCTGCGGGACGTCGCGGGGAACAGGGCGGTGTCGGTCATCGCGCGTCCGCGCAGCTCGAGTCCGGCTGAAGGATCGGCCGCGCGCCACGCGCAGAATCAGGAACGGTTGATCGCCCTTGCGTGGGCGGCATCAACGCCGGCGAAGAACAGGAGCGGACGCTGATGGCGGTCAATATCGTGGTGCCGGAAATGGGCGAGTCGGTGGTGGACGCGCGAGTGGCGCGCTGGCTCAAACGCGCGGGCGACGTGGTCACTGTGGGCGAAGCCCTGGTCGAGCTGGAAACCGACAAGGTGGATGTTGAAGTGGCCGCCTCGAAGTCGGGCGTGCTCGGGTCGATTGTGCACGCCGATGGGGCAGACGTGAAAATTGGCGATGTGCTGGGGACGATAGACGACACGCACAGTCCGCAGTCCGTGGGTCCGTTGGTCCCAGAGTTCGTGGAGCCGGCGGTTTCTGCCGCCGGGGCTTCTTCTCATGGTGCCGGGGTCCAGGGGGCCGGGAGTCCCGAAGTCACGGGGCCTGCCACAAGCGAGCCGCAGGCGGCTCGGGGGGCCACGCCGTCGGCCCGCCGCGAGGCGCGCGAGCGCGACGTGCCGCTCGCGGCCGTGCAGGCCGAAGGCCCCCGGGTGACCCGCGAGGATGTGCGCAAAACCCCCGGACCCCGGGACTCCAGCACTCCAGGCCCCCAGGACCCCAGGACTCCAGGACCCCGATCAGAGTCCCGCATCCGCATGTCGAAGCGCCGCGCGACCATCGCGAAGCGGCTCGTCGAAGTGCAGGCGACCGCCGCCATGCTCACCACCTTCAACGAAGTGGACATGAGCGCGGTGATGGCGCTGCGCGCGCGCCAGAAGCAGTCATTCAAGGACACCCATGGTGTGTCGCTCGGCCTCTCTTCGTTCTTTATCAAGGCCACGATCGCCGCGCTCCGTCAGTGCCCTCGCCTCAATGCCGAGATTGCCGGCGACGAGATGGTGCTCAAGCACTACTACGACATCGGCGTGGCGGTGGGCGCGGCCGAAGGGCTGGTGGTGCCGGTCCTGCGCGACGCCGACCGCATGTCGTTTCCCGCGATCGAACTCGCGATTCGCGACTTCGCGCAGAAGGCGGCCGACAACACGTTGTCGCTCGGCGATTTGCGCGGTGGCACGTTCACCATCACGAACGGCGGCGTGTTCGGTTCGTTGATGAGCACGCCGATCCTCAATCCGCCGCAGGTCGGTATCCTGGGCCTGCACGCGATCAAGGACCGTCCCGTTGGCGTCAATGGCCAGGTGGTGCTGCGGCCGATGATGTACACCGCCCTGACCTACGATCACCGGATTGTCGATGGCTCCGAAGCGGTCCGATTCCTGGTGCGGGTCAAGGAACTGGTTGAGGATCCGGGAACGCTGTTGCTTGAGTCCTAGGACCCTGACCCCACCAAACTGGTAGGATCACGCGCGTGAGTCGTCAGACGCTGGTGGTGCTGGTGGCGGGTGCCCTCGTGGGCGTCTCCGTACTGGTGGGTCTCAACATGAAGCCCGGCCGTTCCGAGTCGCCGGCTGCGCCGCCCGCGGCACCGGTCCGCGATACCTCCGTCCACGGACCGCCAGTGGCGCCGACCGCGCCCGTCGCCGTACCGGAGACACTACGGGCCGCACGGCGCACAGCGCCGGCCCCCACGCCCGCACCGATCACGCCGCCGGAGGTGGTCGAAGCGCCCACCATGGCCACCCTCCACATCACCAGCGATGTGCCCGGCGCCCAGGTGTTCATCGATCGCAAGTTCATCGGCGTGGCGCCTGTCACTGCAGACGATGTCGCCCCCGGCACCCGCCAGATCAACGTCTCGGCACCTGGCTACGACGGCGTCGTCGAATCCGTCGATATCGCGCCCGGGTCGCGCGACGTCATGATCTCGCTCAAAGCGATTCGGCTCGATGAGTCCATCGCCGTGACACACAAGCACCGCCTCGGTTCATGCAAAGGCCGGCTGATCGCCAGCCCCGACGGCCTGCGCTACGAGACCGACAACAAGGACGACGGATTTACCGTGCCCCTGAGCGGGATCGACACGTTCACCGCAGACTTTCTGGCGAAGAACCTCAAGGTGAAGGTCAAAGGCGGGCGCTCATACGACTTCACGGATCCTGGCGGCAAAGCCGACCCGTTATACCTGTTTCATCAGGCCGTCGAAAAGGCGCGCGTCAAGCAGGCGGCACGATGACAGGCGGGTGGCTATGCGCCGCAGTATTGGCGGGTGCTGCGGCCTGCACGCCTGCGGTGTCCGACCACGACAATCGAATCTTCTCGCTGCCGGCGTCGGTCAAACTCTCGGCCGTGGACCTGTCGTCGGCCTACGCGACCGATGCCGGTGCGGCGGACGGGCGGTATCGGGGCCGGGTGGTCGAGATCAGCGGCGTGGTCCGTGGCTTGCGGCCGGACACATCCGCGCTGACGATGGCTGGCGCTGAAACCGGGCCCTCGGTTGAGGCGTCAGTCCACGAAGACCTCGCGGCGCAAGTGCTCAAGACCGTTGCCGACGGGCAGCGCATCACTCTTAAGTGTTTTTGTGAGGGACTCGATCAACACGTGCGCCTCAAGAGTTGCGTGACGCCAGACCCCGCCCGCTGACCACATGGCTTCCTATACCGCGAAAGACATCACCGTTCTCGAAGGGCTTGAACCCGTTCGCCGGCGCCCCGGCATGTACATCGGCGGCGTCGGCTCCTCGGGGCTACACCACCTGGTCTGGGAGGTCCTGGACAACGCCGTGGACGAGGCGATGAACGGCCATGCCTCGCACATTGACGTGACCCTGCACGCCGACGGCGCCTCCATGACGGTGACCGACGACGGGCGCGGCATTCCGGTGGACAAACATCCAACGACAAAAACCAGCGCGCTGGAAGTGATCTTCACCACCCTGCACGCGGGTGGCAAGTTTGAGGGGCAGAACTACAAGACCGCCGGCGGGCTGCACGGCGTCGGCGCGTCGGTCGTCAACGCCCTGTCGCGCGAGCTCGTGGCGACGGTCAAACGTGATGGCGCCACCTGGGAGCAGAAGTACAAGCAGGGCGTGCCGCAGGGCGACGTCAAGAAACTGGGTCCGGCCCGCGGCACCGGCACGACGGTGTTCTTCCGACCCGATTCCACGATCTTCCCGACGACGCAGTTTGAAGCCGCGGTGATTCGCGAACGCATTGAAGTGTCGAGCTACCTGCACAAGGGGCTCAAGGTGGTCTTCGAGAACGAAGCGGCCACTGGCGACGAACCGAGGCGCGAGGAGTTCCAGCACAGCGAAGGCATCGCCGACTACCTGAAGAAGATCCTGACCGACCGCCACGCCCGACCGGTGCACGAACTGCCGTTTACACTCACGCGCGATCACGATGAAACGGGGCTCAAGCTCGACGTGGTGTTGCAGTGGACCGAGTCCACCGACGAACACCTGCGCAGTTATGTGAACGGCATCCCGACGGGATCGGGCGGCACACATGAAAACGGATTGCGCGCCGGGTTGGGCAAGGCCATCCGCAATTTCATCGAGACGCACACGTTGTCGCCCAAGGGCGTGACGCTGACGGCCGAAGATCTGCGCGAGGGCATGACGGGCGTACTCAGCATCTTCATTGCTGAACCGCAATTCCAGGGTCAGACCAAAGACCGTCTGAACAACCCCGAAGTCTCGAACGTGGTGGATTCCATGGTGCGGCCGGCGCTGGAACACTGGTTGAACCAGAACCGGAGCACGGCCGAGCAGATCATTGCGCGCATCATCCTTGCGGCTCGCGCGCGTGAGGCCAGCCGCGCCGCGCAGGCGGAAGTCACCCGCAAGTCCGCCACGTCGTCGCGACTGACCCTGCCAGGCAAGCTCAGCGACTGCACGTCGCCGGGCCGCGAAGAGAGTGAACTGTTCATCGTTGAAGGCGATTCGGCCGGCGGGTCGGCCAAACAGGGACGCGATCGAGCGCGCCAGGCCATCCTGCCGCTGCGCGGCAAGGTGCTCAATACCGAAAGCGCCAGCACGGCGAAGGTGCTTGAGAACAAGGAGTTGTCGGACCTGGTGACGGCCCTTGGCTGCGGCATCGGCAAGGGATTCGAACTCACGCGGTTGCGGTACGGGCGCGTGATCATCCTCGCCGACGCCGATTCTGACGGCCATCACATCGCGACGCTGCTGCTGACGTTCATTTACCGCCACATGCCGCAGCTCATCACGGCCGGTCGGGTGTATCTCGCGCAGCCCCCTCTGTACCGCATTGATATCGGCAAAGAAACGCACTGGGCCACCGACGACCATCACCGGGATCAGATCCTGGGCCGCCCGGGCAACAAGGGCAAGGTGGATATCACGCGCTTCAAGGGTCTGGGCGAGATGATGCCGAAGGTCTTGTGGGAGACCACCATGAATCCGCGGACGCGCCGACTGCTGCGGGTGGGCATTGAAGACGCCATTGTCACCGACCGGATCATCAATGAACTGATGGGCAAAGACCCGTCTGCGCGCTTCCGCTTCATCATGGAACACGCCGAAGCCGCCGAAGAACTCGACGTGTGACCCTGCGAGGACTTGCGCGGCGCATGATCGGGGTCGGGCTGATGGTGGACGGCGTCATGACGGGGATGTGGTTCAGCGGGCTGGCCGACTCGATTGGCGGCCGCGACGTGTTCTCCGTGCTGATGATGGTGGCCCGCGTGATGGTGGCGGCGTTGTCGATGGTGGCCGGCTGGCTCGTGACCCAGCGCCGGCCGCAGGGCGCCGCGCTCGGCGTGGTGGCTCTGTCTCTCATTGCCGCCTTCGGTCTTTTTCACGCGTGGACCGGCGTATTGCCGAGTAATCTGGATCCCTCGTTTCGCTGGCCTGCTTCACTGGTGCAGGCCGTGATCGCTGCGGTGGCGGTCCTCGTTCTGCGACACGATACCCAGGAGATCCTGCCCCATGGCACCACTGGCGCTTGAGACCACCGGCCTGCGCAAGACCTTCGGCGATCTGGTGGCGGTGGATCGCATCGCGTTGGCGGTGCCGACCGGCAGCTTCTATGGTTTCCTCGGCCCGAACGGCGCGGGCAAGTCCACGACGATCAAGTGTCTGACCGGACTGATGACACCGACGGCCGGGACTTTCCGCATCCTCGGCATGGACCCCATCGCCGATCCCGTCGGTGTGAAACGCAAGATCGGCGTCGTGCCCGAAGACCTGGCGTTGTTCGATCGACTGACGGGTACCGAAACCCTGTCGTTTGTCGGCCAGGTGCACGGGATCGAGCCGTCGCAGGTGCGATCGCGCGCGGGTGAACTGTTGACGCTCATGGACCTGACCAAGTCCGCGGGCGAGATGGTGGCGGACTACTCGCACGGCATGCGCAAGAAGCTGGCCCTGTCAGTGGCGCTGCTGCCGGCGCCGCGGATGTTGTTCCTCGACGAGCCGTTCGAAGGCATAGACGCTGTGGCTGCCCGCCAGATCCGCCAACTGCTGCTGCAGTATGTGAAGGGCGGCGGCACCATCTTTCTGACCTCGCACATCCTCGAGATCGTCGAGCGCCTGTGCGACCACATCGGCGTCATCCAGAAGGGCCGCCTCGTGGCCCAGGGGCCGGTGGCCGAGTTGCGCGCCGGCGCGGGTGGAATGAAGACGCTCGAGGAACTGTTCCTGGAACTGGTGGATACCGAGCGCGCGGCGATGCCCACGATGGACTGGCTCGCGGGATGATCCGGTTCCTTCGCGCGTTTGCGTGGCTGCGCTGGCGGCTGTTGCTCAACGGCGTCCGCGGCGGCCGCCGGCGCGACGCACTGGAGCAGGTGTCACGCCTGCTCGCGCTCATCGTGCCCGCGCTCATCGTCGTGATGTCGCTGGGCTCGATCATTCTGGTCTCACTGGGCGGACTGATTGGCGGAAACGCATTGGCGACGGGCAGGTTCGTCGCCCCGGACGTGATCATCTTTGTCGCCCGTGCGGTGCTCTTCGGCGCCACGGCGCTTGTGGTCTTCATGCCGATCGGCGGCGCCGCGCAAACAACGGGGACGAAGTACTCCCGGCTGCTGCTCCTGCCTATTCCCAAGCGCGGTCTGCATCTGGTCGAGGTGGTGGCGGGCCTGGCCGACCCCTGGATTCTGTTCACGTTGCCTGGTCTCGCGTTGTTCGCCGCCGGCCTGGCGTGGGGCGGGCGAGCGGATCTGGCGCTGATTGCCGCCGTGGCGGGCGTGGCCCTTGCCGTCGTACTGGCGTCGATGGCCGCGCTGGTCAGTTTTTCTGTGAGCTGGCTGTTTCGCGACCGACGCCGCGCGGAGCTGCTGACGATCATTGCCGTGATGTCGATTTCCGTGGTCGCGTTGCTGCCGCAGTTCCTGAATGATGGCGACAGCGTCGGCCGCGGAACTGGCCGGCCACGCGGGCCCATGTCGGTCGCCCGCATCGAGGCGATGTTGCCGGCGTGGTCGCAGGTCCTGCCGTCGGAGTTGTTCGGTGGCGCGATGACGAGCGCCGTGGTGGATGGGGACCGGCGGGCGGCCCTGAGCTGGGTGGCCGTGCTGGTGTCGGAAGGCGTGGTGTTTTTCTGGTTGTCTGGACTTGTGCATCAGCGGCTGCTGGAATCCGCGAGCGGATCATCGGGCCGCCGCGCGCGCATCGTCCAGATGCGGCCGCCATGGCGCGTGCCTGGTGTGAGCGCGCAGGCGATGGCCGTGGCGTGGGTGATGGTCAAAGGCGGATTGCGATCGGTGCGCGGCCGTGTGGCCGTGCTGTTGCCCGGCCCGATGATGGCGCTCGTGTCGCTCGTGGTGCTCCGCCAGCCCGATGAGGTGCCGTGGATTGCGATGCTGGGCACCTACAGCCACCTGTTGTTTGGCGTGAGCCTGTTTGTGGGAATCTTCTCCATCCAGCCGTTCACGATGAACCAGTTTTCATCCGACAGGGCCGGCCTGACCCTGCAGTTTCTGCTGCCGGTCAGCGCGTTGGATCTGGTGCGCGGCAAGGCAATCGCCGGCGCCATCCTGTTCCTGATGGCGGCGTTGATTTCGGGCGTGGCGGCCGCGGTGGCCACCGGGAGCGCGTCGCCGGTGCCATGGGTGATGACCGCGTTGGGCGGCCTCGCGGTTTACGTGACGATCACTCCGGTCGCCGCGCTGATGTCTGCGGTGTTTCCCGTGTCGGCCGATATGAGCAAGGCCGGCTCTGGAGGCAATCCGCATACGGCATCGGCGCTGGTCGGCATGTTCGCCGGGGGTGCCGCGATCCTGCCGGTGCTGGTCATCGCGGTGCCTGGGCTCTTGCCCAATGCGACACCGGTCGGAAGACTGGTGGCCATGGCCGCGTGGCTGGCAGTGGTGACGGCGGTGGCCTGGGTGCTGCTGGCGCTGGTTTCGCGGGTGGTCACCGCCCGCCGCGAGAATCTTTTCCTGACCAAGTAACGCCACGAAACGCGACATAAAAGACGTCGGGTGTCTTCTTCCACAAAAAAGACACCCGACGTCTTTTATCCGACAAATTTGTAACCGAGTCCGTGCAGCGTGAGCACGTACTGCGGATTGCGCGGGTTCGGCTCGATCTTCTGGCGCAGCCACGCCACATGCACATCCACCGTCCGAGTCGACGGCATCGAGTGGTAGCCCCACACCTCGTTGAGCAATTCATCCCGCGTGAGGGTCGCTTCCCGGTGCTCGATGAAGTACTTCAGCAGCAGAAATTCCCGCGCGGACAGATCCAGTTCCACGCCGTCCTTGAGGACCTGTGCCTTGCGGAAGTCCACGCTGATGTTGCCAAAGTGATACGGCGTGGTGCCGCTCTTCGTTGACGAGGCGCGTCGCAACTGCACCTCGATGCGCGCCATCAGCTCGAGCATGTCGAACGGCTTGGTCAGATAGTCGTCGGCGCCGAGTTTGAGGCCCAGCACCCTGTCCATGATCTGGCCCCGCGCCGTCAGCATGATGATGGGGGTGGTGATGTTCCGTTGCCGGAGGTCGCGGCAGACATCAAAGCCGTTCGCGCCAGGCAGCATCACGTCGAGCAGGATGACGTCCCAAGACTCGTGCGATGCGCGCTCAAGGCCGGCCGGGCCGTCGGAAGCCGTCGCCACTTCGTACCCTTCGCTGGTCAGCCGATCGGTCAACGTCAGCACCAGGCCCGGTTCATCTTCGATGAGCAGCACCCGTCGGGCGCGCAGCGACGTGCCCATCAGACGCCCGCCAGATCGGCGGCCACGGGCAATTGAATGGTGAACGTGGCGCCCTGTTTCGGGACGGATGCCACGGTCACCCGGCCGCCGTGTGATTCGGCGATGCGCGAGACCAGACTCAGGCCCAGACCGTTTCCCTGAATCTGCTGACTGGTCGCGTGGCGGCCTCGATAAAAGGGTTCAAAGACGTGAGGCAGGTCCGCGTCCTCGATGCCGCGTCCGCGGTCAGAGACGACGATGTGCACTTCTTCACGCCCGTTCGCCGCCTGGCGTCCGACGTTGATTCCGACCCAGTGGCCCTCGCCGCCGTGTTTCAGCGCATTGGTCAGCAGGTTCGAGACGGCCCTGCGCAGTGCGTCTTCATCGCCCATGACCAACGGCACGTCGGGGCCGATGGTGACATCGGCCTGAGCCTGCGCCGCAGCGATGAGCGCTGACGAAGACTCCACCACGTCCTGCACCATCGACACGACGTCGACGGCTTTGAGCGCCAGGGCCCGGCGCTGGCCAGACAGGCCCGCGAACTCGAGTACCTCTTCCACCATGTCGGTCAGGCGGCGTCCTTCCGACTCGATCAGTTCGCCATACCGCTTGGCCCTGACAGGATCATCCACAACGCCCGCAGCGAGATTCTGCGCCGCAGACCGGATGACCGCGAGCGGCGTGCGGAGTTCATGCGACACCGTCGCCACGAAGTCCATCTGCTGTGAGGCCAGTTTCTCTGAACGCCGTGCGTTGACCACGATCAGCCCGACGCCTAAAGCCAGCACCGAGAGAATGCTGAAGCTGACAATCAGGTTGCGCTGGCGGGCCTTCGCGACGGCGGCGTCGAGAGAGCCGGCGCCGTGGCGCAAGGCGATGTGCCAGCCCCCAAAGGTGGAGATGACCGACGGCTCCACCAATCGTGTACCCGACATGGTGCGTCCCACCACGATCGCGAGATTGCCGGGAGTTGGCGCCAGGATCCGCGTCGCCATCTCGGTCACCGCGCCGGCGCGCCGGTCGAAGGTGGCCGTGTTGAATTGCCAGGTGCTGAGCGCCGCGGCCCCACGCGACTGGGCCGTCAGATCGAGGTGCGGCGACGAAAAAAATGACGCCATCGCATCCGCATTCATCATCGTCACGGCTTCGGAGGGCGTTGTGCTGCGCACGTAGAGTGGTGTCGGGCTGCTGCCCCGGACTGCGATGTGGTACTGGCCCGCGTCGCCATCAGGAAAATGTCGCTCCACCAGTTCGGGCAGGATCCGTGTCACAAGCACGTCCTTGTCCAGTTCCACGATAATGGCCCCTGTCGACGGCTGTTGAATCGCCATCATCACATTGCCGGCGGCGCTGATCCGCTGCGGCGGCTGGACCACGGGGATGATCAACGCCGGCACGCTTTCGACGACGCTCGCGCGGCTGATCGAGAGCAGGCGTGCCGTGACCGGGGGGCTGGCCGGCCTTGCGGGCAAGAGGTGAAACACTCGAAGCACAGGCGCGAGATGGTCGGGCCAGTCCAGCACCCGCCCCTCGCCCGACCCGACGACGAGCTGTTCGAGCACCGGCGGTTTTTCGGCCACGCCCACGCGGCAGAAGTAGATCGCTTTGACGAGGCCTGGATGCGGCGCCTGTTTTTTCCACGAGTCGAATCTCGTGTCCATCGAGGTCCACAAGCCATCATCGGCCGTTGTGTGGGTGGCACCCAGCAGGGCGTATGCCAGTCCGATCTCCTTGTCGAAATCCGTGGCGAACTCCTGCGCGCGTTGGTTCAGCGACCGCTGAAGCTGCGCGCGTTCAGCCTCGCTGACTTGCCCGAGCCACCGGTACTGCAGTGCGCCAAGGACAATGACCAGCAGGATGAGCCCCGTGGGCAGCACGAGTCGGAGTGGGAGCCGAAGGGCCGGCATGGATGCGAGTCTAGCATGCGTCGGCGAAGCCAAGATGCCCGCAAAGCATTGAAAAATAGGGTTTTACGTCCTTTACAATCTCTTAGCTCGCAGTTAACCAAAGTAGTGCGACCGCCGCGCAGGATACGCACGTCTATATGTCGCGGAGGGCAAACACTGTGATGCGGAAGTTGATGAACGTGCTGGTGGTGACGCTTGTGGCGGGTCCGGCGCTCGTGCTGGGGCAAGCCGGAGATGTGAACAAGGTGCTGGCCGACATGCGGGCCGCGCTCGGTGGCGACAAATTGGCCGCGGTCAAGACCTTGACGGCAGTCGGACGGACGCAGCGGACGTCGGCCAACGGCACGGCATCCGAGGCCGACATGGAACTGGCCATGGAGCTGCCCGACAAGTATGTGGCACGCACCGTGTTGGCCAACATGGGCAGCATGAGCATCTACCGCAACGCCGGGTTCAACGGCAATGGCGTCATCAACGAGACGGAGATGCCGCCAAATCTCACAGGTGGTGGCGGCATGATCATGGTGCGCGCGGCCGGCAGCGGGGCGCCGGGCCAGACGCAATCGCCTGAGCAGAAAGCCGCGTTGGACGCGCGACTGATGATGGTGGCCAAGAAGGACTTCGCGCGGATGACGCTGGGCATGTTTGGCTCGTCGTTCGAGGCCTTTCCCGTGGAATTCAGCTACGCCGGCCAGGCCGAATCACCCGATGGCAAGGCCCACGTGATTGCGGTCACGGGTGCCGACTCCTTTGCCGCAAAGCTGTTTGTGGATGCCCAGACCAACCTGCCGCTGATGCTGACGTGGTCTGACCAAGAGCCGCTCGTGATGTCCCAGACCAGCAATCGTGGCGGCGGCCCCGGCGGCGCCACGCCCATCGGCGCCGGGCACACGGTTCAGATGGGTGGTGGCACGTCTTTCACCCAGGGCAGCGGGGGCACACCGCCCACAGAAGAAGAGATGAAGAAGCTGATGGCCGACGTCGACGCGCGCCGCAAAGAGGCCGAAGCCGCGCTCAAGGTGGTGGAGTACCGCATCTACTACTCAAACTTCAAGGCGGTCAACGGCGTGAAGCTGCCGCATACGCTGCAGCGGTCCATCGATGGCACGCCCACGGAAGAGACCACGTTCGACCAGATCAAGATCAACCCGAAGATCGACAAGCAGAAATTCGCCGTCTCGAAGTAGGCAGCAGAAGTCGTTTCCAACAGGAGAGTCCCGTGCTGAAGACATGCGTTCGCATGACAGTCGTTGTGTGCCTGATCTTGATGGCGGCGGGGTCCGCCGCCGCGCAGACCCCGGCCTCTGCCGGCAAACTGCTGGTGACGGTGGCTGACCAGACCGGCGCCATCCTGCCGAGTGCCACCGTGACGATGGTCGGCCAGGAACCGGCCACGCGCGCGGTGACCTTGGCGCCCGCCTCCGCCACCGTGGCGGGGATCGCCACGTTCGAGGGACTCGCGCCCGGTCGCTATACCCTGCAGGTGGAGTTTCCTGGATTCGAGACGGCGACCGTACCCGACGTCAGGGTCCGCGCCGGCGACAATCGCCGCACCGTGACCCTGCGCCTGCTGAAGGTCGAGCAGGAAGTGACCGTGGGGCGCGACGGCCGCACGTCGGGGCTCGATCCCAGGGGGAATGCGTTTTCAACGGTGCTCACGCGCGAGATGATCGAGGCGTTGCCCGATGATCCGGACGAGATGGAAGCCGTGCTCAAGGCCATGTCACCTCCCGGATCCCAGATTCGCGTGGACGGCTTCACTGGCGGTCGCATGCCGACGAAGTCACAGATCCGATCGATCCGGTTGCCCCGCATGGACGCGTTCGCGGCGCAGAACCACGGCGGCATGAACGGCATGATGCACATCGACATCATGACCCAGCCAGGCTCGGGCCCTCTTCGGGGCAGCGTCGACGGCTCGTTCCAGGACGATTCGATGAACGCCCGCAACCCGTTTACGCCGGCCAAGGGCGCCGAGCAGTTCCGCCAGTACGGCATGTCGCTGTTCGGCACCATCAAGCCCAACAAGACGTCGTTCTCCCTCAACCTGGGTGGCACGTCGCAGTACACCTCGCCGAACATCCTCGCCGTGTTGGCGGATGGTACCCAGGTGGCCGACTCGTTCAGGTCCCCCTCTGATGTGATGAACATGAACGTGCGCCTGGACCACGCGTTGAATGCGGACCATTCGATACGGGCGAGCTTCGACCGCAGTTCACGCGAGAGCCGCAACCAGGGCATCGGTGGATTCAATCTGATCGATCGGGCGTTCCGATCAACATCAGAGACCAACACGTTGCGGATCTCCGAGAACGGGCCGCTGGGCCGCCGGATGTTCACCGAGTCGCGGCTGCAACTGGTCTTCGGTTCGTCGAGCAGCCGGTCAGATGTGGAATCGACCACCGTGCGGGTGGTGGACTGGTTTACCTCGGGCGGCGCGCAAGTGCGGGGCGGCCAGGATCGATTCGATCTGGAGCTGGCCAGTGACCTCGATTACGTCCGCGGCGCGCACTCCTGGCGCGTAGGCGGTCTGATTGAAGGGGGCCGCTACAAGTCGGACGACATCTCGAACTACCTGGGCACGTACACCTTCGCCAGCATCGACGACTATCTCGCCGGGCGGCCGTCGAGCTATACGCGTCGAGTCGGTGATCCGAACATCACCTACTCGCGGTGGCAGGCAGGGCTCTACGTGCAGGACGACTGGCGCGTGAGCCGCAGTCTGCTGATGTCGGCTGGCGTGCGCGCCGGCTTCCAGACCGTGGCCGACGATCAGGTGAATCTGTCGCCGCGCGTGAACCTGGGGTGGTCGCCGTTGCGCAACGGCACCCTGACCCTGCGCGCCGGGTACGGATATTTCTACGACTGGATCAGCGGCGACCTCTACAAACAGACCTTGCAGGTGGACGGCTTCCGCCAGCGTGAGCTCAACGTGATCAATCCGTCGTATCCCGACCTGCCGGGCGAGGGCGCCACCTCGGTGACGAACCAGTACCTCTGGTCTGATGCGCTGACGCTGCCCACCAGTCACCGGTTCAACGTGGGTGCCGACCGGCAGTTCTCACAGAACTCCAGGGCGAACATTGCCTACACCTACGGATGGGGACGAAGGCTGCTGCGTGGCAGCAACCTCAACGCGCCCGTCGATGGCGTCAGGCCGGATGCCTCTTTTGCGAACATCGTGTCACTCGTGTCGGATGCGGAAGCGAAGAGCCACTCCGTCAATGTGGGCTGGAGCCTGACGAAGTTCGACTGGAAGCGGTCGTTCTTCTTCGCCAACTACACGTGGTCCAAGAGCGACTCGAATACGACCGGCGCGTTTTCGCTGCCGGCCAACGGCGACAACCTCGACACCGAGTGGGGACCCTCCGGCGGCGACGTGCGGCACCGCGCGAGCCTGTCCATGAGCATGGCACCGATCACGAACATGAGCCTCAGCCTGAACGTGCGGGCTCAGTCCGGATCGCCCTACAACATCACGACAGGCCGTGACGACAACCGCGACGGTCTCTTTAATGATCGGCCCGAGGGCACGGCCCGCAACTCGGCCAGAACCGATGCGCAGTGGGACCTGGGTGGCCGACTGTCGTACTCCTGGGGCTTCGGCACCCGGGGCCAGACTGGCGGGGGCGGGGGCGGCGGCACCACGGTCGTGATGGGTGGCGCAGCTGGCGGAGGCATGGCGGCCGGCTTCGGGGGCGGCGCGGCCGACAAGCGATTCCGGATCGAGCTCTACCTCTCGGCCCAGAATCTGCTGAATCGCGCCAACTACGTCGGTTACAGCGGAGTCATCGGGTCGTCGTTTTTTGGCCAGCTCACAAACGTCATGAACCCACGCAAGCTCCAGGTCGGCATGCGATTCGGGTTCTGAAATACAGCGGGGTCCAGGAGTTCAGGAGTCCTGGGGTCCTCGAGTTGGAGGGGCGAACGTCTTCCACGATCACCGCGTGCTGCAGGCGTCCGGCGGCAGTGGCGACAAGATGTTCGACTGGGTGTTTGCCTTGACCCTTGTGGTGTTTTTTTCTGTGGTCATCGTCCTCTGGTCGGTCGTCGATCGCCGCCGGCAGCACTACACACGTCTTCAGAAGTGGTTCCGCGTCTACGTCCGGTTTGGCATTGCGACGACCATGCTGGGGTATGGGATGGTGAAGGTCATGCCGCTCCAGGTGGGGGCGCCCTCGCTCACGCGCCTTCTCGAACCCTACGGCAATTTCTCGCCAATGGGCGTGTTGTGGGCGTCGATCGGTGCGTCGTTTCCGTACGAACGGGTGGTCGGATGCGCGGAACTGCTGGCGGCCGTCTTGCTGTCTATCGCCCAGACGGTTGTGCTGGGAGGCATTGTCTCGCTCCTTGACTCGACGCAGATCTTCGTCCTCAACATGACCTATGGCGTGCCGGTCAACACGATCACACTGACGCAGGGCGCGGGCACCGATCGCAAGACGCTTGGCGCCTTCGCCTTTGAACAACCCGCACCCGATCGGCTGGTCCTCGACGGCGAACTCAACGGAATGCGGTGGTGATCGGGTCGGGTCCTAACGGCCTGGCGGCCGCCATCACTCTGGCCCGTGCCGGGCGCTCGGTGCGAGTGTACGAAGCGTCCTCCACCTTGGGCGGAGGCATGCGCTCGGAGACGTTGACCGAACCAGGGTTCACACATGACGTGTGCGCCACCGTCTTCGCCATGACGCTGGTGTCGCCGTTCTTCAAGACATTGCCGTTGGCCGACCACGGTCTGGAGTTTGCGCACCCAGAGGCGCCGTTCGCGCACCCCCTGGACGATGGGACTGCGGTGCTGGTGGAACGGTCGATCGCCCGCACGGCGATTTGATGACACCGATCGTGGCCCACGTCGAGCCCCTGATGGAGGCGTTGCTCGCGCCGATCAATCTCAAGCACCCGTTGCTCATGGCGGCGCACTCGGTGGGGTGGCCCGTGGTGAAGGGCGGATCGCAGAATGCCGCCCGCCGGCTATCGTCGGAGGCTTGAGCGGTACCGCCACGGACCCGGCGTGTTCAAGATGGACTGGGCGCTCCGCGCGCCAGTGCCCTGGCGCGCGACCGAATGCGCACGCGCAGGCACCCTTCACCTTGGCGGGACCCTTGAGAAAATTGCATCGGGCGAGCGGTCGTCCTGGAACGGCACGGTCCCCGAACGGCCGTACGTGCCGGCTGTGCAACCGTCGATGTTCGACCGCAGCCGGGCGCCCGCTGGCCGCCACACGCTCTGGGCGTATTGTCACGTGCCGCATGGGGCTGCCGTCGACATGATGCAGGCGATTGAGGATCAGATTGAGCGATACGCCGCCGGATTTCGCGACTGCATTTCCACGCGTCACTCAGCCGGGCCGGCCGCGATGGAGCAGCGCAACGCCAATCTGATCGGCGATGGCCGCGTTGCGGGCGTGGTGAACTGTCCGGAGGGCACGGGCTTCAGCGCGGGGCATGCTCGAGCACACGGGCCGCCTTCCGAAGTGCCTTTTCATACACGTCGCTCTTCACGTAGTAGTCATGGCGCGCGCTGGCGACGTACTTGACGCCGCCGCGCAGATCCGGTCGGCCCGTCCGTCGCAAGCCATCGAATGCGTCCCGCATACTCGCGGGTGTGCGCGGGTCCAGATAGGCTGCGACCAGGCCGGCCTGGGCGCCGTCCAGGGAGTACGCGGCGCCATCGGTTTCAAACACGCCGATGAAGAACAGATCAGCGTGCCGCCTGTGGAACACATTGAGGTAGAGATCCACCGCGTCGCCGACGCGATCGAGATCCTGGTCGCTTAGGAACGGAAACGGTTTGTCGTAGCCCGTGGCCCAGACAATCAGGTCGATCTCCTCGGACGTGCCGTCGACAAAACAGACCGTCTTTCCATCGAGCGATGCCACGTCCTTCCGCACCGAGATATCACCATGGCCCAGGTGGTGCAGGATCTGGGTGTTGAGGATGGGATGGGAACGGAGGATCGCATGGTCGGGTTTCGGCAAGCCGTACCGGGTGAGGTTGCCCACCAGAAAGCGGTTGATGAGGAAGCCGAACACGCGTTCCTCAAGCCAGCGCGGCAACGATGGCCCGTTGTGCGCAAAGACATCGGCAGGCTGGCCGAAGATGAACTTCGGGATGAAGTGATACCCGCGTCGCAGGCTGATGAAGGCCCCGCTTGCGTGTCTGGCGGCATCGCAGGCGATGTCGGCTGCCGAGTTGCCGCCACCGACGATGAGCACACGTTTGCCCTCGAACTCGCGCGGCGACCGATAGAAGAAAGAGTGATAGGCCTCGCCGTCGAAGTGCCCAGGCACCGCCGGCAGGCGCGGATACCACGTCGTGCCTGTTGCCACACAGAGGGCGCTGGCCTGCCGTTGCTCGCCCGAACTGAGCGCCATCTGCCACCCGCCGTGGTCGCGGCGGGTCGCGGACTCCACGCGAAGTCCGAAGGTGCAGTGGCGTTCAAGGTCGTGGTGTCTGGCAAACGCGCGCAGGTAGTCGAGGATCAGATCGTGCCTGGGATAGTCGGGATACGAGTCGGGCATCGGGAATCCGGGAATCCCCGAAAGACGACGCGACGAGATGAAGTGAGCCGAGTCGTACATCGGCGTCTGGGCGCGGCTGATGTCCCAGATGCCGCCCGGTTGCCGTCCGGCGTCGACGATCTCGAATGGGATGCCGCGTGCCTTGAGGGCGGCGGCCATCAGGAGTCCGCCCGGACCGGCGCCAATCACACAAACGGGTTCAGCGGTCGTCAATGTGTCATCGCACTACTTGACCTGCATGTCCGGGCCGATGGTCAACGGCGGCTGTGGCTTTGAGCCATCAGGCGCGACATACGTCGCTTTGATGAGAAACGTTTGTTCGGTGACGTCCGCGGTGAACTCGAACGCACCCCGCCTGGTGGGAATGGGCACGCCCTTCGCGCGCAATTCGTCCAGCGAGACGTATTTGCCTTCCAGTGCAAACTGCTGCTTCATCGCGCTGGCCATGCTGAGCAGGTCGGTCTTGACACCGACGGTGTCGACAATTCCCCCTGGTGATCCGGTGCCCGCAGCGCTGCCCATGTGCTCCATCTGCGACGAGTACAGCCAGAGCCCGAGCGCCAGCGCGACCCCAACCCCCACGACCAAACCCAATCGCATGCAGCCTCCTGCCGGCCGATTGTAGCCGATGTCACCCGGCGACTTCCGTGCCGTTCATCAGCGCCGCAAAGCGTTCGACACTGACGTTGCCGCCAGAGAGGGTCACGCCAACCCGCTTGCCCGCAAACCGATCGCGGTGGTGCAGCAGCGCGGCCAGTGCGTTGGCGCCTGACGGCTCGACCACCAGTTTCAGACGTTCGAAGAGGAACCGCATCATCTGGACGACGACGTGGTCGGGAGTCGTGAGGACCCCGGTCAGCAACTTCTCCATGATTGGGAACGTGAGCGTGCCGCAGGATTGCGTCTGCTGGCCGTCACAGATCGTGCGGGGCACATCGATGCTCACGATGCGGCCCGCCGCCAGCGACTGTTCGATGTCGTTGCCCAGCTCGGGTTCGCTTGCAAAGACCTCGATGCCCGGCTGGAGATGGGTGGCGGCCACCGCACAGCCCGAAACGAATCCGCCTCCGCCGGAGCAGACGATGAGCGCGTCGAGGGATTCGGGCGCGTCTTGGATGAGTTCGAGCGCGGCGGTCCCCTGGCCCGCCATGACCGGGTAATAGTCGAACGGCGGAATCAGCGCCGCGCCTCGTGACTCGACGACGGTTCTGGCCACGGCCGCCCGGTCTTGCGAATAGCGGTCGTAGGTGATGACCTCGGCGCCGTAGCCGCGCGTGGCGTCAAGTTTGGAGGTTGGCGCGTCGGCGGGCATCACGATTGTGGCCGCACAGCCATGCAGTTTCGCGGCAAGCGCCACGGCTTGCGCGTGATTGCCGGAGGAAAACGCCACCACGCCGCGCGCTCGCTCGGCCCCGCTCAGCGAATTCACGGCGTTGTAGCCGCCGCGGAACTTGAACGCCCCCATCCGCTGCAGGTTCTCGGCCTTGAGGTACACCCTGGCGCCGACGAGGGCGTCGAGCGTTCTCGAGGTGACGACCGGTGTGCGGTGCGCCACGCCCTTCAGTCGGACCGCGGCAGATTCAATATCGGCGAACGTCAGCATCACGCGCGATTCTAACCGCAGGAGTAGAATCGGCGTATGCGCACACGTCTCTTAATCGTCTCGATCGCGACCGTTCTTGTCATTGGCGCACTGGTGATTGGCGTGCCTGTGGTGGGCGTGGCACAGGGCCAGGCGGGCGGGCGGCAGGGTGGCGGGCGTGGGGGAGCGCCTGTGGGGCCAGACGGGCAGTGCCCGGCCGGCATGACCCTGGTTCGGCCAGGCAATTGCCAGGCTCCGGCATCGCCCGCGCCTTCAATTGTGGACTACCGACCCAAGTCCACCCTGATCGCGCCGGCCCATCCGGTGCAGAAAGCCAAGTACCCCGCGATCGACTTCCACGGCCATCCCGGCGGCCGTATCAGTTCGGCGGCTGGACTGAAGACGATGTTCGAAGAGCTGGATGCGTTGAACGTCGGTTTGATGCTGAGTGCCGAGAACATGTCGGGCGAACGGCTGAAGACGACGCTCGCCACGGTCAAGGCGTCGCCCTATGCCACACGCGTGGCGATCTTTACTGGCGTCAGCCTGAATGGCGTGGGTCCTGGATGGGCCACGACAGCCATCGCGCAGCTTGAGGCAGATGTGGCTGCTGGTGCGGTGGGCGTCGGTGAAATCGGCAAGGGGTTTGGTCTCGGTGCCCGCAAGGCCGACGGGTCGCGCCTGCAGCTGGACGACCCGGACCTGGCGCCGTTCTGGGATGCGTGCGCGCGGCTGAACCTCCCCGTGTTCATCCATACCGCGGACCCGCCGGAGTTCTTCAAGCCGATCGACATGAACAACGAACGCTGGCTTGAGCTGTCGCTGTTTCCCGGCCGTGCGTACCCTTCCGACCGGTACCCCGCGTTCGAGACGCTGATGGCCGAGCGCGATCGGTTGTTCAAACGCCATCCGAAGACGAAGTTTGTTGCTGCGCACCTGGGCTGGCACGGCAACGATCTGGGCCGGCTGGCGAAGATGTTCGACGCCATGCCGAATCTCCATGCGGAACTTGGCGCGGTGCTCTACGACTTCGGCCGCCAGCCGCGCGTGGCGCACGACTTCCTGCTCAAGTACGGCAACCGCATCCTCTTTGGCAAGGACGCCTACGAGCCCTCGGAGTATCCCTACTACTGGCGTGTGCTCGAAACGAAGGACGACTACTTCGACTACTACCGTAAGTACCACGCGTTCTGGAAGTTGTACGGCCTCGATCTGCCAGACGAGGTACTCAAGGACATCTACTACCGGAACGCCCTTCGCATCACCCCCGGATTGCCGCAAACCGGCTGGCCGAAATAGCCGCGAGGGCATCAACACGCGGCGCGACACACTGACGACAATGCACGGCACGATCACACCAACGGCACCAAAGCCGGCCTTGAAATGGGCCGGCGGGAAGCGCTGGCAAGTGCCGCATATCGCCCCGCTCTGGCGTCCGCACGCCCGCCGTCGGCTCGTGGAACCGTTCTGCGGCGGACTGGCTGTGTCTCTTGGCTTGACACCCAGGCGCGCCCTGCTCAACGACGCGAATCCTCATCTGATTAACTTCTACAGATGGCTCAAGAGGGGACTGATCGCGGACATCGAGATGGTGAATGACGAACGCGCGTATTACCGGGCGCGGGACAGATTTAATGGCCTGCTCACGCTCGGCCAGGACGATTCTTCGGATGCCGCGTCATTGTTCTACTATCTGAATCGCACCGGCTACAACGGCCTTTGTCGATTCAACGGCTCGGGCGCGTTCAACGTGCCGTTCGGCCGCTACAAGACGATTACCTACACACGGGACTTCACGGGGTACTGTGACGCCTTCAAGACCTGGACGTTTTCGAATAGCGACATTGAAGCGGTTGCGTTGCGCGGCAACGATTTTGTCTATGCCGACCCTCCCTATGATGTGGAGTTTACGCAATACTCAACGGGCGGCTTCTCATGGCAAGACCAGGAGCGAACGGCCCTGTTCCTCTCACGGCATGATGGCCCGGTGATCCTGGTGAATCAGGCAACGGGACGCATAGAGCGGATGTATCGGAAGCTCGGCTTTTCGGTGGACTTCCTGGATGCCCCACGACGAATTAGTTGCACGGGCGACCGGACGCCAGCGAAAGAGATTATCGCGACGAGGAACCTATGACGCCCGGCCCTCTGCCGGGGTCGGGTTATGATTTTGTGCGGGACGGAGGGCATATGAAGCAGACGAGAATCGATCGCCGCGCGTGGATGTCGGGTGTGGGTGCGGCCGCCGCCGGGATGGCGCTCGGGAGCACACGCGTGGATGCCGAGGCTCCCGCGACGCCGCCTCAGGCCGCGCAGCCTGCCGCGCCGTTTCAGCCGGCCCGTCACGCGCTGGATGAGTGGTTCGACAAACTCCCCGGCACACATCGCGTGATTCTTGACGTCACCTCGCCCGAGGGGTCGACGTGGGGGATCGCCTACGCCACAAACATCTATAACGCGAACCGGACCGGCTATCAGATCGAGAATGCCGATCTGGCGATGGTGTTGTGCCTTCGCCACAACGCGACAGGGTTCGCCTTCAACAACGCCATGTGGGCGAAGTACGGCAAGCCGCTCGCAGAAGGGTCCGACTACAAAGACCCCACGGGCGCTGAGCCAAAGGCGAATCCGCGCAATACCGGCGAGCGCCCGGCGCTCGATGGCCTGATCAAGCGCGGTGCGCACTTCGCGGTATGCGGGTTGGCCACACGGCGCCTGGCCGGCATGATCGTCGGCCGGGGCGGTGATAGCGACGCGGTGTTCAAGGAATTGTCCGAGAACACCATTCCCAATGCGCACATCATGGCCGCGGGCGTGGTGGCGGTCACGCGTGCGCAGGAGTACGGCTACAGTCTCCTTCACGTCGGGTAATGGCCTCGGTCGCCGCGCCAACTGCCGGGCGGGCGCCGGTCGAGTCGCGCCTCGTCCACGCGCACGGGTTGGCCGCGCTCGGCACACTGCTGCTGTCGGTCACGTTCGGCATCATCATTTCGATCCAGTTGTGGGCGCCCGACCTCGGCGCGGATACCCCCTGGCTGAGTTGGGGCCGCCTGCGGTATGCGCACACGCAGGGCATCATGCTCGGCTGGCTCGCCAATGCATTTTTCGCATTCCTGTATCACGCCGTGCCGCGCCTGACCGGCCGCCCGGTCACGAGCCCTCAGCTGGGCCGCTGGCTCTTTGCGTTGTGGAACGTGGCGGTCATGTTGCCCGGCTGGGTGCTTGTGCTCTCGGGCGTCAGTCAACCGCTCGAGTGGGCCGAGTTTCCGCTGGTCGTTGACGTTGTCGTGGTCGTCGGCATCGTCATGGCCGTGGTGCAGTTTGTGCCGCCGTTTTTTTCTCGCGGTCTTGATTCGCTGTACGTCTCGAGCTGGTATGTGATTGGTGGCCTGGTCTTCACCGCACTCGCCTACCCGATGGGAAACGTCGTGCCGGAGTTTGTGCCCGGTGCAGCCGGCGCGGCGTTCAGCGGCCTGTGGATTCATGATGCAGTGGGACTGTTTGTTACACCGCTCGCGCTGGCGATCATCTACTACGTGATTCCAGCCGTGACCGGGAAACCGATCTTCAGTCACTTCCTGTCGATGCTCGGGTTCTGGCTGCTGTTCTTCCTGTATCCCCTCAACGGCACCCATCACTACGTCCTCTCGGTCATTCCGATGGAGACGCAACTGACGGCCATCACCGCGTCGGCGCTGCTTGGGGTCACCGTCATCATCGTTGTGGCCAACCTGCTCTTGTCACTGCACGGCGCCGGCGCGTTCCCAAGAGACGCCGGCCTGCGGTTTGTCGTGATGGCCACGCTGTTCTACCTCGTGGTGAGCATCCAGGGGTCGATGCAGGCGTTTATGTCGGTGAACGCGTTCGTGCACTTCACCGACTGGGTGATTGGGCATTCGCATCTTGCGATGCTCGGCTTCGCGACGTTTGCCGCTGCCGGCGGACTGGCGCACGCCTGGCCTCACATTCCAGGCGCACGCTACAACCCCAGGGCGATGACGTGGGCCTACTGGCTGCTCTTTGGCGGCCTGATGCTGATGGTGGTGGACCTCACGCTGGCCGGTCTCGTTGAGGCGCAGTTGTGGCAGATCGGCGCGCCGTGGACAAGTTCCCTCGACGCGGCCCGGCCGTACTGGATTGTGCGTACGGTGTCGGCGATTCCCATCGCGGCCGGATTCATCGCGTTCCTCGTGGGCCTCACCACGGGCCCACGCTCGCCGACTCGCACGGAGGTGGGCCCATGACCACTCAGCCGGGCCCCGTGCTGCGCATGTCGTATCTGGCGGCCAGCGTCGCAGGCGTGACATTTTTTCTGATGTCGGTGGCGTGGCTGGGCGTCTGGCCTGCGAGGAAGCTGGCCGAGCAGGCGCGTGTCATGGGACCCGAACACGCGCTCGTCCCTACCGCGAGCGAGGCGCGGGGGCGCTCCATCTACGCGCGTGAAGGGTGCGCCTACTGCCACTCGCAGCAGGTGCGATTCACCGACGCGGACGTCACAAGATTCGGCGCGCCCACCCTGGCGTGGGAGACACGGGGCGACACGCCCCACCTGATGGGCACGCGGCGCATCGGGCCGGACCTGGCCCGCGCCAGCGGCACCCGGCCTGAAGACTGGCACCTCGCCCACCTCTACGATCCGCGCTCGGTTGTGCCGGCGTCCGTGATGCCCGCCTATCGATATCTCTTTGATGGTGGGCCCGATCGCCCGCGCCAGTCTGCGCGCGACGTGGTGGCGTACCTCGAAACGTTGGGACGCGCGCGTGCACTGGCAGGACCTGAGGGTGAGGCGCGCGCTGCCACAGCCGCACATGGGCACGGGCCGCTGTCCGTGTCGGCGGCTTCCCTGAATGCGCATCCCGCCCGCACACTGCGGACCGGCGCCGTGCCCGCCCTGCCGCCCAACGGCGACCCGATTCTCGGTGAGGCGTTGTTCGCAGGCCATTGCGCCGCCTGCCACGGTGCAACCGGCGCTGGCGATGGTCGCGGATCGCTCAGCCTGCGTCCCCGCCCGGCCAACCTGACCCTCCACGCTTACCAGGCTGATCGCCTGGCCGAAGTCCTGTGGCACGGCGTTGCCGGCACAGCGATGCCGGCATGGCGCGACCGGCCCCTTGTGGAACTCTCGGCTCTTGTCGCGCACGTGCAGGGCATCTCAGTGCCAGGCGTGCCGGCCACGGCCGCCGACCGTGATCTCGGCGCCCGCGTGTACGCCACCAATTGCGCGCAATGCCACGGCATCGACGGCGACGGCAGGGGCACCGCGGCCGTCGGGCTGACCATTGCCCCGACGGATTTCACGCGCCAGACACCGATGTTCGATGAAGCCCTTCGGGTGCTGCGCAACGGGATTGATGGCACACCCATGGCTCCCTGGTCCCAACGCCTGCCCGCCGACGAGCTGACGGCCGTGGCCCACTACGTGCGCGAGTTCTATCGAGGCCGCCGTTGATTACCGACCTCATTGTGTACCTCTCGTGCGGGTTCACCGTCGTCTTTGTCGGCGCCTGGGCGCTTCGGCCTGACCTGCGCGCCAGGATCGAGCGACCGAAATACCTGTTCCTCGAGAATGTTCGACGCTACGATCGCACAGATGACTGACCAACCGTCCTTGCGCCCCGGCTCAGGCTGGACCGTCGTCGTGGCCGTGTCATCAGTGGTCGCGGTGATGGCCATCGTTGGTACCTGGTTTGTGATCAGCCAGCAACGGCGTCAGGTGCCTGACGACGTGCCGGCGCCGACCGAAGAGTACGGCCGGCGGCTGATGGCCCAGACGTCGTGGCTGCTGGGACCCGACAACCCGGATCCCGAGCGGCGGTTCATGAACAGCCGCCTCAACTGCGGGTCGTGCCATCTTGACACCGGCACACAGCCCGGTATGTTGTCGCTGACCGAGTCGTTTCAGAAGTATCCGCGCTTTTCTGGTCGCGACGGCAAAGACTCCGACCTCAAGGAGCGCATCGACGGTTGCATGGAACGCAGCATGAATGGCCGCAAGCTGCCGCGCGACGGCGTTGAGATGAATGCGATGGTCGCGTACATCCGTTCGCTCAACGATCAATGGATGGCCACCAGTCCGGCCCTGCGCGTCGTGCTTGAGCCGCCGACACTTCGAACGCCTGCGCGCGCGGCGTCGCCCGAGGCGGGGCAGAAGGTGTTTGAATCACGGTGCCGTGTGTGTCACGGCGGCGACGGCTTGGGCATGCTGGCGTCGCAGGATCCCCGGCGTGGTTACGTCTTTCCGCCGCTGTGGGGCGACGACAGTTTCAACAACGGGGCCGGCATGGCGCGCGTGCTGACGGCCGCGAGGTTCATCAAGGCCCGCATGCCCTTCGGTCGTCCCGATCTGACAGACGATGAGGCGTTTGATGTGGCGGCGTACTTGAACAGCCAGCCTCGGCCGCAGATATCCAGCAGCCACCTTGAGAAGGACTATCCCGACAGATCCACCAAGCCCGTGGATTCACCGTATGGCCCCTACGCAGACCCGTTCCCGGCCGAGCAGCATCGGTTCGGGCCGTTCGCTCCGATCGAGGCGTACTACAAGAAGAAATAGAGGCGTGTTATGCTTCCCGCCGAAGTCATGTTGGTCATTGCCGGTTGCCGCTCGTCCAAAGAGACGAAGTTCAAGCGGGTCTCGCCAAAAGCGGGTCCCGCGGGCGCATTGGCGGTGACGACAGTGGTCTGAAGAGACCGGCTCGGGAACACGAGCACCTGATACCCGCTGATGCGCCTCGCGCTCAGCGGGTTTTTGTTTTTGGGGAGACAACGGCCGTGACGAAGATCGACGTAGGAGTATTGGGCGCCACCGGCATGGTGGGGCAGCAGTTTGTATCGCGCCTTGAGCACCACCCGTGGTTCAACGTGGCGTGGCTGGCGGCGAGTGAACGCTCGGAAGGCAAGCGCTACGCCGAGGCATCAGCGTGGCGGCTGCCGGCACCAATGCCTGAAGCTGTGCGTCATTTGACCGTGGACGCGTGCGTTCCAGGCCGCGGCCCGAAGGTGGTGTTCTCCGCACTCGACGCCGGCGTGGCCGGCGAGGTTGAAGAAGCGTTCGCGCGTGCGGGCCACATCGTGCTGAGCAATGCGCGCAACCATCGGATGGACCCGCTGATTCCGCTGCTCGTCCCCGAAATCAACAGCGACCATCTTTCGGTGCTGGCCGAGCAGCGGCGCGTCAAAGGCTGGTCTGGCGCCATCGTGACTAATCCGAACTGTTCCACCGTCGTGCTCGTGATGGCCCTCGCGCCGCTGCAGCGATTCGGTCTCACGAGCGCGGTGGTGTCCACCATGCAGGCGGTGTCGGGCGCGGGATATCCCGGCGTGCCGTCCTACGACATCCTCGGCAACCTGGTGCCGTACATCGGCGGCGAGGAAGAGAAGATCGAGTCCGAAACGTTGAAGATCCTCGGGACCGACGGGGGCCGCACGCTACACACCATGGTCGTCTCTGCGCATACCAATCGCGTACCTGTGATCGATGGGCACACCATGACCGTGTCCGTCCAGGTGGAAGCCAGGGCGGAACTCGATGATGTGCGCGCGGCGTTCCGGAGCTTCGTGGGTCGGCCTCAGGAATTGAAGCTGCCCACCGCGCCGATTCCGGCCATCCTCCTGCGCGACGAGCCCAATCGTCCTCAGCCCCGGCTCGACGCCGATCTGGGCGGCGGCATGGCCGTCTCGGTAGGCCGGCTGCGCACGTGCCCGGTGCTGAGTTACCGCTTTGTCGCGCTGGGACACAACACGGTGCGTGGCGCTGCGGGCGCGTCCATCCTCAATGCGGAGTTGATGCAGGCGGAGCTTCAATGTTTGTCCTGAAGTTCGGCGGCACGTCTGTCGCAGACCGGTCCGCCATCACCCGGTTGATCGAAATTGTCCGCGCCACACGCCAGGCGGCGCTGCCGAACGTGCTGGTCGGCACGCAGCAGGACCCGCGCGGGCCCATCGTGGTGGTCTCGGCGCTGGGAGGCGCGACAGACCGCTTGCTGGGACTGGCCGCGCAGGCCGGGGCCGGCGATGCGGATGGAGCCAGAGAGAACGTGCGCCTGTTGCTTGAACGGCACCTCGAGGTGGCCGGCGTCATTGCCGATGCCGGGTTGCGCGCGGAGGTGGAGGCGTACCTGAGCACGGAGTTCGGTGCACTCGCGCGAACTGTGGCGGCGCTGGCCGTACTTGAGGAAGTATCGCCACGCTGGCTCGACGCGATTGCCGCGGTGGGTGAACTGGCGAGCAGCCGCATCGTGGCCGCCGCCCTTGAATCGCGTGGCGTGCCGGCTGCGTGGGTGGACGCGAGAAGAGTGATGGTCACCACCGCCGAACACATGGCTGCGCCGCCCCTGATGGTCGAGACCCAAGCAAGTATGAGCTCCGAGCTCATTCCATTACTCGCGGCCAGGCGGGTACCGGTCGTCGGCGGGTTCGTCGGCGCCACGGTTGATGGCGTCACGACGACGCTGGGCCGGGGCGGCTCGGACTATTCCGCGGCCATTGTTGGCGCGTGCACGGGCGCGTCCGAGATTCAGATCTGGACGGATGTGGACGGCATGCTCACCGCCGATCCAAGGCTGGTGCCGTCGGCGAGGGTTGTGCCGCAACTGTCGTTCGACGAAGCCTCGGAGCTTGCGTACTTCGGGGCCAAGGTGCTGCACCCGGCCACGATCCTTCCGGCGATGGCGAAGAACATCCCCGTGCGGATTCTCAACTCGCGCCACGCTGAAGGTCTGGGCACGCTCATCACTGCCAGTCGCCCGTCGAGTGGGCATCCACTGACAGCGGTGGCGTCGAAGCGCCACGTCACCGTCGTGGACATCTCGTCCACGCGGATGCTCATGGCGCACGGGTTTCTGCACAAACTCTTCGGCGTGTTTGAACAACATGCCACGTCCGTTGATGTGGTGACCACATCCGAGGTCTCGGTCTCAGTCACGGTGGACGATGGGCGGCGGTTGCCGAGGATTCTCGAGGACCTCAAGGCGTTTGCCGACGTCACCAGCAGCAGCGATCTCGCGGTCCTGTGCGTGGTCGGGGAAGGCATTCAGGGCGATGCGACGTTTGTGAGCCGGCTGCTCAAGGCTCTGGGCCCGGTGCCCATTCGGATGTTGTCGCAGGCGTCCGAACGACGGAACATCACCATTGTGATTCCCGATGCTGAACTGCCAGGGGCCCTGACCCGCGTCCACGAGGAGTTTTTCAGCAACTTGTCCGCCGTAGCCGGAGGCGAAGGCGGATGACACGACTCCTCCTTATCGGTCACGGTCGCATGGGCAGGCTTGTTGAACAGCTTGCGCCTGACTATGGGTGCGAGGTCGCCGGCATTGTGACTGCCGCCACTGGCGCACGGGGCATTGCCGCCGCAGAGGGCCCATTTGACGTGGCCATTGATTTCACCGTGCCGGCTGCGGTTGCGGCGAATCTGCCGGCGTTGGCCGAACGCGGACTCAATGTGGTGATTGGCACCACGGGGTGGCAGGCAATCGAGCCCGAGCTGCGCGCTGCGGCCGCTCGTCACCACATCGGCGTGCTGACAGCGTCAAATTTCTCGATCGGGTTGCACATCTTCCGGGCGGCGGTTGCGCAAGCGGCGTCGGACTTCGCCGCCCAGGAGACTGTGGGTGCCTGGATTCACGAAGCGCACCATTCGGCCAAGAAGGACGCGCCGTCTGGCACCGCCCTGACGCTGAAGCAGGCCATGGAAACGGCCGGGTACCAGAAGAAAATCGATGTCTCGTCCACACGGGCGGGTTCGATTCCCGGCACACATACCGTTGGGTTCGACGCCGTGAGCGAAACGGTCACGATGACCCACACGGTGCGCGATCGCTCCGTGTTCGCCCGCGGCGCGCTGGACGCGGCGCGCTGGTTGGTGGGCAAGCAGGGCTGGTTTACGATGGACGACTACCTGGAGTACACACGATGAGAGTCCCTTTCACGGGCGTTGGCACGGCTCTGATTACCCCGTTCACCCACGACGGATCACTCGACACGGCTGCCATCAGCCGGCTCGCCCGGCGTCAGGTGGACGCCGGGGTGCACGTGCTGGTGCCGTGCGGCACCACGGGAGAGACCCCGACGCTGTCGGTAGACGAAAAGCGCCTCATCATCGAGTTGGTGGTGGCTGAAGCGAAGGGCCGCGCGCTGGTTCTCGCGGGCGCTGGTGGATACGACACGAAAGAGGTCATCCACATGGCCGGTGTGGCAAAAGCGGCTGGTGCCGACGGCCTGCTCTCGGTGACCCCGTACTACAACAAGCCCACTCCCGAAGGCCTCTATCAGCACTACAAGGCTGTCGCTGAGAGCACCGACCTTCCGATCGTGGTCTACAACGTGCCGGGCCGTACTGGCGTCAACATTGACCCGGCCACATTGGTGCGGCTCTCGACGATCCCGAACATCATCGGCGTCAAAGAAGCCTCGGGCAATGTCACGCAGATGGCAGAGATTTGCCGCGCTGTCCCATCCGACTTCATCGTGATGTCGGGCGACGATGCCCTGACACTGCCGTTGATGGTGCTGGGCGGCCACGGCATCATTTCTGTGGCGTCGAACGAAGCGCCGTCAGAGATGGTGCACATGGTGGAAGCGTTTGAGCGCGGCGCACTGGCGGAGGCGCGGCACTGGCACAACACGTTGCTGCCGTTGATGCAGATCAACTTCATCGAGGCCAATCCCGTGCCGGTGAAGTTTGCGATGGCCGCGATGGGGCTGTGCGAGGAGGTCTATCGGCTGCCGATGGTGTCCCCGCGCAAGGCGTCGCAGGAGAAGATTGTGGCCGTGTTGGGCGAGCTTGGGTTGCCGGTGGTTGCAGGGGCTATGGCAGGGGGCCCTGCGTGACCCTACTTGAGGAGGCCATCACGGCGTTATTCGCGGCCGGAGCCCGTGCCGACAAAGACGAGGCCCGCAAGGCGTTTTTCGAGCTGCAGCGGGGCCTGAATGCCGGGGAGGTGCGCGCGGCCGAACCAGACAGCACGTCGCCCACGGGCTGGCGCGTCAATGTGTGGGTCAAGCAGGGCATCCTGCTGGGCTTTCGGTTCGGCGACATCGTGGACGCATCAGCGGATCACGGCAAGTGGCCCTTCTTCGACAAGGACACGATGCCGCTCAAGAAGCCGGCGCCGACCGACGGCATCCGCATCGTTCCCGGCGGCTCCACGATTCGAAGCGGGGCCTACGTGGCACGCAGCGTGGTGTGTATGCCGCCGATGTACATCAACATCGGCGCGTACGTTGGTGAGGGCACGCTCATTGATTCACATGCGCTGGTGGGTTCGTGCGCTCAGATCGGCGCAAGGGTGCACGTGAGTGCGGCGGCGCAGATTGGTGGCGTTATCGAGCCGGTGGGCGCGATGTCGGTGATTGTGGAAGACGACGTGCTCGTCGGGGGGAATACCGGCATTTACGAAGGAGCGGTGATCAAGCAACGGGCGGTCATCGCGGCGGGCACGGTGCTGACCGGCTCAACCCCGGTGTACGATCTGGTGCACGGCCGAATCATCAAGCCCGAGCCGGGGCAGCCGCTGGTGATTCCCGAAGGCGCGGTGGTGGTGCCCGGCGCACGTGCGGTCACGGTGGGCGCGGGCAAGGAGTGGGGCCTGTCGCTGGCCACGCCGGTGATTGTCAAGTATCGCGACGACAAGACCGACACCAAGACGGAGCTGGAGTCGTGGATCAGGTAGCGCTGATCGGGTTCACCCGTGCGCTGATCGATATCGACTCGACCACCGGGCGTGAGCAGGCAGTGGCCGCGTTCATCGCGCGGACGCTGCGTGAGCTCGGCTGGCACGTGGACGAGCAGCCCCTGGCCGACGGACGCTGCAACGTCATCGCGAAGGTCAATGCCGCGGACAGCTCGCGTGTGGTGTTGTCCACGCACTTCGATTGCGTGCCGCCGTTTAATCCAAGTCGACGTGATGGGAGCCGAATCTACGGCCGTGGGGCCTGTGACGCCAAGGGCATTCTGGCCGCGCAGGTGGCGGCGGCCGAGCGCGCGCGCCACTCCGGTCGTACGGACGTCGGCCTGCTGTTCGTCGCTGGAGAAGAACGCGGGAGCGACGGCGCCCGAGCCGCGAACCTCTGGCCGACGTCGTCGCAGTGGCTGATCAATGGCGAGCCCACGGACAATCGGCTCGGTCTGGCGACCAAGGGCGTGTATCGCGCGCGGCTCACTGCCACGGGCCGGGCCGCACATTCCAGCCTTTCCGAACTGGGCGAATCTGCGATCGAAAAGATGCTCGACGCCCTCGTCTCCCTTCGTGAAGTGGAGTGGCCGGCTGACGACCTGTTGGGCCGGACGAACTATTCCGTCGGTCTGATGTCGGGGGGTGTGGCGCCGAACGTGATCCCGCCCAATGCCAGCGCAGAGTTGATGTTCCGCACGGTCGGCGATTTCCGCGAGGTTCGCGATCAACTGGAAGACGCCATCGGCTCGTGCGCGACGATTGATGACGTGCTGGTGGTGCCTCCCGTCCGTCTGCACACGGTACCAGGTTTCGAGACCGCGGTGTTTGCCTACACCACGGACGTGCCGTTTCTTGACGCGTGGGGCACGCCCATGTTGCTGGGCCCAGGTTCCATTACCGTCGCGCACACCGATGACGAGTACCTCGACATCGCCGATCTGATCCGGGCCGTGGGGTGTTACGAGTCGCTCATCGCGGCCACGTAGAGACGTGAAAGGTCGCGCGATAGTCGGCCGGCAGAATGCCGCGCGAGGCGAACGGGTACGGCGCCAGGGCATCGAATGTGATGCGGTAGCGGCCATGGGTTGCACTCTGGCTGGCAGGGTTGTTCAACCAGAGTTCGGCCTCGCGCTGTGAGCCGAGCCACGTGGTGGCAATCGCGACCGACGCGTCGCCGGCCGTGATGCAGGTCGCATCACCTGGGCATCGCGAGTCGCTTGTGACGCGGATGAATGTGACGTTCAGGTCGAGTATCGATGCCGACTCGCCTGGAGCCAGCGTGACGGAGTGTGGTTCGCCTGGAGCGGTGGGCGACGAAGAACACGCCGCGAACAGTACGGCGATGACAAGAACGTGAAAGGAACGCATACACGCTATGACGGCAGACCCGAGCGCGAAGTTTGAGACGCGGATTGGTTTCATCGGATTGGGTGTCATGGGCAGGCCCATGGCCTCACATCTACTCGCCAACGGCTACCCGCTGGTGGTGCACAGCCGCAGCCGTGGCCCGGTGGCTGCGCTCGTGGCCGCCGGGGCCGTGGCCGCAGAGTCCCCGATGGAGGTGGCGCGCCAGTCGGATGTGGTCATCACGATGTTGCCTGACACGCCCGACGTGGAGATGGTGCTGACCGGACCGGACGGCGTCATCGGCGGCCTGACGAAGGGCGGGCTGGTCATCGACATGAGCAGCATTTCGCCTGTGGCCGCGCGCGCTCTGGCCGCCCGGTTCGCCGACGCCGGCTGCAGGATGCTCGACGCGCCGGTCAGCGGCGGCGAGATCGGCGCGATCAACGCGTCACTGTCGATCATGGTCGGCGGCAGCGCGGAGGCGTTCGATCGCGCCCGGCCGATCTTCGAGTGTCTCGGCCATCCCGATCGCATCGTCCACATCGGCGCCGAGCCCGGCTCCGGCCAACTCTGCAAGGTCTGCAACCAGGTGGCCATTGGTGGCGCGCTTGCTGGTGTGAGTGAGGCGCTGGCCTTGGCGCGCAGGGCCGGCGTCGATGCCGCGCGTGTGCGTCAGGCGCTGCTGGGCGGGTTTGCTTCGAGCCGCGTGCTCGAAGTGCATGGTGAACGAATCCTGACGGGCCAGTTCGCGCCGGGCTTCCGCACCCGTCTCTACCAGAAGGACCTGCGCATTGCGCTTGAGGCCGGCGTTGCCTATGGCGCCGCAATGCCGACCGCGACCCTGGTCGCCGCTCTGGTCGATGCGCTTGTTGAATCGGGTGGCGCGGACCTGGACTATTCGGCAGTCGGGACGATGCTGGATGGAGCAGTGGGGAAGTTAGGACATTAGGAACTGGGGCAGTCATCGTCCGGCGAGTGTCGTGAGGAGGCCGACCGTGCCTGCGACGTGTGCGCCGGTTTTCCTGGTCGGACTGCCGAAGAGCACGTAGCTGGCACGGTCGGGTGTGATCTCGAATGACCCCAGCACGAGCGCTGAACTGGCGTGTGCAGTCCACGCCGGACCCTCGGGGACGCAGGCGTTACGCCAGGCGACCAGGGCGGCGCGCACGTCCGGCGCCAGGAGCAGAAGCGCTGCGGTCGGCACGTCGGTGTAGAGATGCCACACGGCGTCGAACGCCGTGTCGCCGGTGGGGACCACGGGTGGAGGTGATTGCGTGATGGCCTCGAGGCCGCGGCTCCAGCCCACCGGCTGCAAGCGCAGTGGTGCCGGCGGTGGCGATGGAAGGTGCAGTGACAGGATCGTGAACTGCGTCGCCACGCGCTCCCGCTTGGGCGCCAGGATCCGGGGGATGCTGCGGTTGACCAGCGTGGCTGTGAGCCCGGCCAGCGACCCTCGCGCGACTTCCGAGTCGCTGCAGGGCCGCCCCTCTGCGGTGGTGCCTTTGATACCAGGCGCATGGGCCACGCGCGAGAGCCCAAGGGCTGCAGCGACCTCGTTCAGGTCCTTCTGCTTCAGACGCCACAAGGCGTAGAGCGCGGCAGCAAACAATGCGAGTGCGATGAAGAAAGTCATGGCGTTGCGGCACGCAGATTCTAGCCGCGATTCGCGCTACATTAGGAACATCGTGTCACTCAAGCGCCGCCTTCGTGCCGTGGCCTGCTGCGTCGTCCTGGAAGGGGCCGCGCTTCTGGGTGTCCCCATGCGCACCGAGCAGGTGCAGGGCCTGATGCGCAGCCTGAACGAGCAGAAAGTGGCGCACACCACGCCCGATGAGGAACATCGCGGCGATGGACTGAAAGCCCCCGAACCTCCAGCGCCTTGAGTCGACTGCTCTCGTTCTTCGGCCTGACATTCATCGTCACCTGGGCGACGTGGATCGCGGCAGGATCGCTGCTGGGTCTTGGCCCGTCGGCCCCACAACCAGTGGTCAGCGCGTTGTTCCTGCTCGGCACGTTCGCGCCATCCTTTGTGGCCCTCTGGCTGACGTTTCGGGCTGAAGGGCGCGCGGGCGTGGCGGAATTTCTTTCACGCCTCTTTCAATGGCACTCTGGTATTCGCTGGTACGTGTTTGCCCTCGGTTTCATGGTCGGCGTCAAGCTCACGGCTGCCGTCATTCATCGTGTCGCCCTGGGATCGTGGCCGCTCTTCGGAGATGAGGCGTGGTATCTGATGGTTGGGGCCACTTTCCTGTCGACGATCGTCCTGGGTCAGGCAGGAGAGGAAATTGGATGGCGCGGGTACGCGCTACCTCGAATGGCAGAACGCCTCGGCCTTCCGCGCGCGAGCCTTCTGCTCGGCAGTATCTGGGCTGTGTGGCACCTTCCGCTGTTCGTCATCGCTGGCACGACCACAACCGGCCAGTCATTTCCACTCTATTTCCTCCAGGTCACGGCGCTGTCGGTGACGATGGCGTGGCTGTATGCGCGCACGGGCCCCAGCTTGTGGCCCGTGATGCTCCTTCATGCGGCGGTCAACAACACGAAAGACATCGTGCCATCTGCCGTCGTTGGGGCCAGTAATCTCCTGGCGCTCAGCACCTCGCCGGTCGCCTGGATCACGGTTGGACTCTTGTGGGTTGTGGCCGCAGTGCTGCTGTTCAGAATGCGCACGACGAACGTAGGGCGCAATGGGCCTCAAGCGCGCCGCACACCGCGGCCTTGAGACCCAGGCCGCGCTACGAAATGCATGCGTCGTCAGTTCCGAAGTTCCCCATTGGTATAGGCCTCGTCAGACACGTAGGCCCACCGCCGCCCTTGAGCGAGATCTCCGACCCGTCGTAGACCAGCACGTCGGCGCCAGCGCGTTCAAGAGCCGCACGCGTCTTTGGATTGCCCTCCACCATCAGGCACCTGCGCGGTGACAGCGCCAGCACGTTTGCGCCCATGGAGTCGAACTCCTCGTCTGGCACTTCGACGAGGGCGTAGCCGAGGTCGAGCAGACGCTCGCGGAACGCCACCGGCATCAGCGGCGAATACACCACCGCGAGGTTGTAATCCACGGGACTGATGATCGACATCAGATGAAACACGTCGCCTGGTCCCCGGTAGTGGGGCAGCGGCACGACGATGAGTTCATCGACGGTGTCACCGAGGAGAGCCCGAAGCTGCCGTATGCCTTCGTCATTGGTGCGGTAGCCCCTGCCGACCGCAGCCAGCCGCGGGCCCAGCCACGTCACATCGCCGCCTTCAAGTGATCCGGGTGGCTCGATGGCGCCGGCGATCGGAATGCCGAGCGCGCGATAGTCTTCCGCGAGTGCCGCTGGCTCGCGGTCGCGGAGAGGCTTGCCCATGCGGCAGAGAATGGCGCCACGGGCGCACATGACCGACGCGTCTCGCACGTAGATGGAATCCAGGTTCAGGGGCATCGGCGTATGGCGGCACTGGTGCACCGGAGCTCCTGTCGACAGGAGTTCCACAAATCGCTCGTACTGTTCGATCGCTTTGCGATAGTCGGGCGCCGCGGTGAAATTGAGCGCCTGCCACTGCAAGGCGATCGTCGCGTCATCGACAAACGCCTCGCGCGCGTGTCGGACGAGGATCCCCTTCCAGGGGCCGATGTCAGACGCGGTCACGAGTCACCCACACAAACACCGGCAGACCACCCAGCAGAAGCAGGAAGCCCCAGTAGACCGTTTCTGCTCCAGCGCCACCGATGGCCCACAACCCATACGCGAATGCCAGACCCGCGACGGCCTTCATGGTGGCCGGAAGCCGGCCACCAATCTCGCGCGGCGCCGCAGGATCGGCGATCCGAAACACCGCGAGCGCCGAAAACACGTAGGGCACGAGTGTCGACAGCGTCGAGAGCAGAATCATGAACGTGAACAGCTCAACCAGTCCACGCGTGTGATTTGCGGCGATCAGCGTCGTGGCCAGCACCGCGGCCAGGAGCATCCCGGCCACGGGTGTGCCCTGCGGCGACACCCGCGCGAAGACCTTCGGAAACAATCCATCTTTCGCCACCGCCAGAGGCAGTTGACCGACGACCAGCGTCCAGCCGTTGAGCGCGCCGAAACAGGAAATGGCGGCGCCAATCGCCACCAGACTCGCCGCAGTGTTCCCAAACAACACGCGGGCGCCATCAGCAAACGGCGCGGTCGTGGTCGCCAGCGTCGCGGCCGGCACCAGGGACATCACCCCGACGGTACTGACGATATAAATGGCGGCGGCGATCAGTGTGCCGGCAATGGTCGCGCGTGGGATCGTCTTCTCGGGATTCGCCACATGCCCCGCCGGAATGGTTGCGGCTTCAAGTCCCAGAAAGGCCCAGAGCGTGAGCGTGGCCACCTGCGTGACCTGGCCGGCGGCATCACCAAACGAGGTGGCCGTGATCGGAAAGTGTGCGGGCGAAAAATAGAACAGGCCCCCGATGCCGACCAGGATCAGCGGCATCAGCTTCAGCACCGTCGTGACCACCTGCACCTGACCGGCTCGCCGCACTCCCACGATATTGATCAGCGTGAACGTCCAGACCATGGCAATCGCCAGCATGGCGGCATACACCGGGGTGCGGACGATGGTGGGGAAAAACGGATCGAGATAGCCGACGCCTGCCACGGCAAGTGCCGCCGTGGAGCTCCAGACCGAGATCCAGTAGCCCCAGGCCACCATGAACGCCGGAAGGTCCCCGAAGGCCATGCGGGTGTACGCGTACGGTCCGCCTGCCGCGGGCCGGATTCTGGCGAGGCGCGCGAACACCAGGGCCAGGCATGTGGCTCCGGCGGCTGAGGCCACCCACCCGACCAGGCTCAGGCCCCCAAAGGCCGCGAGCGATGACGGCAGCAGGAACACGCCCGATCCCACCATGTTGCCCATCACCAGGGCCGCGACCATCCAGAATCCGAGCGAGTCCCGTTTCATGTGGGCTATTCTGTCTCGTAAATGCCAGTCTACGGACGCTCATATTGGGCCACTGCCGCGGCGCCGGCCAAGTCACGCCCGGCCGCCCGGGGCAAATCTGCGAAGGGTCGCTTGACGGCTGACGTCGTGGTGATTGGCGGCGGCTTCACCGGGTGTGCGGCGGCCTACACCTTGGCGCAAGCTGGCCTCGACGTGGTGTTGCTCGAAGCCGACCGCCTCGTGTCGGGCGCCACGCAGGGCTCAATCGGGGCGGTGTTGCCGGTGCCGGATGGATCACTGGTCGAGGTGGAGAAGACCGCGGGCAAACGCGCGGCCCGCATCGCCTTCGCCGAACTGCACCGCAGTGTCCTTGACCTCTCGACGACCCTGAACCGACTGAAGATCCGATGCGATCTCGCACCAATGCCGCTGGTGGTCAATGCGCCATTCACCAACGACGGGGCCATGCTCAAGAAGGAAATTCTGGCGCGAAAGGCCGCGAAGCTTGATGCCGCCTGGCTGACCCCGGCTGCGTCGCGCGCGGCGCTGGCCACCGAGACCCAGGGCGCGATGCGTCTTCATGACGCCGCGGTCCTGCACCCGGTACGTGCCGCCCTTGGACTGGCCGATGCCGCGCGGGCAAAGGGCGCCAGGATCTTCGAACACACGCGCGTGAAGACGACCACGTTTACCCGCAAAGACGTGACCGTCGTCTTCGACGGCGGCACCGTCGTCACCCGTGGAGTAGTGGTTGCCACAGGGACGCCTGGTCCGGTGTTCCATCAACTCGACCGTCATGTTCGAACGACACGAGGATACGTGGTGGTCACCGAACCCCTGACGCCGGCCATGCGAAAGCTGGTGGGCACCCGCGCGGCGCTATACACCGAAGGCACCGAGTCGCCCCGGTTCCTGCGCTGGCTGGATGGCCACCGGGCGTTGTTTGCGGGCTTGACCGGGCCTGAGATGGCCACGGCGCCCTTGCGCGAGGCCGCGGTGCGGCAGCGCGCAAATCAGTTGATGTACGAACTTTCGCTCAGGCATTCAGACATTTCCGGCTTGCCACCCGCCTTCGGCTGGGATCTGTCCATCGTCGGCACCGCCGACGGGTTGCCCTGGATCGGTCCTCACCGCAATTACCCGTTTCACTTTTTTTCCGTGGCGTTGGGGTGGCATGGGGAGGCATTTGCCTGGCTCGCCGCCAAAGCCGCCGCGCGGTTCTTCACCGGCCAGGCCACCAAAGACGACCAGTTGTTGGGATTCATGCGGGCGTTGTAACATCCGGCATCGGGTTCCGGTCAAAGAGGAGGGGTAACCACATGGAAGCCACTGGACAACTTTCGGGTCAGCCGCTCCTTGAGCATCTGCTTCGCCGCGTCGGTTTTGGCGCCACGCCCGCCGAACGGCAGACGTACGAGGAGATGTCCTACGGCGAGGTCGTGAGCGCCCTGATCGACTTTGACCCTGCCGACCCCGCCCTTGATATTGACGCACGCATTGGCACGCCTGGATACATCGGCATCACGGCGCGCAATGGGTTCCTGCCAAACACGGTGATCAACGATTCGCGGCAGCGATGGGTCTTCCGCATGGTGCATTCTCCTGCGCCATTGCAGGAGCGGATGGCGCTGCTCTGGCATCACCACTTCGCCACGGCGTACAGCAAGCTGGCTGGAACCGTTGGCGCCACAGAAGGTGCGCGCTTGATGGCGGCCAAGCCCTCGGAAGACACGGCGCAGGTTCGGGGCCAAATCGAGCTCTTTCGACAGCGCGGCCTTGGGAAGTTCAGTGACCTGCTGGTGGAAGTGGCCAAAGATCCGGCGATGATCTACTGGCTCGACGGCAACACGAATCTCAAGGCCAAGCCGCAGGAGAATTTCGGCCGTGAGCTGATGGAGTTGTTCACGTTTGGCGTGGACAACTACACGGAAAGCGACGTGTATGCCGCCGCGCGTGTGTTCACGGGATGGAATATTGCTCAGCGGGGCACACGCAATACCCCGACCGCGTACTACGCGTTCAACTACAACGCGGCGCAGCACGATGAGGCAGCCAAGACGTTTTCGTTCCCGATCTACGCCAACGGATCCAAGACCATTCCCGCCCGGGCGGCTGCTGCGGGAATGCAGGACGGCCTGGATCTGATCGCGGCGCTTGCCGTGCACCCGCAGACCGCGCGCCGACTGGCGGGGCGGCTCTGGAACTGGTTTATCAGCGACATTGACGCGCCCGACCCGGCCTTTGTGGACGCGATCGCGGCCGTCTACCTCGCTTCGGGGACTAACATGCGTGAAGTCATTCGCGAGGTCGTGCGATCGTCGCAGTTTCGCTCTGCGCGCTACCGGTACCATCGCTATTCCTGGCCCGTTGAGTATGTGGTCCGCACGTTGAAGGAAATGGGTCACCTCGGATTCTCAGCCAACGATACGCTCACGCCGATGCTCAACATGGGTCAGCAGCTTTTTGAGCCGCCCGACGTCAATGGGTGGGCGATTGGGCCCTCCTGGTTCTCCACCGGCGGGATGCTGGCGCGGATGAACTTTGCGTCGGTGCTGGCCACCAACCAGCGGTTTGAGTTGCGCAACACATCAAGGCCCTACAACCAGTCGCCACAGACCCTGATCGACTACGCCATCAGCCGCCTCAGCCTGCCCGATGTACCGGCGGAGGTGTACAACCCGCTGGTGGACTATGTGCGCGCGGGTGGCACCTGGACGGGGTCTGAGACCCAATTGCTGAACAAGGCTGGCGGCGTCTTCCACCTGCTCACCGGATCCGGCGAGTACCAGTTCGTGTGACCCCGCGTTAGCGTCTTTGAGGGAACAGCCATGAAGGTAACTCGACGACAATTTGTCAAAGGTGGCGTGACGGCGTTTACCGTCAGTTTTGCCGCGCCCGCGTTTCTCTCCGACATCGCGCGCGCCCAGGGCGCCTCGCGCCGCAATCTGGTGGTGTTGTACCTGAGCGGCGGCAACGACGCGCTGAGCACCCTGATTCCCTACGGCGACAGCTTCTATTACAGCCGGCGTCCCGCTATCGCCGTCCCGGCAGCCAACGTCCTGCAGGTCGGTACCGATGCCTCGGGCAAGGCCCTTGGCCTGCATCCGCGGCTCACCGGCCTGAGCCAGATCTTCAATCAGGGCAAGCTCGCGCTCATTCAGCGCACCGGATACACGAACTCCAGTCGATCGCATTTTCTCGGCACCGACATCTGGTCCACCGCCAACCCGGCCAACTCCGCAGGCACGGGATGGCTGGGCCGCTACCTCGACGCCCTGCCCGATCCGGCCGACCCACTGGTGGCCTGGAGCACCGTGCGCGAACTGCCGCACGCGCTCGAGTCGCGCGAGGTCAGTGTCGCCGCCATCCCCTCTGTCGCGGGGTACTCGTTCCTGAGCCCGAATACGGGCGCGGAGGCTGGATACTCGCGCGCGACGATGACCACGATGGCGTCGCATCTGCCGGTGGACCGTCCGCACGTGGCGTTCGTGAATGCCACGTCGCAGGCCGCGATGGCCACCCTCGATCGCGTCGCGTCGGTCGGCACCTACACCGGCACGGTGGCGTACGCGAACAACGGCCTGGCGCAGGCGCTCAAGGCCGTGGCCGGTGCGATCAACAAGGGCATCGGCACAAAAGTGTTCTGGGTCCAACTGGGCGGGTTCGACACGCACGCAACACAGAACACCAATGCGGCCAATGCCGGCTATGCGAATCTCATGGGCACCGTCGGCGACAGCCTGCTCGCGTTCTACAACGACATGAAGAATCAGGGACTGCTGAACGACACCCTCGTGCTGCAGTTCTCGGAGTTTGGCCGCCGCATCAGCGAAAACGGCAGCCAAGGCTGCGACCACGGAGCTGCAGGACTGATGATGGCGATGGGCGGCGGTGTGCAAGGTGGCCTGTACGGCACCGCGGCGTCGCTCAATCCGAACAACGTCGATGGCACGCTCGAAAACAGTGGTGCCGACGTGAAGTACGAAACCGACTTCCGTGCGGTCTACGCGCGTGTGCTCGACAACTGGCTCGGCACGAACTCGATCCCCATTCTTGGCGGCGATTACAGGAAGAGCACACTCAACTTCATCTAGAGTGGAGACCTCGGCCTTGAAACCCAGGCCGCTACGTACGGAAGTGTCTCGGGCCGGGACGTAGCTCGGGCTGGTTCTCAAGCCCGAGTGTTTCCGCGGCTTACCTGTTCTTCTTCAGCGCGATGAGCGGCGCAAAGTCCTCGTCCGCGTTTGCCCATTGCTTCGCGAGCGTGTCGAACAGCTGGCCCGCGCCGACGGTGTCGCCTGTCTGCTTGAGCAGCAGGCCCAGGGCGAGCCTGGCATTCATGACCTCGTCGCTCGGGCCGAGTACGCTGATGGCCTGCGCCGTCTTTCGATAGTGGGCGATCGCGTCGTCGATCGCGCCGTTTCGCTCGTGGACGAGGCCAAGGTAGTAGTGCAGCTCCAGCGAGCGGGGACGCTGTGCCAGGTACGCCTCGACCATGGCCGTGGCGTCCTTCACGCGGCCTTCCGAGCCCGCCAGCAGGACTCTCGTCACCAGCACTGGTTGGGCCTGCTGTGGGTCGTTGGTATCGACCTTGTCGAGCTGGGGCGCGAGCGAACGGACGGTCGCCATGTCTCCGGTGACTGCCAGCGCAGCCGCGATCTGTGCCACGCCTTCGGGCGGCAGGGTCTGTCTGGCGAACGCCTTGAGGCGCGGCAGCCACTCGCCGCGCTGCAGCACCGCCAGCGTCATCACTTCGGCAGCATCAACGCCCTGTTGGGCTCCGGCGTCCGCATTGGCGAGAAGCTGCGCGCGAATCTGCTCCATGATCCGCGAGAAGTCCTTGAGGCGGCCGTCCCAGACCGCCAGGGTGGATTCGCCGAAGAGAATCTGCGCGGGCTGGGCCACTTTACGCGCCGAATACTCGAACTCCGCCGTACGGGCGTGGCCGATGGTCCGAGCCACCATCCAGCGGGCCATGGCCAGTCCGGAGTCGGGTCGCACGGCCAGCGCGCGATCGCTCATCGCAAACGCCTCGTCGTACCGCCCCAGGAACAGCAGGGCATGGGCAGAGTTCGAGATGGGGAGTGGTTCGTCCGGCGCGATCTCATTGGCAATGGTGTATTCCTTGAGCGCCTGTTCAAACAGGCCCTGCCCGATGAGCACCACGCCGAGGTTGTTGCGCGCCGTGAAGTCGCGTGGATACGCGGTCGTCATCATCTCGAGGGTGGTGCGCGCCTGCACCGGATTGAGTGTCACGCGTGTGGCGTGACTCCACGTGATGTAGAGGCGTTCGTACTCGCTGACACGGTCACGCAAGTCATACGCCTTCTAGGTGTACTTCTTCGCATCCTCGGCTCGTCCGAGATTCGAACTGACCACGCCCCACTTGGCCCACGCGAGCGCAAAGTTCGGATCGAGCTGGGTCGCCTGCTCGTAGAAGGGAATGGCCGCGTCATCCCCGCGGGTCTGGCGGGCGCGGCTGGCCTGTCCGTACGCCTTCAGCGCATCCAGTGATGCGGTTGTGGCCTCGCTGATGGGCACATCGTATTTCTGCACCGATGCCAGCGACTCGCCCAGGCCGGTGCGCAACTTGGTGAGCGCGGCGCCCACCTGCGCGAGTACGTCTTCCTTCGACGTCGCCTGCACCTGCTGTTGCGCGAGTGAGGCACCGGTCTGGCAATTGTGCACGCCGATGCTGATGACGTAGTTGGTGCCCAGGGGCGCGATGGACCCCTCCACGGACGCCTTGGCGCCAGACCGTTGGCAAATCTCCCGAGCCACCACGCTCGTCAGCGGCTCATCCGCAGGTCGTGACATCAGCCGCAGCGTTCGCTGCACACTTTGATCGGCCAGCAGGGTGACAAACGGGGTCTGCTGCAACTGCACCGCCACGGCCTGCCGCAGCGCATCGTCAAACACGGCGTCGCCGGTGGTGTTGGCGAAGTCGGCAATGATGATCGTGTCGCGTTCAGAGAAGGCCGGTACGCGGGTGGACTGCCAGAAGAAAAACGCAGCCACCAGCACGGCCGCGACCGGAATACCCACCAGCAGAACCTTTGGTGTCTGTCTGCGAGCCGGCACGGCCGCAGTGCCGGTAGCCGCACCAGCAGCGACCGTGCCCGCGCTGGTATCCCGACGAAGCCGCGAGAGTTCCGACAGCATGTCGGCGGCGGTCTGGTACCGCATCTTGCGGTCTTTCTCGAGCGCGCGGGTAATCACATGCTCGAGATCCGCCGGGACGGTCGGATTGACCTGGAGCACAGAAACCGGATCGCGGTTGAGAATCGAGTCAAAGACGACCGCGGTGGTCTGGCCGCCAAAGGCCTGGCGTCCGGTCGCCATCTCGTAGAGGACCAGGCCCAGTGAGAACAGATCGGTGCGGCCATCGGTGACCTCGCCACGCGCCTGCTCAGGCGACATGTAGTTGACCGAGCCGATCGCGGTGCCGGGCGTGGTCAGGGCTTCCGCGGCCACGCGGGTCTCGTCGCCGACGACCGTATGCTCTGGCCCGACGGTGGCCACACCGAAGTCGAGCAGTTTCGCCTGCCCGCGCGTCGTGATGAAGATGTTGGCGGGTTTGATGTCGCGGTGAACGATCCCCTTTGTGTGGGCCACTTCGAGGGCATCGGCGATCTGGCAGCCGACACTGAGGATCTGATCGAGCGGCAGCGGCGCGTCGGTGATGAGCGCCTTGAGCGAGTCGCCTTCGAGCAGTTCCATGACGAAAAACTGGCGACCTTCGTACACGCCGCTCTCATGGACCGTGCAGATGTTGGGGTGATTGAGCGCGCCGGCGAGTGTGGCTTCACGTCCAAACCGATCGGCCGCTTCAGCCGACATGACGAGCGACTCGGGCAGGAACTTCAGCGCGACCCGGCGGTTCAGCTTGGTGTCTTCCGCCTCATAAACAACGCCCATGCCCCCGCTGCCGAGCTGGCGGACGATGCGATAGTGGAGAACGGAGGTGCCGACCATTCGGCACGATTATAGGGGGAAGAGTGCGCCGTCGGCCACGGCCGGCGACGCGAGCCTCATTTCATCGAGCGCGTTCTGGCGCACTTCCCGGTATTCACCGGCCGGCTCCACGACGACCGTGGTGCCTTCTTCATCAAGGAACAGGAGGCGGTCGCCCAGCGCGATCGGCGATGCCGAAAAGGTGTGGCCGGTGCCGCCGACGCGCGCCTTGTACAGTTCCCGCCCGGTCTCGGCGTCAAGGACGGTCATGATGCCCGTGTCGTGGAGCAGGTACATGCGCCCGCCGTGCAGGATGGCAGAGGGGGTGTAGCCCGATGCGCGCGGGTGCGACCAGGCGATGAACTCGTGGCTTGTGGCGTCACCCGTCAGCGAGATGTCGCCGGACGCGCCCACGCCGACGGCGTCGGGGACGAATGCAGGAGCCCCTTAGATGACCGGGGCGCGCGCCACAACTCGGCGCCGGTCTTCGCGTCGAGCGCGGTGAGGAACGACTCCTGCTCGCTGTCCTGCAGCAGGAAGACCCTGCCCGCATGCACCACCGGCGACGATGCCGCGATGTAGTCGTTGCCGTACAACCCCGGCGATGGCTGCTTGAAGGGTTTTCCGCTGATGGCCGACGTCAGATACACGACGCGGTTCCAGATGACCGGCGACGACCACCCGCGACCCGGCACGTCGATCGACCACTTGACGTTTTTCCGTCCTTGACCAGGTCAGTGGCACGCCCGGAGCCTCGGCCACGCCATTGAAGGTCGGCCGCCGACGACCAGAGCCAGTGCCAACACGGCGCTGCGAAGAAATCGCGGCCCCCGCTCAGTCAAAACAAAAGACTGTATCGCAGGCCGGAGGCGTCGGGCACGGGTCCAGGGGCCAGAGGGAAGAGGGCAGGGGCGAGAGTCGGGTCCTGGGGGTCCTGGAGTCCTGGGGGCCAACCTTTCCGATGCCCGTGTCGTCAAAGACTCCACTAGCCGTTCTAACAGTGCGATGTACGTAGCGCGCGCTGGATTTCAAGCGCGCGGCCGGTTTGGTGGAGACGCTGAATGACACGAAAGGCGACAGGAACGCAGGGCGACCTCTTGCAGGGCACTCTTGATTTGCTCGTGCTGCAGACGTTGCAGATCGGGCCGGCGCATGGCTACGACATCGCGTCCACGATTGCCCGGCGCTCCGACGAGGTACTGCAGGTGGAGCAGGGGTCGTTGTACCCAGCCCTGCAGCGGATCGAGGAGCGTGGGTGGATTACGTCGTACTGGGGCATGTCGGGCAGCAATCGCCACGCGCGATTCTACAAACTGACCGCGAAAGGCAAACGCCAGCTTGCGACTGAAGCGACTCGATGGGACGCGCTCGCCCGCGCCGTGGCGCGTGTCATGCGGCCGGTGTGATGGCCTGGAAGCGGCTGTTCGGCCGGGCTCGGCGCGACCGCGATCGCGACGAGGAACTGCGCCTGCATCTGGCGATGCACACCGACGATCTGATCGGACGCGGGGTGCCGCCCGAGGAGGCCCGACGGCAGGCGCGCGTACTCCTGGGCAATCCGCGCTCACGACGCGAGGAGATGGACGAGATGCAGCAACTTCCAGTGCTTGAGACATTCAGCCGCGACCTTCGGTATGCCGTCCGCCTGTTGCGGCGGACACCCGCCTTCTCGCTGACCGCCATCGCGATTCTGGCGCTGGTCATTGGCGCCAACACCGCGGTGTTCAGCCTGGCGAATACTCTGTTGCTCAAACCCCTGCCGTTTCCCGACGCCGACAGGCTGGCGCTCGTGCGCGCCGAGTTCACCTCGTCACGAGGCACCAGCAGCGGAACGTCTATTGACGGCGCCACGTGGCTGGCACTGGCCGCCAGTCCGCTGGGAGCCCACGCAGCGGTCTTCACGAACTGGACCGCCGGCGTGAATCTGGTCGTCAATCAGCAGGCCCGGTTTGCAGACCAGCAGCGCGTGGGCGCCGGGTTCTTTCGGGTGCTTGGTGTGCCGCCCGCCATGGGCCGGGAGTTCACCGCCGAAGAAGACGTCCCAGGCGGCCCACCCGTGGTCATTCTGAGCCACGCGCTGTGGACCCGGGCGTTCGGCGGCGCCGACTCGATTCTCGGTCAGACCATCCTCCTGCGCGGCACGCCGTGGCAGGTCATCGGCATCATGCCCGAGGGGTTCCGCGGCACCGTTGAGGCCGATGTGTGGACGCCGCTGCGGCCGACAACGACCGGTGAGGGTGGTGGCACCAACTACGCCGCCATCATGCGGGTGCCTGAGCGGCAGTCGCTCGCCGACGCCTCGAGCCAGCTGGCACCGGTCCTCGGCGAAGCGATGCGCGCCCAGATGGGTTCCTCCGGGGTCACGGTGAAGGCCGGCCTCGATCCGCTCAAGGACGTCCTGGCTTCCGACAATCGCGAGCCCATCGTGATGCTGGGAGCCGCAGTCACGACAGTGCTGGTCATCGCCTGCGTCAATCTGGCCGCGCTGCTGCTCGCACGAGGAGGTGCGCGCTCAAAGGAGATTGCCACTCGCCTGGCGCTGGGCAGTGGCCGCCGCTCGGTCATGCGTCAGCTGATGACCGAGAGCCTCGTGCTGGCCATGGCCGGTGGCACGGCCGGCTTCATGGTCGGCTGGTTCGCGCTCGGCGGCCTCCAGGCCATCAGCGGCGATCGATTCGTGGATTGGCAGCGCGTCGCGATCGACGCTGACGTCGTGATGTGGTGTGCCGGCCTCTCGCTGCTGACCAGCCTGATCTGCGGACTGGTTCCCGCCTGGCAGGTGACGCGCCTCGACGTGCAGGCGGCCCTGATGGAAGGCGGCAGCCGCTCGGTCGCCGGGAGCGCCAGCCACTGGACGCGCCGGGGTCTGATCGTTGCGCAGGTGGCGCTCGGTGTCGTGCTGCTGGTCAGCGCAGGTCTGCTCGTCCGGACGTTTGTGAATCTCCAGTCGCTGCAACCAGGCTTCAACCCGCGCGGTCTGACGACGACGGCGGTGTCACTGCTGGATGCGCGGTACCCATCGCCAGTCAAAGTCAACGTGTTGTTCGACAAGACGCTGGAGCGGTTGCGCGCCACGCCCGGCGTGGACGCGGCCGCCGTCTCGCTCGGTCTGCCGTACGAACGGGTGCTCAACATGGGGTTCCGGTATCCGGGTGAAGAACGCGGTCGCGTCGCCAGCGTCATGTATGTCTCGCCCGATTTTTTCAAGACCTTCCAGATTCCGGTGACGCGCGGACGCGAGGTGCGGGTCTCCGACGCCGCCGCGACTTTGCCGGTCCTGGTGGTAAACGAGGCGTTTGGCCGGATCTACTCGAAGAACCAGGACATCCTGGGGCGCGTGATCCAGTTTGCCGGCGCTCAGCGCGAAGTCGTCGGCGTCGTCGGCGACGTGCAGATGCGGCCCGGCTTCCAGGTGGAGGGCATGGTGCCTGGCCCGGTGGTGTCGGCCCCCACGATCTACATGCCGGCCGCGCAGATCAATCAAGGGATTGTGGGCACGCACATCTGGTTCCCGCCCGTGTGGGCGGTGCGCGCGAGCTCGCCTGAAGTGGCCGCGCGCGCCCTGGCAGACGCAATTGCCGGTGTGGACCTGTTGCTGCCGCTCGGTCAGATCCGGCAGATGTCGGACGTGCGCGCCAGCGCCACGGCCGAGCACAGGATGCTGATGATGCTCGTGGGCGCACTGGCGCTGGTCGCCCTTCTGCTTGCGGCCATCGGATTGCACGGACTGATCTCGCACTCGGTGACCGAGCGCACGCGCGAGTTCGGCATTCGCCTTGCGTTGGGGGCATCGCCATCAGGCCTGGTCCGGACGGTCGCAGAGAGCGGCATCGCCCTGGTGGCCATCGGCGTGGTCCTCGGCGGACTGATCGCCGTGCCCGCGTCGAGCCTGGTGGCCTCGGTCTTGTTCGGGGTGACCGAGCGCGACCCACTGACGTACGCCGGCGCCGCCATGTTCCTGCTGGTCGTCGCCGCTGTTGCCAGCGTCCTTCCGGCGCTACGCATCCTCCGTCTCGACCCGGCGACCACACTCAGGCAGTAGGCTCCGGCGATGTATCATCGCGGCGAGGTTATCCATGTCCGACCCCGTCCAGAATTACAAGAACCACACGAAGTTTGTGCCACCGTTTCATTTCGTTGCAGTCCCGATCCTGCTCGTCAATTTCATCTGGGCCACAAAACACGCCATTGAGGGGCCAGCCGCTCCGACGATCCTTGCGGCCGCCACGGCGCTTGCGCTCCTCCTGCTCGCCTTTCTGGCCCGCATCTTCGCACTGAAGGCACAGGACCGCGTGATTCGACTTGAGATGCGCCTGCTGTTGCGTGAGTTGTGGCCCGCCGGGCTTCACCCCCGCATCGGAGACTTCACCACGAGCCAACTGGTGGCCCTCCGTTTCGCCAGCGATGCCGAGCTGCCTGAATTGGCACAGACGGTGCTTCGCGACGGCATCACAAGCCAGAAACAGATCAAGCTGATGATCAAGAACTGGAAAGCCGACCACCAGCGCGTCTGAGCAGAAGTCACAAAAGGGTCACGATTCAAAACAGACCCGTCGTCCTACCATCGGTCACCGTTACAACGATCCGTCGAGGTAACACCGTTGTGACTGATGAGGAGAAAAAGGATGATGCGCAGGCGCCGCTCGTGGTGGTGACGGGGAGTCGTGGCGCGTACCAGATTGTCATCGCACTCGTCCCCGAAGAAACTGGCGCGCATCGCATGTCGGGGAATCTAGCAGCCCTTGCCGAAGAGTTTGCACGCCAGGGAGCCCACGTTGAAGCGCTCGAAGAACGACCGCCCGCCGTGAAACTCGCACCAGTCCTCCGGTTCGGTCCCGCGACGGAAATACTCGAATGCCACTGATCCGCCATCCTCCGCGCACGCATCGGTCGGCTTGAGGCCCGACCGTCGACAGACCTGCACGCGCACGATGTCCTCTGGCTGTTTCAGCCAGGCGGCTGCCGCACCCGCCGTGGCGCCGCGCATGAAGCGCGCCCAGATCGGCACGACAAGGCTCGTTGCGTACCCGTCAGGCGCCACCGGCCGCGGCTCGTCGAACCCTGCCCACACGCCCGCCACCAGCGTCGGCGTGAACCCCACGAACCACGTGTCTTTGTAGTCGTTCGTCGTGCCCGTCTTGCCGCCGGCCGGCAGAAGGAAACCCTCTTGTCGCGCCCGCGCACCGGTGCCGCGATCGACCACGTCCGCCAGCATGTCGGCCATCATGAACGCCGTTGCCGGCGACAGGGCCTGGTGGCTTTCGGCGGCGTGTTCCCACAACACCACGCCTGCGGCGTCTTCAACGCGACGCACAAACACCGGGGTATGGACGGTGCCCTCGTCGGCGAAGGCGCCGTACGCGCTCGTCATCGCAAGTAGAGAGACCTCTCCCGAGCCCAGCACCAGCGACGGTACGGGCGGAGGCGCCGTCAGCCCCAGTCTCACCGCTGCGCCCACGGCGGCGGGGATGCCCACGTTCGACAGCAGCCGGACCGCCGCGCGGTTGTTCGAGGTGCGCAACGCCTCCCGGATCGTCAGCACATCGGCGCTGCTGTCGCCCCCGCGAGCGTTGTCAGGACGCCAGTCCACGCCGGACACGCGCGTGGCGTCATTGATGCCCGTGATGAGCGTGGCCGGGTTCGCACCCGACTCGATCGCCGCCGCGAACACGAACGGTTTGTAGGCTGACCCCGCCTGCCGCTCGGCATCGACGGCGCGGTCGAACGTGCTGTCGCCGAAGTCGCGTCCACCGACGAGCGCACGCACGTGTCCGTTGCGTGGATCAATGGCGACGAACGTACCCTGGAGGTAGGCCGTTCGACCGTGCGCCACCGCTTCGTCATCCTCGAGCCGTGGACCAGAGAAACCAGGCCGGCGCTCGATCTGACTCAGGCCCATCGTCAACGCGCGTTCCGCAGCGCGCTGCATCAGCGGACTGACAGTGGTATAGACGCGCAGGCCGCCGTTCCAGACACGGTCCTCCCCGAAGCGATCCACCAACTCCTGCGCCACACGATTGCGGAAGTACTCTCCGAAACGCGGTTGCCCCAGTTCCCGCCGCAGTTGCACCTTCGCCTTGATGGCCCTCGTCGCTTCGGCTTCGGTCAGGGCGCCCACCGCCTGCATGCGGCGCAGGACGACGGCCCGTCGCGCGATCGCCCGATCGAGGTTGGACGGGGGGGCGTACGCCGACGGCGCCTGAATCAGGCCGGCCAACAGCGCGGCTTCATCCACCGTGAGCGCGAGCGCCGCCTTGCCGAAGTACCCCTGCGCAGCGGCCTCGATGCCATAGAAGCCGCGGCCGAAGTAGATCCGGTTGAGATACATCTCGAGGATCTCGTCCTTCGAAAACGCCCACTCGATCCGGACCGCCAGCACAATCTCGCGGGCCTTCCGCCAAAACGTCTTGTTGTCGTTCAGGAAGGTCTTGCGCGCGAGTTGCTGCGTGATCGTCGAGCCGCCCTGTGCGAATGCACCCTGCTTGAGATTTGCGATCGCCGCGCCGCCCATGCGCCAGAGGTCGATGCCATGGTGCCTGTAGAACCGCTCGTCTTCAACCGCCAGGACCGCCTGGAGCATGTGCGGGGAAATCTTGTTGAGCCCAACAAGGGTGCGATGTTCCCTGAAGATGTGGAACACAGGCCGATCCCGCATGTCGTAGACCAGGGTCGAGACGGGCATGTTCGCCGCCGACCGAATGCCGCCTGGGCCTGGAACGACGAACAGCAAGTTGACCAGGAGGACCGCGACGACCCCGGAGGAGGCCCAAACCGGCCAGGCCCAGCGGCCGAGCCGGTGATGGCTAATCCGAAGGCGCTGTCCGAATGCAGTCAGGTAACTTCGCATGGCCTTTGAGAACGTAATCAAGGTTCGTTCCAGATCACGCGACTCGCGTTCATGCGGGTGTTGGATAGAATGTGCCGATGGCTCTGATAGAACCCGGTAGGAAAGCCCCTGCCTTCAGCCTGAACGACCAGGCAGGAATGACGCACAAGTTGTCACAGTACGCCGGTCGTCCGGTCGTGCTCTACTTCTATCCCAAGGACGACACACCGGGGTGCACGACCGAGTCCTGCGATTTTCAAGCGCGGTTGCCGCACCTGGCGAAACTGGCCGACGCGGTGGTGCTCGGCATGAGCATTCTCGACGAAAAGAGCAAGGCCAAGTTTGCCAGCAAGCACGGACTGACGTTCCCGCTGCTGGCCGACGCGGATCACACGGTGGCGGAAGCCTACGGCGTGTGGCAGGAGAAGATGCGCTACGGCCGCAAGTACATGGGCATCGTGCGCACCACATATCTGATCGACGCCGCCGGCAAGGTCGCGAAGCGCTGGGACAAGGTCAGTGTTGCTGGACACGCCGACGAGGTGCTGGCGGCCGTCAAGGCGGGAACGTAGCGCGCGCAGCGCCATCCGGGGAACTCGACCTCGACGGGTCTGTTGATGCGGTCTGGCCGGTGATGCGCGCGACCAGGCCGGTCGGCGCGTTGGCGTGAAACGCGAGGTCCCACCCCAGCAGGTCCGCCGCCTCAGCCGTAATCGTCAGGCCGATGCCCTGACCGTCGGGACGCCGGGATCGCGCCGCATCACCGCGGAATCTTCGCGTCGCCAGTTGCGACAATTCCTCCGCCCCAACCCCGGGGCCATCGTCTTCCACGGTGAGCACAAAGCGGCGCTCGGGGGCGCGAGACAGCACCACGGCCACGTGTCCTCCCGGGTGGTTGTAGCGCACGGCGTTGTCCACCAGATTGCCGAACGCCTGTTCGGCCAGCGTGGCATCGGCGACGATCACTGTCGCCTGATCCGGGACGGCAAAGTCCACGCTCACCCCGCCCGACCGCGCGAGCGGCCGGTGGCGTTCCACCACGCGCTCGACCAGCGCATTGAGATCCATCGGCCGCGGTTCGACCGGCACACCGCCCTCGAGCCGACTGGCGGTGGCGAGATTGCGGAGCAGGGACGCGATGTAGTGGGTCTCGCGGATTGCACCGTACACGCGATCCCGATCGTCGGGCGCGCCGAAGACCGCCGCACCGGCCTCGAGACTTGCCAGATGACTCTGCAGCACCGTCAGGGGCATGGCGATGTCGTGTGTGGTGTTGGCGACAAACTCGCGCAGGGTCGCCTCGCGCGCCTCCACGTGCGTCAGATGCGTCCGCACGTCGCGGCCTGCGTCGTTGAAGGCGCGGGCCAGCGCACTCACCTCGTCGGATCCGGTTTCCCGCACCGGTTCCCGATAGCGCGACGCCGCCGAGGCGCGGACCTCGGTCGCCAGGTGATGGATGCGTGCGAGCGTGGGGCCCGCGGCGATCCAGATCGCGGCAATGACGATGACGAGCACCGACGCCAGCGCGATCAGCTGGTCGCGCACTTCGCCTTCGCGGGGCCGCATGCGCACCAGCAGGATGTGGCACGGGCCCGACGTCGTGTCGATGCGGACGGCCAGTTGAAGTCCGCGGCCATTGCCCGTGGCATACGTGCCGGTGGCGCGGCCATCTCTGGCAAGTGCCTCCTTGAGGTCGGCCGGGAAGTCGGGTCCGGGCAGGCCGCCAAACGCGACGCCAAAATCACGTGTGTACGGGATCAGCTCGACAGGATCCGATCCCCCCGGTCGTCCGCCTCGCCTTCCGCGCCCCTCCGGGCCACCGCGCCCGCCTGGACCTCCGCGCCCTGGGGGCGGGCGCAGGCCGCCCTCGGCTTCGCACCGGGCGATGAGCCCCGATTCGAGCTGCGCGGTCAGCAGGCGGTCGATCGACGCAGTCATGCCGGACTGCCTCGATCGCTCCGCCACCAGAAACAGCGTCGCCGTCAGGGGCACAGCGACCGCGAGCGAGGTGAGGACCAGCCGCTGGCGCAAGGTCATGACGGCGCCTGCAGGCGGTACCCGATTCCCCATACCGTGGTCACCATCGCCCCTGCAGCGCCCAGCTTGCGACGCAGGCGCGAGATGTGGACGTCGAGCGTGCGCTCTCCTCCATCACGATCCGGGTTGAGCACGTGGTCCACCAACCACGTGCGCGAGACGGCGGCACCAGCGCGCGTCGCCAGCGCGTGCAACAAATCAAACTCCACCCGTGTGAGGTCGACAGCCGTCGTATCCACGCTCACCGTCCGTCCGGCCGCATCGAGGCGCAGCGGACCCACCTGCACGGCGCCAGTGGACGAGGCCAGCACCGGCCGTCGCAGGCGAGCCTTGACGCGCGCCAGCAGTTCCTCGGGCCAGAAGGGCTTGGTGAGGTAGTCGTCCGCGCCCAACTCGAGCGCGCGCACCTTGTCCGATGTCTCCGAGCGTCCGCTCAGAATCAGCACCGGCATCTGCTGCTGACGGCTGCGCACATGCTTCAGGACATCGAGGCCGTGCCCCCCCGGGAGCATCAGGTCCAGCACGATGAGGCTCAGGCCGTCGAGGGCTTCAGCCATCGCGGTGTCCGCGCGTCTGACCCAGCTCACGGCATGGCCGGCGTCTGTGAGCGTATCGCGCACCTGGGCTCCCAGCGCCAGATCATCCTCCACGAGGAGGATGCGTGCACGGACATCCGGGTGATCGGGTGACATCGCTGACGAACGCTATCGCAAGGACCATTATTTTGCACTTCAGACTTCCGCAAGGTTCGCTCCGTATGGTGCTGGCAGGAGGTCCCGATCATGCGCAATCGACTTGTGGTTCCCGTGTCTGCCCTGCTGCTGGCCCTGGCGTGCTCTTCACCATCTTCACCCTCGGCCGCGACGACAACCACGACCGGGGGCACCGGCAGCGCCCCTGGGTGGTATGCGAAGTTCTCGTCCGCGGTGACCGTGACCGTGGACGGCACCAGCGTCGTTCTGCGTTCCGCGGGTGTGCCCGACCACACCAGTCCCTACTGGGGTGCCGGAAATGCCCTGTATGAAGTGCCGCATGCGGGCATGCAGGTGAATCCCAACCGCATCGCCACGCAGTCGCTGGTGCTGCGCGTGCCCCTGTCACCCGCGTCGGCGACACCGTCCGATACGCCGATGGGGCCCATGGGGCTCGCCATCAACGGCGTGGCGCTGTTCAACCAGTACGCCGCCGGGCGCTCGCCTCTGACCAACGAGATCATTTCCTTTGATCGCTACAACGGCCATCCGCAGCAGACGGGGCAATACCACTACCACCTTGAACCGTTGTGGCTCACCTCACGCGATGGCGCTGCAGCGCTCATCGGGGTGCTGCTTGATGGCTACCCCGTGTACGGACCGCGCGAGACCGGGGGAGCGCTGCCGACCGGGCTCGACACCTGCAATGGTCACACGCACGCGACTGCCGACGTGGCATCAGGCACCTACCACTACCACGTGACCGCGACGGTGCCGTACATCTCCGGATGTTTTGCCGGACAGCCCGGGTCGATCGGTTAGGTGCGCCATGCGAGGGCTGCTGATCTCGGCACTACTCTGGACCGCCGCGGTGTCGTCACCTCTTCCGGCTGATGACATCCGCAGCACGCGCTGGCCTGACGGCTCGCCTCGTACCGAGGGCCGCTATCGCGGCGATGTCCGACACGGCGAGTACCGCAACTGGCACGCCAACGGTCGCCTGGCCGAGCGTCGTCAGTACATCGACGGACGTGAAGCCGGTCGTCAGCAGGCCTGGACTGCTGACGGCCTGTTGTATCTCAACTACGACGTCCGGAATGGGCGCCGGTACGGCATGGTCAACGCCCGTCCCTGCATGCCGGGTGATCAGACGGGAAACGGAGACATGTGATGCGCATCCTGCTCATGGCGACCCTGGCTCTTTCGTCTGCGTGCCTCGATCGTTCCGTGGACCTGCCGTTCTACGGAGACCGCACCTTCACGGCCTCCTGGTCACCGGTCACCCACTCGGTCACCGTCGCTGACGAGGCGTTTGTGGATCAGGCAGGACGGCCGTTCTCGCTGGCGGCGCTGCGCGGGCGTGTGCATGTCGCCAGTTTCATCTTCACCCGCTGCTCGGCGATCTGCCCCCCGCTTGTCGCCTCGATGAAGCGCGTGCAGGCCGCGTTGTCAGGGACCCCGGCGGTGCTGCTGTCCTACTCGGTGACTCCCGACCTGGATACGGTCGATGTGCTTCGGGCCTTCGGCCGCGACCGCGGCGTGGACCCGGCGCGCTGGAAGCTGCTGACAGGTACGCCGGCCGGGGTGCTCCGTGTGGCCCGCGACCTCTATTTTGCAGACGACGACGGCATGCGGACGTCGCTGGCCAGGCCGGATGCCTTTCTGCACACAGAGAAGCTGTTGCTGGTGGACCAGGACGGCCGTCTCCGCGGTGTGTACAACGGCACACAGCCTTTCGAGGTACAGAAGCTGGTGGAGGATGCCCGGCTCCTGCTGGGTCCCGCCGGCCGGTAGCAGCCTGTGTGCATCCAATCGGCGCAGCCATGGGCGTTTATCCGTTCAGATTGAAGGCGGCTTCGCTGTCGCCAAATTGGCTGATGTTGTCGGCTCGCCGGCTGACTCGTGAAGCCTGGGTGTCAAGGCCGAGGCCTCTACGCAAACGACGGTCGTCCTTAAGATTAGAGCGGTTTCGACATGCGTGTAGTCGAAACGTAGCGCGGCCTGGGTCTCAAGGCCGCGGCCGCGCGCTTGAAACCCAGCGCGCGCTGCGTACGACGGGCTACACGCATGTCGAAACCGCTCTAGTGCAACACGGGACTGCCCAGGACCACCCTGACTCGGGTGCCGTCAGGTGTCCGGCCCAGCACCACGACCGACGTGATCGCAGTGGTCGCGAGGTTGATCGTTTGCCCTTGTGCAGCCACGAATCTCGAAAGCGGCTCGCGCACGAAGCCACCCGCGGGAATTGACCGGGCGCCGCCCGCGTAGTACTCGTTCACCCAGATACGCACATCCACCCACCCCTGCGTCGTCTGATTTCTGACGGTCACAATGCCGTCGGCGACGACGATGTCTTCCAGGGTGGGATCGCACCCTTGCTGCCAGACCAGCCACCCGACGGCCAGCACCCAGACCGCGAGCCACACCCGAACCACGCGAGACATTGGCACAAGGTTATGTCACGCACGCGGTTACGCGAAGTTGTCCGCGAGGAACGTCTCAACCCGTCGTCGAATATCGTCGCGGATCAGGCGTACCTGTTCGAGCGGTTTGCCCTTGGGGTCCTCGAGCGGCCAGTCGTCTCGATGCACGCCTGGGACCACGGGGCACGCGTCACCGCAGCCCATCGTGACCAGCCATGCCGCGTCTGTGGCCAGTTCCGGCGTCAACAGTTGAGGCGTCGCCTCGCGCAGATCCATGCCGGTCTCGCCCATCGCCTCGACGACCACGTCGTGGACGCGGGTGCCGGGTTGGGTGCCTGCAGAGACAGCGCGCTCCTTGCGCGGATCCGCCAGAAGATTAAAAAACGCCGCAGCCATTTGTGACCGTCCGGCGTTGTGCACGCAGGCGAAGATGACGGTGTTCGGAGGGCGGTCAGGCATTGGTGTACCACCGTTGTCGTATCCAGAGCGATACGCTGACGAGGCCAATCAAAGCCGGCACTTCCACCAGCGGCCCGATCACGGCGGCGAACGCCGCACCGTGGCTGATCCCGAACGTGGCGACCGCCACGGCGATCGCGAGTTCGAAATTATTGGACGCGGCGGTGAATGAGAGCGACGCGCTGTGCGGGTACGAGGCCCTGGCCTTGTAGCTGAGGAAAAAACTCACCGAGAACATGGCGATGAAGTAGAGCAACAGCGGCACAGCGATGCGCAGTGCGTCGAGCGGCAACATGACGATCGTGTCGCCCTTCAGGCTGAACATGACCACGATCGTGAAGAGCAGTGCAATCAGGGTGATGGGACTGATCCGGGGTACGAACACCCGGTGGTACCAGCCCAGTCCCTTGATCCTGCCGAGTATCAGGCGCGTGAGAAAGCCTGCGGCGAAGGGCACACCAAGGTACAGCCCCACGCTTTGGGCGATCTCGAAAATCGTGATGTGCACCACCGCACCTTGCAGCCCCAACACCGCCGGCAGCACGGTGATGAAGAACCACGCGTACACACTGAAGAACAGCACCTGAAAGATCGAGTTGAACGCGACCAGGCCCGCACAATACTCAGGGTCGCCCTTGGCGAGGTCGTTCCACACGATCACCATGGCGATGCAGCGTGCGAGGCCAATCAGAATCAGCCCGATCATGTATTCGGGCTTGTCGCGAAGGAACAGGACGGCCAGGCCGAACATGAGGAGCGGACCCACCACCCAGTTCTGGAGCAGCGAGAGCCCGAGCACGCGCGTGTTGCGGAAGACCAGGTGCAGTGCTTCGTATCGCACCTTTGCCAGCGGCGGATACATCATGAGGATGAGGCCCACGGCCAGCGGTACCGACGTGGTGCCTACATTCCAGGCGTTGAGACCCTGGTTGAAGGCGGGCACGGCGTAGCCCAGCAGCACGCCCAGGCCCATGGCGAGGAAGATCCAGAGGGTCAGATACTGATCAAGAAACGACAGGCGCCTGGCTGCCACGAGTGCGCTACTCCGGGACTTCTGCGAACCGAACGTCCGGGTTCTGGCGCTCGGCGTACTGAAGCGCCCATGCCGAGGGAAACAGGAGGACAGGGCGCCCCTGGCGATCGGCGGCCTGCATCACGCTGTGGTCAAGTCCCTTGAGGTCGGCGGTGTGCTCGGCGGCGCCGTACACCCACCGGGCGCAGTGGAACCCGAGCGGTTCCACGCGGCTGTCCACGTTGTATTCGTTGGTGAGCCGCGAGGCAATGACCTCGAACTGCAGGCTGCCGACGACGCCCACCACGGGATCGCGTCCGCCACTCCTGGGGAAGAGCACCTGCACGGAACCTTCCTCCTCAAGTTGCCGCACGCCATCATCAAACTGCTTGTGCCGCGAGTCGTTGAGGCGCAGGCGCGCGAAGTGTTCGGCCGGAAAGCGCGGAATGGCGGTGAATGTCACCGGCCGACCCTCGTACAGCGAGTCGCCAATCGCGAACCGCCCCGGGTTGACAAGGCCGACGATGTCGCCGGCGACCGCCTCGTTGGAGGTCTGCCGATCGCGTCCGAACATCTTGTACGTGCGCGCGGCCCGAACCGTCTCCCCGAGTCGGCCGTTGACCAGCAGCATGTCCTTGAGGAGCCGTCCGGAACAGACGCGCACGAACGCCACACGATCCCGGTGCCGACGGTCCATGTTCGCCTGGATCTTGAAGACGAATCCGCTGAAGTCTTCGGCGTCAGGCTCGATCCGGCCGACATCCGACTGGCGCGCGCGTGGGGCAGGCGCAATGGCGGTGAGCGCGTCCAGAAACGGCTCAAGGCCGAAGTTCGTGAGCGCCGACCCGAAGAAGACGCCCGTCTGTCGGCCTGCGAGATACTCGGCCTTGTCGAAGGTGGAGCCGGCCAACATCACAATCTCAACCGACTCCTGGAACTCCCGAGCCACCCGCTCGCCCGCCAGTCCCGCGAACTGCGCGTCGCGATGGTCGGCCACCTCCACCGGCGCCGGGCGTTCGCCTTTGCCCATCCGTTCGTAGAGCAGCACTTTCGCCGTCCGCATGTCGAACACGCCGTGAAAATCCGCCCCCACTCCGACGGGCCAGTTCAGGGGTGCGGCACTGATGCCCAGCACCGTCTCGATCTCGTCGAGCAGTTCCAGGGGCTCACGGCCCGGCTGATCGAGCTTGTTCACGAACGTGAGGATCGGCAGCTTGTGGCGCTTGCACACCTCAAAGAGCTTTCGCGTCTGCGCTTCAATGCCCTTCGCCGCGTCAATGACCATGACCACCGAGTCGGCCGCAAACAGCGCCCGATACGTGTCTTCGCTGAAGTCCTGGTGGCCCGGCGTGTCGAGCAGTGAAATGCGGCAGCCGTGCAGGTCGAACTCCAGCGCGGTGGATGTCAGCGAGATGCCGCGCTGTTGTTCCATTTCCATCCAGTCCGACACCACATGGCGCCGACTCTTGCGCCCGCGGACGGCGCCCGCCAGCTCAATCGCGCCCGAGTAGAGCAGAATTTTTTCAGTGAGCGTGCTCTTGCCCGCGTCCGGGTGGGAAATGATGGCAAACGTCCGGCGCCGGGCGACCTGGACGGAGAGTTCTTCTGTGAGGGGTTGAGCAGTGGACATGGAAGCTCTTCAAGTCTAACCCGCGGGAACTGGGGAACTGGGGAGGGTAGAATTGAAGAATGAACCATCCGCTGGCGGAACTGGCGACGGTGGCCGATCTTGATGCCGCACTCGCGGGGTCTGTGTTTCGGCCGATCCTGATCTTCAAACACAGCGCCACGTGTGGCACCAGTGCGATGGCTCATGAGGAAGTTGACGACTGGATGGCCGAATCGACGCCGCCCGTGGACTTGTTCATGGTGAGGATTCAGGGCGCCAGGGAAGTGTCGCGCGTCATCGCCGATCGCCTCGGCATCAGGCACGAATCGCCGCAGGTGCTGCTCGTCAGCGGCGGCCGCGTGCTCTGGCACGCATCGCACTACAGGGTGACAGCCCGGTCCATCGCCGCGGCGCTTGCGCAGTACGTGCCCGAGCCCCAGCTGGCCGGATAGGGTTTAGCGCTTGCGCTTCGCGAGCTTCGCTTCGAGTGCCAGTCCTTTGGCCAGTTCGCGATCGGCCTCGGCGGCCTGTCCTCGTCGCATCATCACGCTGCCGAGCACGAAGTGCCCGAGCGGTGACGTCAGGCCATCGGGCTCAAGCAACAGCCCCTTGCGCGCGTTCGATGTGGCCTCGTCGAGCAGGCGGCCTTCATCGAGCCGTGCTTTTGCAAGATAGAAGAACCCTTCCGCAAACTCCGGATTGACCTCCACTGCCTTCGTGTAGAACTCAATCGCCTCGGGTCCGCGTCCGAGGCGGGCCTTGAGTCGTCCGAGATTAAACGCCGCCTTGTAGGCCGTCGGGTGGTTCTGCAGTTCCGCGCGATACGCGGCTTCCGCCGCCGCATCATCGCCACGCGCTTCGGCAATGAGCGCGAGGTTGAAGTGTGCAAGACGGACGTCCGCTTTGAGCGCCAGCGCGTCCTTGAGCCGCTGTTCGGCCTGCGGCAGTTGTCCCCGCTCAAACGCGATGGCGGCGGTGGCCACTTGCGCCGACGCCAGTTTCGGGTCAATGGCCAGTGCCTGGGCAAATTCCGCTTCCGCGCGGGCGTGTTCGCCACGATCAAGATAGATCTCGCCGATCTGATACCGAACGAAGGCGTTTTTCGGATCAACCGTGATGTAGCGCTCGTAGCCGGCCAGCGCAGCGTCATCCTGCCCCATACGTCGATAGGCGTTGGCCATATTGATGATCGCCAGGTCGTAGTCGGGCTTCGGTTCGGGCGACCGCGAGAAGTGCTGTATGGCTTCCGGGAACTTCCCGGCCTTGAAGTACTCGTTGCCCAGCATGAACCAGGCGTCGATGACCGCCGGGTCTTCATCCACCACGCGCCGCAACATGGCAATCGCCTCTGCGCCGGCGTCCTGACCCTTGGCCACATCGCGCGCGGTGGTCATCAGGTTGAAGAGGCCGATCTTGTCCTTCGGGTCGGCGCGGTCACTGGCCGGACCCTCGGCCGTGGCGACAAACGACCCCACGTATCCCAGCGCCGCCAGCCGTGCGCGCGTTTCCGGATCCACATCTTCGTTCCTGGGCGGTGCGGGCGCGGTGTCCGCCAACGTGCGCTTCTGCTCGCGCAGGTTGCGCAGCATGGCGTCGCCCACCGACCGGCGCTCCTCGAAGATGTTCGTCAGTTCCTTCGGGTCGCGCTCAAGGTCATACAACTCCGGCCGCGGTGCGTCGATCAGCTTGTACCGATCGGACCGCATCGCCGTCAGCTCGCTCCAGCCGTAGTGATGCAGGGGATACATCGCTTCGCCGTAACCCTCACGTGCCGTATCTGGCATCGCATCCGGCTGGCCCGTCAACAGTGCCGCCAGACTCACGCCCGCCATCGCCTCCCTCGCCGGAATCTGCAGCAAGTCGAGCACGGTCGGCATGATGTCCACCGTCCGCACCGGCTGCGCCACGCGACGACCGCCCGCGTTGCTGAACGGCGTGCGGACGATGAGCGGCACGTGCATCGAGCTTTCGTAGACAAAAAAACCGTGCGTCTCCTCCCCGTGTTCGCCCAACCCCTCGCCGTGGTCGGCCACGACAACGACGATGGTGCGTTCGGCCAGGCCGCGGTCCTTCAGGAAGGTCAGGACCCGGCCGACCTGGGCGTCGGTAAACTCGATCGCCCCGCGGTAGGGGTGGCCCCTGTTTCGGCTGCGGAACGGCTCGGGCGATTCATAGGGCGCGTGCGGGTCGTAGAGGTGCAGCCACGAAAAGAAACGCTGGTCAGCCACGCCCTCCATCCACTTGAGGGCCAGGTCCACCACCTCGTTGCCCGGCCTCTTGACGCTGGCGAGCGACATGGCCTTGACGTTGGTCAGGTCGAAGTCATCTTGATAGGCGGCAAAACCCTGGTCGAGTCCCCATTTGCTATCCAGAACAAAGGCGCCGACCGTCGCCCCTGTCTTAAACCCTTGTGAAAAAAGGACTTCAGCCAATGTGACCTGGTCGGGTCCAAGGAAAAATCCGCCGTTGTCGCGGACGCCATGACGGGGGGGAAACTGGCCCGTCATGATGCTGCTATGGGCCGGCAGGGTGATTGGCGCGGTGGTCATGGCCTGCTCGAACACCACGCCTTCCCTGGCCAACTGGTCCAGATTGGGAGTTCGGACGTCGGCCGAGCCGTAGGCCCCCAGGTGGTCGGCCCGCAGGGTATCCAGGGTCAGGAGGACCACGTTCAGATCCGACCGGGAGACACCCCGTGCGAGCGATCCCAGGTTCACGCCGCCAGCGGCCTCCTGTGTCCTGGGCCACATCCACCAGCCCGCGGCGCCCGCCGCAATGACCAGTCCGGCCGTGAACAGTGGCAGAGACGGGATGCGCCGGACGCGTGTCGACGAGCGGGCTGGCATGGCCGAATGGTAACGCACCTGTAAATTTCCTATGGCGTCCAGGCGTGCTGGGGGGGTATATTCCGGGGCATCGAAGCTCCAACAGAGAGGACAAGTGCCGATGGACAATGGACGACGTTACGAGCACGTCCGCCGTTTGGCTGGTTTGGGCCTGATTATGGCCCTGCTGGTCACGGCGTTTTCTCCTGTGATGGCCGCATCACAGGACGCGCCTGCTTCCCCTTCGTTTTCGACGCGGTCGATGGCGAAGGTGGTGGCCACCAAGAACCCCGAATCGGCGCGGCTGAATCGGACCGCCGCTGATGCGACGACGACCGCACCAAAACAGGCGACCAGTTCCGGATCGTTCTTCCGAACGCGCACCGGCTTGCTGGTGATCGCGGCCATGGCCGTGGGCACGGGCTACGCGGTGTATTCCGCCAAAGAGGACCGCATCCGCGGTTCGATCCGCTAGGAGCTGCCCAATGACAATTCACAGAATGTTTTCACGATTGGGCATCAGCGCCATGGCGTTGTTGCTGGCGCTCACCGCGACGAGTGTGTCCGCGCAGACGATGACCGGCACCATTTCGGGGCGCGTGACCGACGCGCAGGGCGGCGCGCTTCCAGGTGTGGTGGTCACGCTGAACGGGGGCACCGGCCAGACGAACCAGACCACCGATGCTCAGGGCGACTTTCGTTTCCTGGGCCTGAACACCGGCGTCTATGAAGTGCGCACGATGCTGAACGGCTTCAAGCCGCGTGTCCAGTCGAATCTGGAGATTACCATCGCCAGGACGATCGATCTCAAGCTGACGCTTGAGGTAGGCGGCGTCACCGAAGCCATCACTGTCGTCGGATCAACGGCCAAGGTGGATACGACCACCACGGCCACGGATACGAATATTTCCCAGGACCTGCTGTTCAACATGCCGATCTCGCGGGCTAATCCTGCGGTGAGTATGTTGAACTACGCGCCGGGCATCAACAGCAGTTCGGCGTTTGGTGGCGCCTCCGGATCGGCCAACGCGCTCCTGGTTGACGGCGTAGACGTGCGCGACCCGGAAGCGGGCACGGCCTGGGTGTTCTTCAACTACAACATCATCGATCAGGTGCAGATCGGCTCGCTCGGCCAGTCGGCGGAGTTCGGCGGATTCACCGGCGCGGTGATCAACACGGTGACCAAGTCGGGCAGCAACCGGTTCGCCGGCCTGTTCGAGCAGCGCTACACGGGCAAACGCTTCCGTGGAGACAATGTCTCGACTGCGGTGACGAAGGTCAATCCGTCGATTAAGTCAACGGGTGTGGACAGCCTCAAGGACTACACGGTGCAGCTCGGCGGGCCGCTGCGCGCGAACAAAGCGTTCTTCTTCGCGAGCGTGCAGCGATACGCGATCAAGCAGGACCCGGACGGTCCCCGGACGCTGCGCACCGAAGTCAGCCCGCGCTTCAACGGCAAGTTCACGTTCCAGCCTACTGCGACCGACAACTTCGTCGCGTCGTTCCAGTATGACCAGTACAACCAGGGCGGCCGCACGGGCCTGGGCGGCGTCAACGGCACGACGGATGCGCGTGTCGTGCAGCAGGATTCGCCCGAGTGGACCTACAACGGCCAGTACCGCCGGGTGCTTGGCAACACCGGACTCTTTGAGGCGAAGTTCCTGGGGTACTGGGGCTACTTCGACCTCGATCCCCTGACGCCGACGTCGGCACGGCAAGACGGCGAAACGGGCGCGTACAGCGGCGGTGCAGGGTACAGCGCGCAGTACGATCGCACGCGCAACCAGCTCAATGCCTCGCTGGCGAAGTACGTGGAAGCCAAGGGCACACATGCGTTCAAGTTCGGTGTGGAAATCGAGCGCAGCAACATCCGTAACCGATACGCGTACACCGACGGCTTGTTTTTCTACGACTACGGTGGCGCACCGTACCTGGCGTATGCGTATCAGTACGACGTCAAGGGCCGCAACGACCGCATGTCATTCTTCGCTCAGGATCAATGGCAGATGGGTCGCCTGACCGCCAACATCGGTGCGCGCATGGACCGGATTAAGGGTGTGGGCACGTCCGACAACAAGACCTACTACGACGTGGCGCCGATTGCCCCGCGGCTTGGCGTGGCGTTCGACGTGAATGGCAACGGCAAGTCGGTGCTGCGCGCCTACTACGGGCAACTCTACGATGGCGCCGTGTTTTCCTCGTGGTCCAATGCCCTGCCGGGTATCGGTGACTACATCATCTACGAGGCGGGTGGCACACTGGCGAACACCACCGTGACGGAGATCGATCGCATTTCTGGCGCGAGCAAGTTCACCGTGCGCGACGACCTGAAGCATCCCCGTACGGATGAAATCAGCGTGGCGTTCGAGCGTGAATTGGGTCGGGGCCTCAAGGCGACGGCCACGTACATCAGGCGTGACGCGAAGAATTTCCTCAATTCCACCCTGATTGGCGCACAGTGGACTCCGGCCAGTTACACCAATCCGCTGAATGGCAAAACAGAAACCATTTACCGGTGGGCGAACCGCACGTCCGATCAGAAATTCCAGATCGGGAATGTGGACAATTTCGCCTACAACGGAGCACCCGCGGCGAATGCCTACCGCACCTACAACGGCGGCATGTTCGTGTTGACGCGCGCGTATGCCAATCGGTGGCAGGCGCAGGTCTCGTATGTCTATTCGGAGACCAACGGCACCGTCACGAACGGGGCCACGTCAGGCATTTCAAGCGGCCAGTTCCAGACGCCGAACACCATCCTGGTAAACAACGACGGTCTCGTTGGCTTCGACCGCACACATGAGTTCAAAGCCTTCGCGGGCTATCAGATTCCGGTGATCGAGGTCTCGGCCAACATCTACTACCGTGCGCTCAGCGGCACGCCCTGGACGCCGTTCCAGCGCGTCAGCGCCAGCACGTTCAACTGGACCGGCAGCATCGACTTGGCGCTCGAGCCACGCGGCAGCCGCCGCACGGAGAAGCAGCAGTTGCTCGACCTGCGGCTTGAGAAAGTCGTCAACGTGGGCGGCAACCGCTTCGGTCTGTATGTGGACGCCGAGAACCTCTTCAATACCGGGTTCCAGACGGCCGTGCAGGCGCGCAATCCGTCGGCATCCATCGCCGGCACGACCGTGCTCCTCGGTGGCGTGACAGCCATCAATGCACCCCGGCAGTTCACCTTCGGGGGACGCTGGTCCTTCTGACGATTGTCGGGGGTCGGCACTACTTGTCGGGGTCCCGGGGTCCGGGAGTCCCGAGGTCGGGAAACACGAAGGGGGTGGCAGGTTACCTGCCACCCCCTTTTTTTCCTATGGACCCCAGGACCCCGACGATTACTTGTACAGCACCGCCGCTTCGCCTTTTTCCGCGATCCGCTTCTTCGCCAGCGCCAGGATGGCGTCGCGCCGGCTCAGGAGCCGGTCGATCTGCCCCGATGTGAGGTATTTGCCCACCTGCTTCTGCAGATCCTTCTTCTCCAGCTTCGTGATTCCATCGAGAAGCGTGCGCGAGAACCTCGTCAGCAATTCAGGCTTGGGCAGGCCCCGATTGATGCGGAACGCCCGTGAGTGGTCAATCAGCCGGAGCTTGTACTCCTTGGTGACCAGGATGTTCTTGAGGTGGCGGTCCACATTGGCGATCAACTGATCGAACAGTCGCGTCGTGAGAATCTGTTCGTTCCAGTCGTCCATGTCGGGTGACGTCAGCTTCTGTTCAAGGCGCTCGGCCTCGGTGGCCATGACTTCCACAAACCACTGCAGCGAACCGACCTTGCCATCTACCACGCGCCGCTCGACGGTGGCCGGTACCAACCCCAGCCCGATGATGCGGTCCACGGTGTAGGCCGCAATCTCGGTCTGCCAGCTGTCCTGGAAATCGATATCCGACGTCCCGTCGGCCAAGACGGTAACGCCCGCTTTGCGGACATCAATGGACTTGAAGACCGCCGAATGGGTGACGCCATTGAGTTCCAGTTCGACGCGATACGGCCGCGTGACGCCTTCCCCCAGCGGGCGGGTTGACACGATCTTGGCGTTAGTCAGGAAGTCTTCGGCAGCCTTCCCCTGGTAGACGGCCGAGCTCTCCTGCCCGGCGTGAACGGTCAGCGTGGCGGCCGCTGCGATCGCCAAGAACCCGACGTGTGCGACAAGTCTCCTCATTCACCTTCTCCATGCGGCGTCCACCGCAGCACCGTGTTACGACTGACGAATCAATCTCGAGAACAATCCCTGCAACAGATCGCTGTGGTCGGCCAGTAGATCAAACAACTGCTCACGGTCGAGCTTCAGCGCTGTTGCGGCTTCGACCACCAAGACGGTGGCGTCGAGCGGCGCCCCCGCCAGCGTTTCGTACACGCCAATCGCGTCGCCGGCCCGGGCCACATCGCCCGACGCCCCAGGCCCGTCCACGCGCAGTGCGCCCGACAGCACGATCAGGATCGCAGCGTCACAGCCCGCCTTGAAGACCTCAGTGCCAGCCGGCAGCGTCACCGGTTGCGCGATCTGAGACAGGCTCCAGAGCTGCGGCGCCGTGGCGTGGGCCAGCAGCTGGCTGGACTGCAGGACCATCAGCCGATCGACCGCCCGCATGTCTCCGGCGGCTGACGCCTTCAACTGCTCCTTCAAGTCGCCCCTGATCAACGTGTGGCCCGTACCCAGGCCGCGTGACGCGACGAGCAGCCGGAACAGCCCGCCGGCCAGGCCAACCTGTTCGGAGAGCAGCGTCAGGAACTGGTCGGGGGTCATCAACAACGTGATGGCCCTGTCTCCACTGCTGAGGGAGGCCCGCATGGGTGCGCCCTCGAGTACTTCCTCGAACGCGAGCGCCGCAGGCGCCGTGATCGGCCTGGTCCCCTGGGGGCTGTCACCGGTCACCTGGCCTTCGAGCAGGAACTGGATCGAGGCTGGAGGTGTGCCGCGCACATACATCTCGCGGCCGGGTTCGTGTCGGACCTGTCGGCCCAGGCTCGCCAGGCGGAACAGCTCATCAACCGACGTGAAGTCGAACAGCGGGACGCGCCGCAGTCTGTCGGCCAGCTCGACGGCCGGGAGCGCCTCCTGCCAGAGATCGCGGCGTCGTTCAGCCGGCATCCGGCTCGCGGCCAGGGCCCACGAGGCGGCCTCGAAGACATGCTGATCGCGCACGTCGCGATGGGTCAGCACGAACTCCAGGTCGTCGGACAGCGTCCACAACCGGCACGACTCCACCAGAAGAATCGCTGCGGCGGCGATCGTCTCGTCCTCGTCGTGCAGCAACTGCGCCACCGTGTCTTCCACATCACGCGTGCGGGTCTGGTGGATCGCGTTGCCCTTTCGAATCCTCTCTTCAAGGGGCATCTCTTCCACCAGCAGCATCATGCGCTTGCGCACCTGACCGGTCAGAAGGTTGTCCAGGTACTCAATGGCCCCGGCCCGGGCGCGCAGGTCACCGGTCTTGAGCGTCTGGCGTACCGCCGCCACATCTCCCGGTGTCGTCATCAGTCCGAGCAACTGGAAGGTGCGATGGAGCGCGCGCGAGTATTTTTCGTTCAGCGCTCGAGCGAGCAGGAGGTTGGGATCCAGGCCGCCGGCCACGAACAGGTTGTAGTGCAGCGTCAGGGCGGTGAACGCGCGGCCCGCTTCGCGACTGACGAGGCGCGCCACGACCTCGGCGTCGATCACCAGCTCGGGGTGGGTCTTCCTGATGCGATCGAGCGCAGCGATCGCCTTGAATCGCAGGAACCTGTCGGGGTCGTCCAGCGCGGCCGACAACGCCGACACCGACGCGGGGAAGGGCAGCAGGGCCAGCGCAGACGGCACGTGCCGGCGCACCCAGATGTCTTCGTCCTGATCCTGCATGAAGTACGCGAGCGGGGCCACGACCGGTTCGCCGTACCCAACCAGCACCCGCCGCGCCGCAGACTTCAGGCGGCGGTTGCGCAGCAGCGAGACCAGGGGCGGCACAAACAGGAAATCGCCGCCGAGTTTGCCGGCGCTTTCAGTGGCGGCCATCGCCACATCCAGATGGGGGTCGTAGATGAGCGGTACCAACTGGGGTCGGAACAACGGGTTGCGCACATCCCCCAACACGCGGGCCACCTGCGCCCGCCACGGTGCGGCCTCGTCGCGAGTGTCCCCGGCGAACCGCTCCAGCGTCTCTGCCGCCCGCGCGACATCGGCGGCTGTCGTACTGTCGGCCAGTGCGGCCGCCGCGACAATGGCCAGCGCCGGGTCGGCGCTCGTGACCAGCGGTCGCATCACATCGGCGGCGTCTTCTCCCCGCATCGCGGCCAGGGCGCCGACGGCGGCCACCCGGACCGTCCCGTCAGCATCCGTGAGCGCTCGCTGCACGCCTGGCAGCCACCGCTCGGCCAGATCCGGGCCCGAGGCTTCAGCAACGCGCAGGGCCCGCGCTCGAACCTCGGCAGACTCGTGCAGGAGCAGCAGCGGCGTGACGAGACGGCGCTTGTCCATCGCGTCGAGCAGGTCGATGGCATACACGACCCGTCGCGGTTCCTGGTGCGACAATTCGCCGACCAGCGTCTCGACCGTGGCCGGGTCCGGGTTGGTGAACTTCAGCTCGGAAGGCACCACGATCTGCTGTTCGAGATTGCTGCGGAACGTCCGGATGTATTCCCGTCGCGCACGAATGGTCGTCAGCACCCACAAGCCCACCATCGTCAGGCTCGCGTAGCTCAGTTGCTGCCAGGACAGACCCAGGCCCCAGTCTTTGATGAGCACCAGGATGAGCAACGCGCCGAGGCCCTTGGATATTCGATCGACCGTGACATCGATGAAGGGCTTGGCGCGATATTTCAGGTCGGCCGGGAGGGGCAGGAACAGCACTTCGCGCGACGTCTTGTCCAGGGAGTAGCGCAGCGAGGTGTCCATCACGCGGGCCAGTGCCGGCGCCCAGAGCCCGCGATTGAACAACATGATGAGCGCGGTCGACCCCAGGCTCAAGGGCAGCACGAGCAGGGCGACGCCGATGCCCATCACACGATGGATCCGGCTCGTGAGGGCCACGTTGATCACAAAGCCGATCATCGAGGTGTAGAGCCCGACCTCGGCGAGGAACGCCGCGATACCATCGGTGTTCTTGACGCCCTTGGCTGCGGCCGTCGCCATGTTGAGTTGCTGCTCGATGATGGCCGCGCCGATTGCAGCGAAGGCGATCACGAGGGCAATGACCTGCAGGTGGCGTGACGAGCCCAGCAACTGCATGGCCTCGCCGCTGGACACGCCCTCCTCTTCAACGGCGGCGGCCGCGTCACTCTTGCCGGCGCTGGTCTCACGCTGGAGGATGAACACGACGATCGCCAGGCAGGCCGCCAGAGTGCCGGCGCCAATCAGCAACATCGTCTGCATGCCGACCGACTCCACCAGGAATCGTGTGAGCCCGCTGCCCATGGCGCCGCCCAGGCTTGCGCCGGCGCCGACGAACCCGAACACACGCTTGGCCTGGCGCGGGTCGTAAATGTCGTTGGCGAGCGTCCAGAACTGGCTGATGAGCAGGATCCCCAGGATCAATGTCAGGACGTAGAACGCGGCCGGCACCCAGTCCCCGGCCATCATCGTGAACAGAAGCCAGAAGACCAGAATCAAGGCCATCATGCCGGCCTGGGTTGCGGGAATGGTCCAGCGCCGAGGCACAAGCGAGATGGTCTTGACGTAGGCGTGCATGATGAATCCAATCAGGATTCCCATCGCCAGTTGCACATACGGCAGGTTGTCGACGCCCCAGGTGGTCATGAACGTCGATCGACCGAGCGGCTTGATGATGTTGTAGCTCGTCATCGCGAGGAACGAGTACAGGAACATCAGGAGCGTGGTGGCGGCTTCGCCCTCACGGAGCTGGACGATGGGGCGCATCAATCGCGAAAGGAGTGGCTGGCGCTCGGGCATGGCTGACGTGCGGGAATCCTATCCCAAACCCGACCCCAGGACCCCGACCACCATCACAACACGCTGGCAAACACCCCGTGCAGCAGGTCGCTGTGGTCCGACAACACTTCAAACAGCTCCCGGCGGTCCAGGCGCAGGGCGCGTCCTTCCCGGGAGACCACCGCGCGCCGGCCCGCCGAGGCGCCGGCCAGAGCCTCGGCGCCGCCGATGGTGCGGCCGGTGGCGGCGAGCACGGGGGCGCCATCCCCGCCCTCAATGCGGACTTCGCCCGAGAGCAGGTAATAGAGCGCAGGCTCGCGGCCGTCGTCCCACAACACCGTCCCGGACGTCAGGGGCACCTCCCGCGCGGCGGCCACGAGCGCCTTGAGTTGCGTGGCGGTCGCGCTCCGGAAGAGGGGAATCCGGCGCAGGTGCAGCCCGAGGGCGATGGCTTCGCCGCCCCGCTCCACCCGGCCTTCGGTAGCCGAGTCGGCCCACTGGCCGACGTAGGCTCGGTCAAGCGCAGCGCCCGACCCCAGCAGCATGCGGAACAGGCCTTGGGCGGCCGCACTGTCGTCTGAGAGCAGGGTCAGGAGCGACGATGCGTTGAGGGCCAGGCCAACTGCCTCTTCGATGGCTGTGACGGTGGCGGCGACGGGCCGGCCAACCAGCGCCTCGGCCAGGCCCACGGCCGCCGGTGCCTGAATGACGTCTTCGGCAAGCCCAGGCGCGGCGGTGCGCACAGACCCCGTCAGCAAGAACACCACATCATCGGCCGGCGCACCGTGACGGGCGATCACTTCGCCCGGCGGATGACGGACGAGTCGTGCGCGCGCGGCGATGCGGAAGAGTTCGTCCACGGAGACAAACGTAAACACCGGGATACGGCGCAGCCGGTTCACGAGCTCGACCATCGGGACGGTGGGGTCGGCCAGTTCGGAGCCGCTGCGGGTCCAGGTGGCCACCTGACGCACGATCGACGGCGTGGACTCGTGGGTGACCAGATAGTCGAGGTCATCGGCCAGCACCGCTCGCAAGCCCCGTTCGCCGGCAAAATGCACGGCCGACGCTGCCAGGATGGGGTCGTTGTCATGGAACAGTTGCGCCACGGTGTCGGGGATGTCGCGCGCCCTGGTCTTGAGCATGCTGTTCGCGTGACGCACACGTTCGGCCACTGGCGCCTCGTCGATGATTGGCATGACACGCTTCCGGATGAGCCCGGTCAGGACGTGGTCCAGGTATTCAAGTGCGGTCGCTCGCTCCCGCGTGTTGCCACGCTCGAGTGCGTAGCGGGCCGCCACAATGTCGGTGGCCGAATACCGCAACCCCAGCAGGCGGAAGATGCGGTCGAGGCTGCGGGTGAGTTTGTCATCGAGAGCCCGCACCAGCAGCGTGTCGGCGCTGTTCAGATCCCGATCGATCAGGTTCTGCCGAAGTGTCAGTCGATCGCAGTAGTGCGACGCCTCGCGCAGCAACCGCGCCTCGATGACGCCCGGCGGCACCTGCAACTCCGGGTGCGCACGTTGCAGCCGTTCGATCGCCACCACGCTCTTGAATCGCAGGAAACTGTCAGGGTCGTCGAGCGCCGCCACCAGCGCATCAACCGACTGCTGGCACGGGATGGCCTGCAAAGTGGCCGGCACATGCCGCCGGACCCAGACGTTCTCGTGCGGATCCGCCATCACGTGCATGAGCACGCCCACCACCGCTTCACCGGACGCGGACAGCGCCTCGCGTGCCGGCTGCTTCAGCGTCCGATGCCCGAGTCGCGACACGAGTGCCGGTACGAGCAACGCATCCACGCTGCCTCTGGCACCCGCGCTCTTGATGGCCTCACGCGCGACCGACACGTCCGGGTCGTGAATGAGCGGCACCAGAAGGATTCGGAATCCCGGATTGCGGATGCGTGCCAGGGCCGCTGCCGCATGGCGCCTGCCGGCCGGATCATCGGCGTCAGCGATGATTCGGGCCAGCGCCGCCTCGGCAGCCGACTCATCGTCGGGCACCCCCGACTCGGCGAGTTCGACAGCCGCAGCGGCCGCCACGGCCGGCGACGGATCCGCCAGGTGCGGCCGCAGCGAGGACCGCTCGGTATCCTGCTGCAGCGCGGCCAGTGCGCGCACCGCCGCCGCGCGGACATCGGCGTCGGGATCGGTCATGAGCCGGCGGACGATGGGCAGCATCGATTCGGTGTCGGCTGATTCGCTCCGCTCCAGCGCCAGAAGGGCACGCGCGCGAACGTTTCCGGACTGATGCGAGAACAACGATGCGGGCAACACGTCGGGACGACCCACCGTCTCGAGCATGTCGATGGCGTACACCACCGACGCGCCTTTGGGCGACCACAACTCACTGACGAGCAACGCAATGGTGCGGGTGTCGGCCACGTCGAATCTCACGGCCGCCGGCTCAATGGCACCCGCGTGCAGATTGCGGCGGAACATGTTGAGGTATTCACGGTGCGCGGCCAGCGCCAGGCCGATCCATGCGGCCACAATGATCAAATTGGCGTAACCCAGTTGCTGCCAGGCGAGCCCCAGGCCCCAGGGCTTGATGAGGACCAGCAGCAGCACCGCGCCGATGCCTTTGGCAATCCGATCAACAGTGACGTCCACAAACGGTTTGGCCCGCTGCGTCAGGTCCACCGGCAGGGGCAGGAACAACACTTCGCGTGTGGTACGGTCAACCGTATATCGCAGGGAGGTGTCGAGGACACGCGCCAACGCCGCCGCCCAGACGGCGCCCGTCGCCAGGATCACCACGGTGCTGGCGCCCAGGACGATCGGCAGCAGCAGCAGAGACGCGGCCAGGCCATACGTGCGGTGTAGCCGGCTCGTGAGTCCGACCTGCACCACGAGACCGGCCATCGACAGGAGCATGGTGACCTGGCCAAGGTAGCGCGTGATGTCGTCGGTCGAGGCGCCGATCTCGGCCACGGCCATGTTGAGCTGTTGTTCGACAAAGACAGCCCCCAGCGCAGCGACGCCCACGACGAGCGCGATGAGTTGGAGGTGCCGGGAGCTCAGGACCAGCCGCCACGCATCGTGATCGGCGGCGTCCGCCTCAGCCTCCAGTGGCGCTTCGTCCACGGCCGGCTGACGCCGGCCGATCGCCATCACGATGGCGGCGCACAGGACCAGGACGACGGCGCTAATCAGGGCGAGGGAGTCGGATCCAAGGGAACTGACTGCGAAGGTCGTCACGGCCGCTCCGGTGATGCCGCCCAGGCTCGCGCCGCCGCCAATGAACCCGAAGAGCCGCCGGGCCTGTCGCGAGTCGTAAATTTCGTTGGCGAGGGTCCAGAACTGGCTGACCAGCAGCAAGCCGAAGATCAGACCGAACACAAAAAACGCGGCCGACACCCACGCCGCGCCGGTTCGAAACAACACCCAGAAGGCGATGAGCAACACGGCCAGGCCCGCCTGCGTCACGGGAGCCACCAGCCGCCGCGACAGTCTGGCGGTGCTGCGCCCGTACAGGTGCATCAGCGTGCCGATGATGATGGCCGCTCCCACCAGGACGTACGGCAGGTTGTCGGCGCCGAGGGCGCTGATGGCCTTCGACCTGGTGATGGGCTTGACGATGTTGTACGCCGTCATCACCAGGAACGAGTACGTGAACATCAACCACGCCGTCACGCCCTCGCCGGGGCGAAGGATGACGATGCGGCGAAGGAGATGGTGGGCGCGGGCGGACATGGTAACCGAGGTTGCCCTATCTTGCCATGCACAATCTACAATGACGACATGACCGTTCCCGCCGAGGCGCCGCGCCTCGACTTCATTCGCGACATCGTTGCCGCCGACCGTGCGGCCGGCACCAATGGGGGCCGGGTGGCCACCCGGTTTCCCCCGGAGCCCAACGGGTACCTGCACATCGGGCACGCCAAGTCGATTTGCCTCAACTTCGGGGTGGCAAAGGACTTCGAAGGCACCTGCAACCTCCGGTTCGACGACACGAACCCTGAGACCGAAGAGACCGAATACGTCGATTCAATTCAGGCCGATGTCCGTTGGCTCGGCTTCGACTGGCAGGACCGGCTGTTCTATGCGTCGGATTATTTCGAGCGCCTCTATGGGTGCGCGGTGCAGTTGATTCAGGACGGCAAGGCGTATGTGGACAGCCTGACCGCGGACGAGATTCGCGAGCACAGGGGCACGCTGCGGGAGCCGGGACGCGAGAGTCCCCACCGCAACCGGCCGGCTGCCGAAAGCCTGGGACTGTTTGCGCGCATGCGGGCGGGAGAGTGTGCCGACGGAGCGCACGTGCTTCGCGCGAAGATCGACATGGCGTCAGCCAACATCACCATGCGCGATCCGATCCTGTATCGGGTGCGCCGTGCGCATCATCACCGCACGGGAGATGCGTGGTGTCTGTATCCGATGTACGACTACGCTCATCCGTTGTCGGATGCGTTCGAGCGCATCACCCATTCGTTGTGTACGCTCGAGTTCGAAGACCACCGCCCGCTCTACGACTGGCTGATCGCCAACGTGACCGGGCTGCCGGCCGAGCCCCGGCAGATTGAATTCGCCCGGCTGAACCTCACGTACACCGTGATGAGCAAGCGCAAGCTGATGCAGCTTGTGACCGAAGGGCTCGTGGATGGTTGGGACGACCCGCGGATGCCGACCATCTCGGGCCTGCGGCGCCGGGGCTTTACGCCAGAGGCCATTCGCCGGTTTTGTGAAGAGATCGGCGTGGCCAAGCGCGAAAACATGATCGACGTCGGGCTTCTGGAGTTTTTCGTCCGCGAAGATCTGAACGCCCGCTCGCCGCGAGCGATGGCGGTGCTGCGTCCTCTGAAGATCGTCATCGAGAATTATCCGCAGGAGCAGACGGACACGTTTGAAGTGGCCAGCCATCCAGATAATTCTGCGATGGGCACGCGGCAGGTGCCCTTCAGCCGCGAGATCTACATCGAGCGCGACGATTTCATGGAAGAGCCACCGAAGAAGTTTTTCCGCCTGGCGCCGGGCAGGGAGGTACGGCTTCGCGGGGCGTACCTGATCACCTGCAAAGAGGTGATCAAGGGTCCGAACGGGGAAGTGGTTGAACTCCGCTGCACGTACGACCCCCTGACCCGCGGCGGTGACGCTCCGGATGGACGCAAGGTGAAGGCCACGCTGCACTGGGTGTCGGCCGCCCATGCGGTGGACGCCGACGTGCGTCTGTACGATCGGTTGTTCACACACGAGACGCCGGGGGCTGGCGACACGAACTTTCTCGCCCAGATCAATCCGAACGCGCTGGACGTGCTCACCGGCTGCAAGCTCGAGCCGTCGCTGGCGACGCCAGTGGCCGGCGCGATGTTTCAGTTCGAGCGGCTCGGGTACTTCTGCGTTGACAAGGACAGCACGGCGTCACGCCCGGTGTTCAATCGCACGGTGACATTGAAGGACAGCTGGGGCGCGCAGGAACTTACACGAGGCATGAAGGGCTGAAGGTGCTTTCCGGGTTTGGGAGGGCCCTGTAGAGGTGCGCGGAGCTATTCGCGCTCGGCCTTACAGTCGCCGGACGGAGGAGGCGTCGGCATCCGCGCAAGATGGGAGAGGTGCAAGTAACGGCGTTTCTGACGATGCTGGCGGTGAAGGAGCAGGTGTCGGCGTCAACGCAGACGCAGGCATTGAGCGCGGTGGTGTTCCTGTATCGGGCCGTGTTGGGACAGGAAATTGGGGCGATTGCTGGCGTGCCCAGAGCTCGTGCGTCGCACCATGTGCCGGTGGTGCTGCCCGGACGTTCTTGCGTTGGGGGTAGCTACACTGGTTAGGCCTCTCGGACCGCGTTTGGCTCAGACCGATTGAACAGCTACAGTAGACCCGTGCACACCATCGCGCTGACCCGTCATGAAACCGAGGCTCGGCTGACCGCCGTGGCGCCGGCTATTCGTGCGCTCGGCGTCGTTCGATTGGCGTTGTTTGGCTCCGTTCTCCGCAACCAGGCTAGGCCCGACAGCGATGTGGACTTCCTCGTCCTGTTTGCGCCCGGCCAGAAAACCTTCGCCCACTTCGAAGCGTTGGCCGACTTGCTTGAACGCGCGCTCGGACGCCCGGTCGAACTCGTCACGCCGGAAGCGCTGTCGCCCTACCTGGGGCCGCGCATTCTAGCTGAGGCCGAGGATGTCCTTCGAGCCGCGTGATTACCTCCGTCACATTCAGGTCGAGATCGACTACCTGATTGCCGAGAGTGATGGGGTCACACTTGAGCGGTTTCTTGATGACCCCACCCACCAGCGCGCCTTCGTTCGCAGTCTGGAGATCATTGGGGAAGCGGCCAAGCGGGTTCCCGAATCCTTCCGAACGCGACATCCAGAGGTGGCTTGGCGCGCGATAGCGGGAATGCGAGACCGACTCATTCACGGGTACTTCGGCGTCGACTACGCCCTCGTCTGGGATGTGGTCATCACCAGGATTCCTGAGTTGCGAGATCAGATCTCATCGATACTCAAGGCCTGACCTTAGGTCAGGCTTGGTCTAACCCCGCGCAGGGTCTTCACGTCAAAACTTGCCCAATCCCTACCGACTGATGTTCGGCCTCTCAGCGGCCGCCGCTGGATGGTGCTTCGTCGCCGCGGATGGCTGTTGGCGGCGACTGCAGTGGTCGGCCTCTTCGCTCTGGCAACGGGCTTCTCCATGGGCAGCGCATTCTTTCGAACGTTTGGCCTCCTGTGCTGGGCCGTCATCGCGAGCATCGACGCTGGCCCGCCCACGGGTGATTCGGACACAGCCGTCTAACTTGCGTTGCACCAGACATCCGCCGGCGCAATCATTCGGGCGTGGCTTCCGATCCAGAAACCACAACACCAGCAACCACTTGGCGACCCGGTCGCCGCCGTGAGCGCTGGTCCGCCGCTCTCAGAACTTGAACACGACCTTGACGCTTTCCACCGGTCCCTTGGCGCGGGCGGTGTGCAGCGCGGCGCGGTAGTCCGCCAGCGGGAACTCGTGGGTGACCAGGCCGCCAACCGGCGCGCGGCCGTCGGCGATAAGCGCCGCCGCTTCGGCAAACGCGCTGACGCTGGCGCCGCCGTGCCCGTGACTGCCGTACGCGAGCGTGCCGCGGAAGGTCAGCTCCTTGATCCACAACGGCGTCCAATCGAGACCGCGCAAGGTGCTGGCGTTGCCCAGGAGAACGATGGTTGCGCCGGCGCGCGCGAAACGCATGGCGTCTTCCACACCCCGGGTGCTGCTGATGCAGACACACACGGCGTCAAAACCGCCGATGCCGATCGGCCGGCCCAGAATGGGTTTCAGCAGTCGCGTGCCGGCGGCCTCGGCCAGTTCACCCAGGTAGTCGCCCCGCGCCATCACCGTACGTGTGGCGCCCAACTGTTCCGCATACCTGGCCTGAAAGGGATGGCGCGCCAGCACCGTGACGCGGCACTCCGGCGCCAGGGCTTTGAGCGCCGCCACCATGAGCAGTCCCATCGTCCCCGCGCCAATCACCAGAACACGCTGGCCTGGCTCAGGCATGGCGCCACGCACGGCATGCACACAGCAGGCAAAAGGCTCGGTCATCACGGCCGAGGCGTCGCTCACTGCATCGGGCACGCGGAGCAGTTGCGACTCGTGAGCCACGAACTGCTCGCCCCAGCTGCCGCCCAGCGCCCGCGTCGTGCCAATGAACATGCCCGGCGGCAACGCGCCGTCCGTGAAATGGGCGCAGCGCGAGTGGTGGCCGGTGGCACAGGCGTCGCACGGTGGCGAGACAGCCCTCGGTTCGCAGCACAACAAGGGGTTGACCGTCACACGATCGCCAATGCCGAATCCGCGTACGGCTGGCCCGCACGCGTCGATCGTCCCCACGTTCTCGTGTCCGATGACAAACGGAAAACTCGAAAACGGCGACGTCGACGGACTGGCCTCGAGCCCGACGATTCCCAGGTCACTGCCGCAGATGCCGCCCAGCCTGGTCCGAATGCGTACCCAGTGCTCGCCTGGCAGATCCGGCGTGGCGACGTCGGCGTAGCGCGTGCAGGCATGAGGCCCCACCAACCATCCTTCCGAGAGCCGTCCGGCCACCTGCGTGGCGAGATAGGTCGGTATGGGCGCGGCGAAACTGATGGCCTTCATCAGGAGGGCGCAACCAGCCGCAGCGCGCCTGGCACGCACGCAATTTCCAGTTCGGCCGACTTCGCCTGACGATATTCGCCGTCGGTTTCATAGGCCGGCGGCCCGGAGAACTGGACGGTGAACGACGGGGCCTGTTCGATGATGACTTCAGAGAGCGTGTGATGGGTGCCGCGCGCGACCGCGCCAAACAGGTTCAGGCGGCGCCACGTGGAGGCATCGAGAATGGCCACCGCGTCGAGGCAGCCGTCGGTGAGCGACGCCTCAGGGGCGATGCGGAACTTGCCGCCGAAGTTCTTCGCGTTGGCAATCACCAGCATCAGATGCCGGGATGACCCGCGCTGCCTGGCCGCGGACGCGACGTCAATCTCCACGCCCGGGTAGGACGTCAGTTGTCGCAGCGCTGAATACAGGTAGAGCGCCTCGCCCTTGACCCACTTGATCTTGAGAATGTCCTCGAGCACCGCCACATCAAACCCGAAGCCCGTGATGTTCAGGAAGAAGTGATCCTCGATGCGACCCACATCCACGCGCGTCTCGTCGCCAGCGGCGACCAAACGCACCGTGGCTTCGATATCGGTGGCCGGGCATCCGGCCGTCTTGGCGAAATCGTTCCCCGTGCCGGCCGCGACCAGCGCCAGCCGCACCGCGTCGCCGGCTCCCGCGGCCAGGATGGCGTTTGCCACGTTGCCCCACGTGCCATCACCACCCACGGCCACCAGGGTGGTGGCGCCTTCGTCGATGGCGCGCCGGGCGATCGCCTGTTCGTCCTCGCGCGCCTGGGTCGTGCGAATGTCGGTGACCCCGGTCGCGCCAAACGCGGCCGTGACGGCTGGCAGCGCGCGGGCGCCTCGCCCCCGGCCTGCGGCCGGATTGACGATGACGCAGACTCGTTCGGACATCAGGCCGCGCCTGGGCCGATGGTCTCGAGCGGCTCGAAGGTCTGGCGGCCGTCGCGCATCCACAATTCGCGAAACGGCGTGTTGTTGACGCCGTCTGGATTCAGCCCTGCCGTGAACGCGTGCGGATAGATTTCGATGTTGCCGCGTTCTTCTTCGTTTTCGCTGAACTGTGCGTTCATCGCCATCGTGGCCATGTAGGTGCCGGTGGCGTCGTGTTCAAACGCCTGGTAGTAGTGCTCCACCGGCTCCCATTCATAGTCGGTGATCCGCATGTCCAGGATCTTGCTGCCGCCGTGCGCTGCAGCCACAGTGATCTCGTGCGCACCCACTTCGAACTCGATCTGAATGTCGTCCATGAAGTGCGGCAGGTGCCACAGTGTGATGGCGTGCTCGCGGGATGCTTTGGTGGTGGTGCCAACGAGGAAGGGGAAAAAGGCCGCGCGGGGCATGGGCTGGCCGCGGGTGATCCGCGGGGCCACCGGTACCGAGAGGACGAGTTCGCCGTATTCGCCGACCGAACTGCCGCTGAAATCGAACGCCATGACCGACAGCACACTCTGGCCGTGATGCGGTTCCACGGGTGACATGAATGACGGAATCAACTTGCGGGCATTTTCGGTCGGGAACTCAAAGAACCCACCGATGGCATGGCGATACTGGTATCGCACTTGTCCGGGCTTCAGATCGCTCACTTGATGATCCCCTCTTCACGAAGAATCTTGACCAGAATGTCGGCGGCGCGGTCGAGGTCCGCCGTCGAATGGCTCGCCGAGATCGACACCCGGAACCGGGACCGATGCTTGGCAACCGCAGGGAAAATAATCGGCTGCAGGTAGAGTCCGGCGCGCTGCAGCTTCTGCGCGATGTCCAGAATCTTCCGATCGTTGCGAATCATGATTGGGATGATCTGCGACGTGGACTCGGCCACATCGACGCCGGCCGTGGCCAGCAACCCGCGGAAGTGCGCCACGTTTTCCCAGAGGCGGTGCCGCAACTGGGGTTCGCGTTTCACTATCCGCAGCGCAGCAAGCACGCCGGCGGTGACCGCCGGCGAGAGCGCGCACGAAAAAACGCGCGATCGCGCGAAGCCCATCAGGTAGTTGTAGAGGCTCTGCGAGCCGGCCACGTATCCGCCCTGGCCCCCGAGCGCCTTCGAGAAGGTGCCGACGTGGATGTCAACTTCATCTTCAAGACCGAAGTGTTCGACCACGCCGCGGCCTTGCGCGCCGTAGACGAAGCTTGAGTGTGCTTCGTCGATCATGATCCGTGCGCCGGCGCGCTTGGAAATCTCCACCATTTCCGGCAGGCGGGCGATATCGCCGTCCATCGAATAGACGCCTTCGACCACGACCAACCGCTTTCCGGTGGTGCCGCGCAGCTTCTTTTCGAGGTCGCCGGGCTGGTTGTGCCGGAAGAAGCGCACCTGGGCCTTGGCCAGGATTGCGCCGTCCACGATACTGGCGTGGACGTTCTGATCCAGAATCACCCAGTCGCCCGGCCGCATGAGCGCCGAGAGGAGGCCGACATTGGTGCTGTATCCGGTCGGGAAGACCATCGCCGCTTCTTTATGCTTGAAAGCCGCCAGTTCCTTCTCAAGGGCGAGGTGCACGTCCATCGTGCCGCTGAGGATCGGCGAACCGGCCGCGCCGAGCCCGTACTTGTCGAGCGCCGCGTGGGCGGCCGCGATGACTTCGGGATGCGTCGACAGGCCGAGGTAGTTGTACGATGCCAGGTTGAGCAGCTTGAGGTGCTCGTGATGGAGCTGCTCTTCGAGACTGATGCGGGCGCCCGGCGGCGTCGACATCGGCTGGGAAAACAGATAGTAGCCGCTGTTGCGTGCGCTGCCGTACCACCAGTCGTCGTAGGGGCCGAAGATGGCGAATAAATCGTCGCTGGATGAATAGTAAAAATTGCTGTAGTCGTATTCTGTTGTCGCAACGGCCTGCCCGGTGTCTCCACCGGGTTGGTCCGCTGTCTCGCTTTCCGCGCCCGATTGGTGTGCCATGTCTCTTCTCCGAACGACCCTGAACGAATCCCGGCTACTCAGTGTGGCACGCGGTGGGTGGCGTGCGACGAGGAGCGCGGTCTTTGTACTGGTCTATTTGGCGTATCTCGTTCTCTTCATGGGATTTGTGCAAAGGTTTATCCTAATTCCTCTGGCGTGGGTATTTCCAGTCCAGTCCGCGCGAATGTTGGTGCCCTGGAGCCGTATGCAGGCTGCGGCACCCCTCGTCCTGCTCCGGATCATCGCCGGGGTCCGCATTTCGATCGAAGGCGCCATCGGCCCCGAAAACCGCGTGGTGATCATGAACCACCAGTCGGTGCTCGACGCTCTCATCGCCTACCGGGTCAATAAAGGGTACCTGATGCTCATTCCGACCCGCCGCCGGTACGCCTGGGGCCTCCCGGGTGTCTCGCCGTTCATCCGGATGGCCCGGTTTCCGCTGATCGCCCAGACACGTAAGAGCCTGCGGGCCGACCTCGACGCGATCGGTGAAGCCGCCGACCGCTGTGGGCGCGGAGAGGCCTCATTTTTCATCTTCCCTGAGGGACATCGAACCAAAGACGGTACGATCCTGCCCTTCATGATTCGCGGCCTGAGCCTGGTGCTGGACCGCGCGCCGCTTCCGGTCTATTGCATCGTGGGGGACGGCATGTGGCACATCCGCACCATGGCCGACACGTTTACCAACGTCGCAGGCACGCGCATCCGCGTTCGGATCATCGGCCCGTTCGAGCCACCCGCCGACGCATCGGACATTCCCGATTTTCTGGTCTTTCTCCGCGAACGGATGATCGCCACTCTGGACGACATGCGCGCCGGCCGACCCCTGCACAATGCCGCCTGACGCCCTGCCTCCGCCGGGCCTCTCCGCCGTGCTCGGCTGGGGTCTCGACCATCCCGTTGACGCCGACGCCCAGTCGCTGTCGCGGTTTCTGGCCCGCGCGTTCGGGCCCTCATGCGTGGGCATCCTCCACTACGGATCGCGCGCGCAGGGACGCAAGCCGAGGGCCGACAGCGCCTTCGACTTCTTCGTCATCGTCGATCGCTACGGCGACGCGTACCGGTCGCTCAAGACTACGGTCGGTATGTCGTCCGCGCCCTGGGTCGCAACCGCACTGGCCCACGTACTGGCGCCCAATGTCGTCTCGGTCACCGATCGCGCGGGCGAAGGACCCCGCGCGAAGTGCTGTGTCATTTCACTGGACGATTTCCGCCGGGCCTGTTCGCCGCGTCGGCGCGACCATTTCGTGCAGGGACGCCTGTTTCAGTTCGTCCTCCTGGCGTGGACGCGCGACGCGGAATCCGCCCGGGAGATCGGCGCGTCCATTGCCGACGCCCGCGCCGCCACGTTCACGTGGGGCCGACCCTCATTGCCCGACGCATTTACCGTGGATGAGTACCTCCAGACGGTGCTCTCGCGTTCACTGGCCGGCGAAATTCGGCCCGAGTCCGGCGGCCACGCCCGCACGCTGGTGGCGGCCCAGCGAGACGCGCTTCATGCCATTTACACGCCGTTGCTGGACCACCTCGTGGCCCGCGGGGCCCTGACGCGGGAACCCGCTGCGGGCACGGCTTCGCCGGCGTCCGTGTACCGGCAGGTGAGTGGCGCAACGACAGTTGATCGGATGCGCGTGCGCTGGTACTTCCGCGTCAGCAAGGTGCGCGCCACGGCGCGCCTGCTCAAACACGTCATACTCTATGAAGGGTGGCTGGACTACATCGTGCGGAAGATCGAGCGGAGTGGCGGCACCACGATGGTGCTGACGCCCCGCGAGCAACGCTGGCCGCTCATCTTCCTGTGGCCGCGGGTCTTTCGTTATCTGCGCGATCGTCCTCAGCGACAAAGGCCCCGTGACTCTGATTGATACCCTCGCGCTGACGCTCGTTGCGCTTGTTGTGGCCACGATGCCCGTGTTTGCTGTCGTGGCCCGCAATCGCCCTCGGGATCCGGACGTGGCGCGGCGATCGTCTACCGCGCTGCTGGGGTTCTGGGTCCGCGACTGGCTCATGTGGGTCATCGGTCCGATCGAGCGCGTGATGATTCGCGGCCGGGTCTCTCCCGACGTTTTCAACTATCTGGGGGTGGCCTTCGGAATTGGGGCGGGTGCCGCGTTCGCCCAAGGCGCCTTGTCGCTTGCCGGCTGGGCGATTCTGTTTGGCGGTGTAGCGGATGTGTTCGATGGCCGCATTGCTCGGGCCAGGGGCATGGCCAGCCGCTATGGCGCGTTCATGGACTCCACCCTCGACCGGTTTGCCGAGGCATTTTCGTTCGTCGGCGTGACCTGGTACCTGTCGAGCACCCCCTGGGGCGCGGCGGTCTCGGTGCTGGCCATCAGTGGATCACTGTTGGTCAGCTACACACGCGCGCGCGGCGAAGCGGTGGGAGTCAGTGGCACCGGCGGCGTCATGCAGCGCGCCGAGCGGCTGGTGATTCTCGCAGTGGGCGCCCTCGCGGATTCGGCTGTGGCCACACGATGGGGCTGGCCCGATGGCAGCGTGCTCACGGCAGCCGTGACTGTGATCGCCTTCGGCTCGCTGGGCACCGCAATCTACCGAACAGTGTCTATCGCCCGCACCCTGGCGCAACAAGACGACCTCTGAGGTCGGATGCGCTACCCATTCGCGATGCTGTACAGGTAGCGAGAGCCCTTCAGGTACCATCTCGAACGTGGCTACGCCTCGAAAATCGGGTCTGTTGCCCCGGCAGTTTCCGCGGGCTGGACGGTCACGCGAGATGGCGATTGTCGGTGTCGTTCCGGCTGCAGGCAAGGGCGCCAGATTTGCCGCGGAGTTGCCGGGAGGACCGCACAAACTTCTGACGCCGGTAGGGGATGAGCCGATGGTGCGGCGCACCGTGACGTCTCTGCTGGCCGGTGGCGCCGCCCGGTGCGTTGTCGTGGTGTCGTCCGACGTGGAATCGCCTGTCAGGGCGGCTCTGGCCGACCTGCCCGTTTCAGTGGTGGTCAACCCGGATCCGTCGCGCGGCATGTTCTCGTCCATCCAGTGCGGAGTGGCGGAGACGACCGAGCGCGACACGTGCGTCCTGCTGCCGGGTGACATGCCGTACGTGCAGCCCGACACGGTGGCGGCCGTGATTGCGGCGGCCGCAGAGGCGGGACTCACAGCATGCGCCAGTCACGAGGGACGCCGGGGCCACCCGATCGCCTGTTCCGCAGCGCTGCGCGCTCGAATCCTGCAGGCCCCAGCGGGAGCCATCCTCAGCGAAGAGCGGTCGCGCGACGAATTTTTGTCGATTGATGTGTCTGACCCGGGCGTCCATCGGGACGTCGACCGCCCCGGGGACCTGCTGCCATGAGCCCGTCTTTCGTCGCGCGCGCTGGGTTTCAAGCGGCGCGGGCGCGGCCTTGAGGCCCAGGCCTATCGGTACCGCTCGAAAAAGCGCCGCTCGTCCTGCTGGTCGCCAATGAGGACAAGTTCCGAGTCGGCCAGTAGGGAAGCCTGGAGGTCCGGCGGTGCCGCAGAGCCACCTGCGGGCCTGACCGCCAGCACATTACATCCCGTCTCGCGCCGGAGGTTGCACTCGGCAATGGACTTGCCCACCAGCGCTCGCGGCACCCGCACGGTGAACACCTCAAGGCCTTCAACAAGCGACAGCACACTGCCGGGACGAACGACGTCGAAAATTGCACTGGCTTCCATCGGGACGTACGACATCACGAAGTTGGCCCCGGCCAGGCGAAGCGTGGCCACATTCTGCTGAAACGTGGACCGGCTGAGAATCCGAATGTCCGGACGCTTCGCACGGCAGTAGAGGGTCAAATACACATTCAGGTCGTCGTCGTGTGTGGTGATCGCCACGCTCGACGCGGTGTTGAGCCCCGCCGAGTCGAGCACATCAGGATCCGTGGCATCGCCAATGACCCACTGTGCTGGATCAGGCACTTTCACGTTCGACCGTTCCACCACCCGGTGCTCGATGCCGGCCGCAGACAGGGCGCGCGACGTCGCCCGTCCCACCCGCCCGCCGCCGACGATGAGGGCCGTGATCACCGGCTGGTCCGAACGGCCGAACTCGCGGGCGTAGGCGTCCATGCCCTGCTGCGTACCTGACAGCAACAGGGTCATTTCGTCAGTGAGACGAAGGCTGGCGGACCCCGGGGAGTACGCGCCCTTCTCCCAGACACCGACGATGTTCACCTGAAACCGCTCGCCCACCCGCGTGTCGCGGATGGTCTGGTCCGTCAGTGCCGTACCGGCGATCGCCGCTTCGGCGATGACCAGACCATCAAGGCGGCCGATGATGTGCGGCCGCCCTCCGTGGCTGCCGATTCGGCGGGCCATCGCGCGACCCAGCAGCTCCCCCAGCTGAATGACATTCTGGCAGCCGGCCTGTTTGAGCAAGTGGACGGACACCTCAAATGCCGCAGTTGCCACGATCGGGACGATGCGTGAGCACTCACGCACCGTGAGCGTGACGTTGGTGTTGACCGCATCGCCGAGCGTCGTCGCCACCAGAGCCGCGCGTTCGATCCCGGCCCGGCGGTACGTGTCGGCGTCATCCACCTGCCCGACCATGACGTGCACACCCTGGTCGTGAAGCTCAAGGGCACGTGTCGTGTCCGTGACGATGACCGCATAGGGCATGGCGTACTGTTTCAGGCGGTCAATCAGGACGGCTTCGATGGGGCCATACGCGGTGAGGATGACGTGATTGGTGATGTCACGCGGGATCGTCCGCGGCGTTCGGGCGGCATTTCTGCGTTCCAGCCACGGCGAATAAAAGAAGTGAATGAGCGTGTAGGGCAGCAGGACGAAGAGCAGGACGAGGCCGCTCAGCAGCACCAGCAGCGAAAACGCGAGTCCGGTATCAGCGGTGAAGACGAGGTCGCCGTAGCCCAGAGTGGTCATGGTCTGCAGCGTCCAATACACGCCGGTAAACCAGCTGTAGGTGCGCCCCTCGGCGGCCATCAGGACGTGGAACACCGTCGAATACACCAGAACGAGCGCCGAAACGGCGCCCAGAAGTCCCGCGAAAGCCCGGAGGTGTCCACCCCGGCGTCGAGAGGTCATACCCACACTTTCCATTGTGAACCTTCGGGACCCGGTTTCGCGTCACGTTCGAGGCCCAGTCGGACGGCCCGAGGGTCAAGTTCACCCTGACCCTTGTGGAGGGCCGCCTGAAGGGTGACGCGACGGCCGAACAGGACGGTCAGAAGATGTCAGCGAAGGTCGACGTCGGTCGGAGCAAGTAGAATCCTGAAGTGCACGATTCTCTCTATGCCCGCATGGCCGCGCGCCGTGCCGATGGCCGACGCTTTGCCGTCGCCACCGTCGTACGCACGACCGGCAGTACGCCTCAGGTGGCGGGCGCCACGCTGGTGCTTGGGGATGGTGAACCCGTGCGCGCAGCCGTCGGCACGTTGGGCGGTGGATGCGTTGAGGCTGATGCGATCGAAACCGCGCAGCGCATCCTCCAGTCTGGCGGCCATTCTCTGCGTGCGTACGCGCTGACCGAGGAGCTGGCGTGGAACACCGGCCTGGTCTGCGGCGGCACGATGTGGATCCTGGTGCAACGCGATGACCAGGCGCTGACCTTTGAGGGCGTCGATCTGCTGCCAGAACTTGTGAGCGCGGCGGCCGGCGGCACGCCACTCGCGCTGGTCACCCGCCTCGGGAAGCATCAGGGTGGCCTGACACTCGAAGGCCGAATCGCTGTGAGGGCCGATGGCTCGCGCCTGGGTTCGCTCGGCGATGCCGACGCCGACCAGCGAGCCACGGCCGAAGCCGTGACGCAGATTCCCCACGGGACGGCTCGTACCGTCAAATCAGAGACCATTGATCTGCTCATCGAGGCCGTGGCCAGCCGACCCAGGATCGTGGTCGCCGGCGGCGGCCATGTGGCGCTCGCCATCGCACGGCAGGCCGCGATGCTCGATTTCGACGTCACCGTGGTTGAGGACCGTCCAGAGTTCGCCGACCCTGCGAGATTTCCGCACGCGACGATTCTGCAAGGAGACGTGCCCACCACCCTCGCCGGGATCGACTACAGCTGGAACAGCTTCATCGTCATCGCCACTCGTGGACACAAGCTTGATGCCGACTGCATGATGGCCGCAGTCCGGACCCACGCGAGATACATCGGCCTGTTGGGCAGCCGGCGCAAAACCGTGCTCATCAACGAAATGCTGCGCGCCGAAGGCATCCCCGAAGAGCGTTTGCGGGTGATCCATGCGCCTGTCGGACTGGATCTGGGGGGGCGGACCCCAGCCGAAATCGCCTTGTCCGTGATGGCGGAGATCACCCGGATTCGCTATCAGGGCACCGGGCAATCCTTGTCGAAATAGGGAACACCGGGCGGGGGCAATCCGTCCCTCGCATGCATGTCCAGCCTGCGCCACACGGTTCGCCTCCTTCTGAAAGACCGCAGCTTTACGATTACAGCGCTCCTGACACTGGCGCTTTGCATCGGGGCCAACACCGCCATTTTCAGTGTCGTGCGCTCCGTGTTGCTGCGCCCGCTGCCGGTGCCCGACGCGGGCCGGCTGGTGCATGTCTACAACAGCTATCCCAACGCGGGTGCGGAGCGCGCTGGCGCTGCGGTGCCCGACTACTTCGACCGCCTGCGTGACGTGAAGGCGCTGGACACGCAGGCCATGTTCCGCCAGTCGGGCGTCACGCTCGGCGCCGACGGCGGCGCCCAACGCCTGAAGTCGGTCGTCGCCACACCGTCGTTTTATCGCCTGCTGCAAGCGGGCCCTGTTGCCGGCACGCTGTTCAGCGATGCGGATGGGGAAGACGGCGCGACGCGACGCGTCTTACTTGGCCACGCCATCTGGCAACAGCGCTACGGGGGCGACCCGGCGATCGTCGGGCAGGAAATCAGATTGAACGGCGATGTGCATCAGGTGGCCGGTGTATTGCCCGCGGATTTCACGTTTCTCTGGAACGACATCGATGTCTGGTTGCCGACGAGGTTCACGGCCAGGGAAAAATCAGACGACGGGCGGCACAACAATAATTGGCAGTACGTTGGGCGGCTGGCGCCGGGTGCGGCGATTGCGCAGGTGCAGCAGCAACTGGATGCCGTGCAGGCGACCAACGATGAGCGGTTCCCGAATCTCAAACAGATCCTGAAGGATGCCGGCTATCACACGGTGGCCGTGGGTTTTCAGGACGACACCGTTCGTGAGTTGAAGCCGGTGCTGTACCTCTTGTGGGGCGGTGTGCTGGTCGTGTTGCTGATCGGATGCGTCAACATCGCCAACCTGGTCATGGTCAGGGCGAGCACGCGCGCGCGCGAAATGGCGACGCGTCATGCCATTGGTGCCACCATGGGTCGACTGAGCGCCCAGTTGTTGACAGAAACCGTGCTGCTCGCCGTTTGTGGTGGCGTGCTTGGGGTGCTGCTCGGTTGGTGGGCTCTGTCAGCCGTGCCGCTCCTGGGCCTCGACGAGATCCCGCGCGGCCATGAGATTCGGCTGGACCTGGTCAGCGTGGCAGTGGCCCTTGGTCTCACGCTGACGGTCGGCGTCCTGATCGGCCTGGTTCCGGTCGCGAGGTTGTCGCGCATGAACGTGAACGCGACGCTTCGCGAGGAAGGCCGAGGCGGCACGGTCAGTCGAGCCACGAACCTGGTCCGGCGAGGCCTGGCCGCCGCACAGATCGCGCTGGCGTGTGTCCTGCTGATTGGCGCGGGCCTTCTCGCCGCGAGCTTCGATCGGGTGCTGCGCATCAATCCAGGGTTCGCGCCGGACGGAGTCATTTCGGCGTCGGTCAACCTGCCCACCAGCCGGTATGCCGACCCGGCGGCACTGGCCGTAGTGACCGCCCGCATCGTTGAGGCAAGCCGTTCTATCGCCGGCGTGGAGTCGGCCGGCGTGACGTCCACCATTCCGTTTGGCGACGACTACAGCAGCAGCGTCATCCTGGCTGAAGGCTATGTCATGAAAGAGGGAGAGTCCCTGATCTCGCCGAGCCAGACGGTGGTGACCGATGGCTACTTCGAGACGATGAAGGTGCCGCTCGTGAAAGGCCGGTATTTTTCGGCGGGTGATACCCCGGATTCCACGCAAGTCGCCATCATCGACGAGCGGCTGGCCGCAAAGTTCTGGCCTGGTCAAGACCCGCTGGGCCGCCGCCTGTACTCGCCTGACAGCCCGCAGGACGTCATGTCCATCACACCTGAGACGAAGTTCTTCCAGGTCGTGGGTGTGGTTGAAGAGGTGCAGGTCCTCGGACTTGCTACCGGAGTGGAACCAGTCGGCGCCTACTACTTTCCCTACAGCCAGTCCCCCGATCGCTCCATCTTCGTCGCCCTGCGCACCGCCGTGACGCCCGAGTCGGTGATCAACGCCCTTCGCGCGAAGATTGCGGCCATTGATCCGGAGCTGCCCCTGTACGGGGTCCACACCATGGTGGAGCGGATGGACGACTCGCTGGTCAGTCGCCGTGTACCGATGCTGCTGGCGATGGCGTTTGCGGCCGTGGCCCTGTTGCTGTCGGCGATCGGCGTCTACGGCGTCCTGGCGTACCAGGTGGCGCAGCGCCGCCGCGAAATCGGGATTCGCATGGCGCTTGGCAGCACGGCGCGCGAAGTGTTCACCCTCGTCCTCCGGGACGGGGTGAAAATTGCCGGCGTTGGCCTGGCGGTTGGACTGTCAGGCACGTACTTCGTCGGCCAGGCGATGAAAAGCCAGCTCTACAACGTGGCGCCCATGGACCCTTATGTGATCGGCGCCGTGGCTGCCGTGCTTGCGGTGGTCGCGCTCGCGGCCACGGTCATTCCCGCGCGGCGCGCCTCGCGGGTTAACCCATTGACCGCGCTCACCGACTAGGCGCCATTGCGAGCATCACCTACGTCGCCGTGCGCTCCGCGAACGTGATGACGTACCCGTCCGGGTCGAGGAAGGCGAATTCCGTCATGCCGTACCACTTCTTCTCAAGGGGCATGACGACGCGGACGAGCGGCGCGAGTCTGGCGTACGCATCGTCGATCTCGGTCACCTCACAAAAGAGGGTGAGGGTGCCGCCGAGCGTCATGGTCCTGAACGACGGGTACTCCGCGTACGCCGCCTCCGGCGCGTTCAGAAACACTTCCACCGGGCCATTGGTCATGATCGCAAACACGAGGGGCGGCGCGTCGGGCACCGTCATCTGCACAGTGAATCCGAGCACGTCGCGATAAAACGCCGCGCTGCGATCGACGTCCGAGACAATGAGGTTGGGAGTGAGTTTGGTGATTTGTGATGGCATCGCACACCTGCCTTTCAGCTGGTCGTTCGTGGCGGCGCGGGCCGCACGTCAAAGAGGAACGCGTCCGGACGTGAATAGTGTCCGGCCACATCCAGGGTCATCCGTTCGGCATCGAGTTGCGCCGTATCCAGCGTCGCGAGAAGCATGGCGGGCTCGTCGAAGATTGGCGCCACGATGTACGCGCCGTCGGGACCGATGATTGCGCTGCCGCCGCGGAGCACGAGCGTGTCGTCGTCGCCCGCCCGCGCTGGGTCTCGCTCCAGTTCCGGCGGCAGCGCGCCAGCCCGCATGAGCGAGGCGGCAGCCAGCACAAAACACCGGCCTTCGAACGCATAGTGCCGGCTCGCGATCTGGTGGCGATCATGCACCGTGGGCCAGGCCGCCACGTGCAGGTCTTCGCCGGACACATGGAGCGCCTGCCGTGCGAGCGGCATCCAGTGTTCCCAGCAGATGAGGCCACCCACGCGGCCGATGGGCGTATCGACGGCGCGGAGGCCTTCGCTGTCGCCCTGCCCCCACACCATGCGCTCGGTGTAGGTTGGCATCAGCTTGCGATGGTGGTTCAGCAGACGACCGTCTGGCCCGTACGTCAGCAAGGCGTTGTAGAGCGTGCCCGATCCAGGTCCCGAGGCCACGCGCTCGCTGACCCCCACGACAAGCGTCACGCCGGCATCGGCGGCGATGGCTGCAAGTGAGGCACCCGACGCGCCGCTCACGTCCAGACTCTCAGCCCGATATCGGGCAAAGACCTGCTTGGTTGGTGGGTGATCCCAGAGCGCAACGTCACGGCAGACATCCAGCCACGCCGGGTATCCCGGCAACCACGTTTCGGGAAACACCACGAGGGAGGCGCCGCGGGCGGCCGCCTCGAGCGTCAGGGTCCGTGTGAGGTCAAGTCCCTGAGCGAGCGCGGCGGCCACCTCGGCTTGAACGATGGCAACGGTAACTGCGGGCACTACGCGATCATGGCCAGAGCCAGCCGAACGTGCCTGCGGTCAGCAGGCTGTAGACCAGGCCGTCGAACATCGAGCGCGCCGTGGTGCCCCAGTTCCGTTTGTACCAGATCGAATACTGCGGCAGTGCCATCGCGTATCCCATGAACGCGACTGTGCCAGCCACGCGGAACACTTCCAGGTAGTGCGCCTCCGCCGTCAGCACGCGGCCGGTGACGTACGCCGCGAAGAAACTGATGACGACTGAATAGAGAAACCACTGCGTGAGCTGGGCACCCATGTTGATGGGGCCACCGGCTGACACCGTCATCGTGACGACCGGACCCCTGGCCACCTTCTCGGTGAAGGCCGGCGACTTCATGGCCTCCATGGAGCCGGCATAGGGCGCGCAATAGTCCCCCGGATCGACCTTCAGCCGGCGGAGGGCTTCAAGCACGCCATCCTCGTCAGGGACTTTGCTGAAGTCGTTCTTGTGATACGTCAGCATCATGTGCATGAGCGAACTGGCGACGAACACGAACACGGCAGAAAGCACGATGGGAATCGCGAGCGACGTGACAGTAACCATGGCGGGCACCTCTGAGGGCGAAGGAAAAGCCGCCGAATCTTACCACCGGACCGGTCAGCCTGCCGATCCGTAGTCGGTCAGGACCCGTGGCGCCACGCTGGCTCGCAGCGCGTTGGCGATCGCCAGCACGTCAATCAATTCCTGCATCACAGCTCCAGACACCGGGGGCAGCAGGCCGGCGGCCGCCAGCACCATGCCTCCTACGCTGAGCACCATGCCTCCGATCGCACTTTGAAGGGCCACGGCGCGCATGTGCCGGCCAATGTGCAGCAGTTCATCGACGCGGCCCAGCGAGTTGTCGAGGATCACCACGCTTGCGGCCTCGGCCGTCACGTCGCTTGCCTGGCCAAATGCGATGCCGACCGTAGCCGCCGTCAGGGCCGGGGCGTCGTTGATGCCGTCGCCCATGAACAGCGTCGGAGCCTTGAGCGTCTCGGCCCGCACCAGGGCGACCTTCTGCTCCGGCGTCTGGTTGGCGTAGACCTCCGTGATGCCGACCTTCCCTGCGAGGTACTGCACTTCGCTCTCGCGGTCGCCCGACACGAGCATCACACGCGAGATGCCATGGAATGGCTTGAGGTGCTTGACGAACGATGTCCCCTCTCGGCGTGGCTCGTCGCGAAAGCGCAGCGTGGCCGCATACCGGCCGTCGACTACCACCACACACTCAAGTCCGCCCGCTTGTGGCGGCAGCGCTGCCGCATCGCCGGGCGCCTGCGCAAGTCGCTTCGCGCGACTGGTGACCTGCACGGTCCTGTCGCCGATTAGGCCTGTGAGTCCCTCGCCTGGGCGTTCGCTGACTTCACGCGCGTCCGAGAGGGACAGGCCACGCTCGGTTGCGCCTTTCAGGATGGCCTCTGACAGGGGATGGCGCGAGTAGCGCTCCAGGCTCGCCACCATGCCCAGGACGTCGCTGGCGTCGACACCAGCTGCAGTCAGGGTGTCGGTGAGTTGCGGTTGCCCGTAGGTGAGCGTGCCGGTTTTGTCGAAAATGGCCGTGCGGCACGTGTCGATCTGCTCGAGGACGGCAGGATCTTTGATGATGATGCCGCGCCGCGCAGACAGCGACACGGCGCCGATGATCGCCACAGGGATGGCGATGAGCAGCGGACACGGCGTGGCGACCACCAGCACCGCCAGAAATCGCACGGGATCGCCGCTCACCATCCATGCCAGGCCCGCCAGCACCACGGCGACCGGCGTATAGATCGCGCCCAGTTGATCGCCCAGCCGCCGCAATTGCGGGCGTTGCTGCTCCGACTCGCGCATCACGCCCATGATTCGCGCGTACCGCGAGTCTACGGCGCGCTTCTCGGCGCGAATAGTCAGCGCGCCCTCGCCATTGACCGCCCCCGACAGCACGTTTGTGCCCACGGTCTTCGACAGCACATACGGCTCGCCCGTCAGGTACGACTCGTCCATCGTGCTGCGGCCCTCAACCACGATGCCGTCCACAGGACACGCTTCATGCGGGAAGACGACCACGGTGTCGCCAGGCACGATGGCCTCAAGTGGAACGTCGGCCATCGTGTCGCCGGACTTCTGATGCGCCACGGTTGGAATGCGGCGAGCCAGCGTTGAGAGGGCAGACGATGCGCGGCCGACGGCATAGGCTTCGATCGCCTGGCCGCCCGACAGCATGAGGACCACCAGGGTGCCGGCCAGGTATTCCCCCAGCAGCACGGCCGTCACGATCGAAATGCCGGCCAGAAGATCCGAGCTGAAATCGCCCCTGATGAGTTTGCGCGCCAGCCCATAAACCAACGGAAGGCCACCGATGATTAGTGCAGCAAAGAGCGGCCAGGTCCGGGCAGGCTGGCCTGCCCATGCGGCGTCGGGTCGCGTGACCCTGAGCAGGAGATGCGCCGCAATGGCCACGAGGGCCACTGCCGCGATGAGCGGTTCTTTCAGCGCACGGCCGGGCACATGAGAAAGTCTACGCTCCCTTGCGTCGCAATCCTGCGCCCAACAGAACACCCGCAGCGCCGACGACCGGGTTGAGCAGGGCCACCCAGGTCGGTTGCCGTGCGTGGTTCATCGCATCAGACATGCTGGCGCCAGCCGGACGCACGCCGCCCCGCGCCGGATCGGTGCTCATCACCACAGGCACCGCCAGGAGCGCGCCAAGCACAATCACGATCGCGGCCAACCATTGTGGCGCTGGCGTGCCTGGAGCGATGCGGGCGCACACCCACCCGCCGGCCATCGCGCTGAAGAGGCCCAGCATGAAGCTCAGCGCAATCCACCCCCCGGCCGCTTCGTACGTGCCCTGCGCGAACAGGCGATCGACGCCGAGAATGGGATACGTTGCGGCAAAGGCCACCATCACGACGATGGCCATGGTGAGGTAGCCGAGGATGACAGCGGCAGCGGGGCGAATCATGGTTCCTTCTCCTGTGACAGACCGAGCGCCGAATCATACGCCGCATTGAGTCGGGCGCGAACGCCGGGCAGGCGCTCACCCAGGCCGTAGGTGGATAGCCAGAAGCCGGCGCGGCAGGAATCCTTGCCTGGTTCCACTTCGAGGAACAGGATGGCGTCGTTGAGCGCGGCGATTGTGAACCCCGCCTGACAGGTGGCGGGACTCATCACGAAGGACCTGGCCTCGAAATCGCCGACGAGGGTCAGCAGGCGCGAGAACGTGTCGGCCCTCGAGAGAGGGACCGTGTCGCGCCGGCCGATGAGATCGCGCGGCACGCCCCGGTGCCGCTCCAGATACCACTGCAGGTGCGTCATGAAGTACGCCCATCCGCCCGTCACCATATGAAACTCATCGTCCCATTCGGAGCCATCGCCGAAGCCCGACTGCACGAGCCGGACCACGGTGCCGTGGTCGCGCGGCTCGAGCTGGAAGTCGATGGCCAGTTTCACCGGACCGCGATGTTCTGTCCATTCGAATCGGCGGCCCGGCTCCCAGGCAGTGATGGGCGCGTCGCCGGAAGCGCCTTCGCCCCATGAGATCCAGATCGAGCCGCCGACGCCTGGTTCGACGCGCGCCTCGACAGGGAACCAGCGCGTCAACTCGCGCGCGTCCGTCAGCGCCCTCCAGACCTCGTCGGGTGGAGCGGCGATCAAGAGTTCTTTGACGACCGCGCGGCTCATTTGATGCGCCGATGAGTGACCGCGACCAGTGTCTGGTCCGGCATGCCGGGGAACTTGAAGATGATCTCGGACACGTAGGTATCGGCGTCGATGAACTTGAGGACCATGTCGTACTTCTGCTGGCGTTTGACCCCGGCCAGTTCCTCGTCGGTTTCGCCGGCCATCACGACCGTGCGCGGATCGGTCTTCTTGCCGGCGGCGGTGACGTAGTAGGTGCCCATCGTGTCGAGGCCGATGATGGTGAACTCGTGAGTCCGGCGGTCGAATCCGTAGATGGTCATCGAGCCCACCGTGGCGTCGCCAAAGCCGGGCCCGGCGGGATTGGGCGACGTGCCTTCCGACACCAGAAACCGGCCACCCAGAATCATCCGGTTGGTGGCCGTGCCGTTGGCTTTCGTCGGGGGGCCGCCCATCGCATACGTGATCTCCTGAGTCCAGGAGCCGGCCAGGGTTGCCAGTTCCTGATGCTCGCCCACCGGCTTCATGGCTTCGAGCATTTCCCGCATGGCTTCGGGCGAGGGTGGAGTCTGGGCCGCTGCGGGGCTGGCGCATACACAGACGGCAAGCAGGGCAGTGGCGATACGAGGCATGGTCATGAACATCTCCGTGGTGAGGTGCGGCGGGCGGCGGCGGGCCGATCCGTCGGTGCAGGGTGGTAGACCGGGTGCGCTCCGGCAAACAGACGATAGGCGCGGCTGTTCGTGGCGGTCGCGTCGTGGTACTTCGCAACGAGATTGTTGACCGTCTCGACGAGTTCGTCGCCGAAGGCCGCCCGAGCAGCCGGCGTCGCGAAGCGGATCTCGGTGTCGAGGCTGAGCGTGGTCAGGCGTTGGCCCGCCTTTCGTGCCAGTGATGCGAGGGCGGCCACCTCGCGAATGGTCCGCGCCGCCACCGCGACCTGGTAGGTGGCCGAGAACCTGTCACTGACATCAGCGGTCGAGCCACCCAGTTGCGCGATGGCGTCGGGCGAAACCAGATAGTGCGCCGCGGTGGCGCGCACCAGACGTTCGGTCAGGCCACGGCGCTGGCGGGTGCCGACTTCTTCGACAAGGCCCGCGCGCTCGAGCACTCGCAGGTGGTAGTTCACCAGTTGCCTCGGCGTGCCGATGGTGTCGGCCACGGTTGTCGCCGAGCCAGGCGCGGCGAGCGCCTTGAGGATGCTGCGTCGCAGCGGATTGAGCAACGCTCCTGCGGCGTCCCGCTGGCTGACCACCGCCAGGCCTGAGGCTGCACGGGCGTGTTCCGTCGCGCGCCGCCGACTGCCGGTCTCGTGCCCAGGGGCCGGTGAGTCCAGTGAACGCGTCGGGGCTGTCATACCAGCGCGAGGATATCAATTGACAATATAAACTGTCAATTAGCCCCAGGACCCCTAATGATCTTCGTGTCGGTGGTGATCGATCTCGCGATCCATCGCGGCCGTGTCAGCACGCGCGATGGTGGCGGCCTTCTTGTTCTTGGCGGCGGCCGCGGCCTGGGTCTTCTCGCGCGAGCTGAGCGCAAATGTTGAGAGGAGCCTGATGGGCGCATCGGCACCACAGGCCGGGCACACCGGCGTAGGGTCGCCGTGAGCGGCCGGTCGAATCAGCGTCTCGAACTCGTGGGCGCAGGCCCGGCAGCGAAAATCAAACAGTGGCATGGTGCATTCTCTACCAACACCGACACGAAACCAATCGGGTGGTGTGACCAGGGCACGACAGGCTGCCTCACATCGAGAAAGTCCCCGGATATGCCCAGCCCTTAAACGGGTTGCGCATCTGGTTACTCCGGAGTGAACGTTGCCGAGAACCGCGTGAAGTAGAAACCCACGAGAGCCCCACTGCCCGCGGACGTTGCTTGAAGAACCCAAGCCCTGCCTGAGGCATCCGTCTTCACTCCCCCGAG